>ENA-OPWR01002693-OPWR01002693.1-human-gut-metagenome-genome-assembly--contig:-NODE-2693-length-11824-cov-4.639647_pt1 | contig 11824 bp, 5 predicted proteins | sample MGYA00241507_ERZ502006 | MGnify/ENA primary metagenome ERZ502006 (study PRJEB25962, sample SAMEA2043041) | human gut metagenome | biome: human gut; feature: human-associated habitat; material: faeces... | reverse complement strand
GAATATAGTGTGCAGAACTGCCTGTAGCTTATATTTGTCGTCCGTTCGTCACCAGCTAATATTCAATTAAACAACAATATAGAATATATTTATATGGAAACAATCTTTTGATAAATATGAAACAGAATTTTAATAAATGGTACTAATTTACTATGTTATCCTATGTACTTTTTTGTGTAATATTGCTAATATTAGCAAGTAAGACATTATGTGCTAAAGCATATTGCACAAACATATGCATGAGGAGGTAAAACATGAAAGCTAACATTAGCAAGGGTGCCCGCAAAGGATGGGCATGGATACTTGCAGCATTGATGGTTGTAAGTGTCATTATTCCAACTACAATATCTACCGCAAAGGCAGAGGTTGGAACAGTACAGTTCAATGGAACAGCGCAGGGCTGGCTTGAATCAGCTTACGCTGAGTGGTCTATTGACAAGGAAGCCGATGGATATACAGCATATATCAAAAAGGCTTCACAGTCAGATTCAGCATATGCAAGAATCGACAATGAACTTATAAGAAGGTACAAGAGTTACTACAGGGTAGATGCCATGGGTCTTTCGGCAGGAGACTATGTTATCAGGGTAGTACCAGTAAAGAATGGAAAAGAAGTAACAGCTAAGGCTAAGGTTACAGATGTTCTTAAGGTAAGCTCATATGACAGATCAGGCTTTGCATTTTCTTCTGAATCAAGATACAAGACAGGTTCAGGAGCATATAACGAAGATGGAACACTTAAGAGTGATTCAATCGTTCTTTATGTAACTAATGATAATGCTAAAACTGTAACAGCAGGCATTATGGAAGGAAAGGGTAAGAAGGAGTACACAGGACTCCAGACAATTATTGATGCATATACAAAGAGTGCCAGTAAGGGTGTAGAAACAAGGGCACTTGATGTAAGAGTAATAGGATGTCTTACAGATTCGGGTATGGATAAGTTTTCAAGCTCATCTGAGGGTGTGCAGATAAAAGGAGCAAGTGCTTATTCTAATATTAACATGACATTTGAAGGAGTTGGCGAGGACGCAAGCATAAGCGGCTTCGGTTTCCTTTTAAGAAATGCAGGTAATGTAGAAATGAGAAACCTCTCAATACTTAACTTTATGGATGATGGTATCTCACTAGATACAGCTAACTGCAACGTATGGATACATAACGTAGACCTTTACTATGGCAAGGTTGGTGGGGACGCTGACCAGGCTAAAGGTGATGGATCTATAGATATAAAGGGTAATTCACAGTATATAACAGTTTCATATGTACATTTCTATGATTCAGGTAAATGTTCATTGTGTGGTATGAAGAGCGAGAGTGGTCCTAACTACATTACTTATCATCATAACTGGTTTGATCATTCAGACTCAAGACATGCCAGAGTAAGAACTATGTCAGTACATATGTATAACAATTATTATGATGGTAACGCAAAGTATGGTGTAGGTTCAACTATGGGTTCTTCTGTATATGTAGAGAACAACTACTTCAGAAACTGCAAGTATCCTATGCTTTCATCTAATCAGGGTTCTGATGCTTTAGGCGAAGGCACATTCTCAGGTGAGAACGGCGGCATCATAAAAGCTTATGGCAACGAAATAGTTGGAGCAACAGGTATCATATATGCTAATGCAGCATCAGTTACAGGTGAAGCTGCCAATGCAGCAACATTCGATGCATATCTGGCTGCTTCTGCAGGTGAAAAGGTACCATCATCATACAAGACAGTAGCTGGTGGCACAACATACGATAACTTTGATACAACTAAGGATCTTGGAGTAAAGGCAGGAAGCCTTGTAGCAGCAAAGGATGTTCCAGCACTTGTTACATCTTCTAAGGGAGCAGGAAGCCTTGGCGGTGGTGTTATTGACTGGAAGTTCAGTGATGAAGACGACACAGCTTATGTTGTAGATAAGGATTTAAAAGCAGCTGTTACGAATTATAAAAACACAGAGCTTGTGGCTGTTGGTGGAACTAATGCCAACATAGTAACTCCAGAGCCTTCTACAAATGAAACAACAAAGGCAACAGAAGAGGAAACTAAGACTACAGAAAAGGCTACTACATCTAAGGCAACAGAAAAAGAAACTAAGACTACAGAGAAGGCTACTACATCTAAAGCTACAGAAGCAACAAAGGTAACTGAGAAGGAAACTACAGGTGCAGGTTCAGATACTAAAAACAGTTATGATAAGACAAGTCTCTCATATTCAGGTGCATATACAGATTTAAGTACAAAGAAGGATTCAGATTTTAAGAATGCAAAGTATGTTTCGTCAGCATCTGATATTCTTACAGCTATAAGCAGTGCTAAGGCAGGAGATGTTATCATAGTTAAGGCTGGAACTTACAAGTTTACAGATACGATAGTTATTAATAATGCCATGAATGGAAAAAGCGGCGCTTATATAGTTGTAAAAGCAGCTGATGGTGCAGAGGTTAAGTTTGATTTCTCAGCACAGACACTTAATGGCGCAAACAGAGGTGTTGTTGTAGATGGAGATTACTGGTATTTTGAGGGAATCAACTTCTATGGAGCTGGTGATAACGGCGTGTTACTTGCTGGTAACAACAACATATTTGAAAAATGTGTATTCGAAGCAAACAGAGATTCAGGACTTCAGATATCAAGATATGACACAACAGCAGCAACTAAAGATTTATGGCCATCAAACAACCTTATAATCAACTGTACAGCATTTGATAACTGTGATTATCCAGACCAGGGTGGTACAGGTGAAAATGCAGATGGTTTTGCAGCAAAGCTTACATGCGGCGAAGGCAATGTATTTGATGGATGTATATCATATTGCAACTCTGATGATGGATGGGATCTTTTCGCTAAGTCAGCTACAGGTCCTATTGGTGTGATAACTATAAGAAACTGTGTTTCATTCGGCAATGGAACATTATCTAACGGAGTTCATTATGCTAACGGAGATATGAATGGCTTTAAGCTCGGTGGTTCAGGTGTAGGTACACCTCATGTTGTACTTAACTGTCTCTCGTTTAACAATGGGGCAACAGGATTCACTGACAACAACAATCCATCAGGTCTTACAATCATGAATGCCACAGCATGGGGCAATGGTAAGTCAGCAAAGAAGGGCAACTTCTTATGCTACAGAGCATCAAATAAGGCAGTGTACGTAGGTCTTGTTTCAGCAAATGCTATAGACTCAGATAAATTTACAGGTAATATGAGTGATTCTATATACTATAATACAGGTAAGTATTACAGATTATCAGGATTATTACCAATACCAGTTGTTAGCGGAGACAAGAAGGGTACAGTAGTTGATAATCCATCTAAAGTATCAGGAATGTTTAAAAATGCTGTTGATTTTATCAATCTTAATGGTAATGTAGACAAGCAGTTAAGAAATTCTGATGGAACTATTAATATGAAGGGACTTTACGAAACACAGGGAAGTTATTCAACACTTGGAGCACATTTTGGTGTAGCTAATCAGGTTATAAGTGTTACAGGCAAGACATCTGGTGAAGTAAAGCCAACAGAGAAAACAACAAAAGCAACAGAAAAAACAACAGAAACAACAAAGCCAACAGAAAAAACAACAGAAACAACAAAGGCAACAGAGAAAACAACAGAAGCAACAAAGGCAACAGAAAAAACAACAGAAGCAACTAAAGCTACAGAATCAAAGACAGATTCGACTGTAAGCGGTACCAAGCTTGTTCTAAATGCTAATGATGTAAATACAGGAAAGTTAAAATCAACACTTACTGTTGATGGCTTTAAGATTGTTGCCGGAAGCAAAGCAACAGTTACAGTAGATAAGAGCAGCAAGGAATATAAAGGAATAGACTTTACAAGAAGAATCAAGCTTTCTGGTAAAGGCAGTACAAGTGGAAGAGCTATTGCGTTTAAAACAGCTGGAGAAGCTAAGGTGAAGGTATATGCAACAAGCTCAAGCACAGATGAATCAAGACTTATTAAGATAGTTGATAAGAATGGAAAGGATATTACATCTACATCAAAGATTCCAGGAAATTCACTTAAGTCAGTTTCATTCAGAGTGCCAGTTGCAGGTGAATATTATCTTATATCCGAGAATGGCGGAGTTAATATTTACTATGTTGAAGTATCTAATGGAGTTGCATACTAAGTAAGCGTTAAAAAATCTTATCATGTAGGTTAAGAAAGACTTTTTGTCTTATGACGTTTACATCATATCAGTTATAAAATATAAGCGGATGTTTGTTATTCAGACATCCGCTTTTTTGGTAAAATAATAGTATGAACAATAGGTAAAAATAAAATAGGATATGAATAACAGTATTGAAAATAATAGTATGAAATAATAGGTTGATAAAACAGCAGATTGCAAATATAATAAATATGAATAAGATATTTTTGGTGTAAGAAATATAAGTATATGGCCAAGTATATTCAGAAATGTATCCATAAGTATAACTAGAAATATATTTTATAGAAAAGAGGAAAGAGAACATCATGAAGATAAAGACCGTTGCTATATTAGGAGCAGGAGCTGTAGGTTCATATGTTATATGGGGACTTGCAGGCTTAAAGGATGTAAGGCTGGGGCTAATAGCACAGGGAGAACGTCAAGAAAGGCTGAGAAAAGAAGGTTGTCTTATAAACGATGAAGTATACAGACCAGAGGTGTGGACACCCGAAGAAGCGCATAATACAGGCGTTGACCTTTTGATAGTTTCGTTAAAGTATGGAGCTTTAAAAGGAGCACTTGACAACATTGCTACAGCTATTGGAGAAAACACTATAGTTATGAGTCTTATGAATGGTGTTGACAGTGAAGATATCATTGCAGACAGGATAGGCATGTCACATATTGTATATTCACTTATAAAGGTTGCCTCTCATAGAGATGGTAGGGGATATTACTTTAATCCTGATACAACAATAGGAATTATTTTTGGGGAAACAGCAGATAAGGTATCTGCATCAGACAAAATATCAGAACAGACACCTGTGAGTGACAGGATAAAGTTGATAGATGAGCTTTTTGCAGCCAGCAGGCTTAACTACAGAGTGACAGAGCATATAAAAGAAGAAATGTGGAGTAAGTTCAGACTTAATGTAAGTAATAATCTTCCACAGGCAGTACTTGGTGCTGGTGTCGGATGTTACAGGGATAGTGAACATATGAAGGCTATAAGCGATGGTTTAAGACATGAGCTTGAAACAATAGCTAAGGCAAAAGGAATAGATTTAAGTGTTATTGATAATTCATCGTCACGTGGAAGTGCAGTGCCGCCAACAGCAAGATACTCTACACTTCAGGATATAGATGCTAAAAGACATACCGAGATAGATATGTTTTCCGGTGCACTTATGCGTATGGGAGAAGAATTTGGAATACCAACGCCTTATAACGAATACACTTATCATATTATTAAGGCGATAGAAGAAAAGAATGATGGTAGGTTTGATTACGATAAGGGAAATGAAGAATTGACATATGCAAGGTGAAATTTGAAAAGAGTTACTACTGATTGAAGAATAGGAACACAAAAAGTACCTTATTAGTGGGGACTTTTAATATAAAATACGAGTGTATTATAAGGAGAAGATAAAAATGGGATTAACAGCAAGCCATATGTTTTATAAGTTATAAGAGTGATGATTGGAAAACTGTATTAGGGGATATTGTATATAAGTTGGTAAAAGAACATGGATTGAATGTATATTTCGATGGAGATTTTAGTGGACATAATCCATTATGGACAGATCAGTTTCCAGAGAATATGGAGTTGGGTAATTGTCGTGGAGTTGTTGCGTTTATAGATGATGCATATACAAAGAGCTATGTGCAACTATGTGTAGAGAGGTTCTTGGTTATGTTAATGCTTAATGACAATGTGTATGGTGTTGGCGTTACAATAAATGATATAGTCAGCACAATAAAAGATGTATGCGGAGAGGAAGTTGTAAGCGATATTACTGCTAATACAGATAAAGGCTACTCATAATTAATATAATTAAAAATGATTTTTTGATTTTTAAAACTAAGGAGAGGGTATGAAAATGTTGATTTTCATGCACAGAAATGGAGATTAATATGAAGCGAAATAAATACAAAGATTATCTATGGTATACGGCACTTGCAGTATTTATTATATGTGTGATTGAAGGTATATTTTTCTACCATAATGTAGATAATCCGTTTCTTAAAGTAACATTAAACATACAGAATGCAATTAAAGCATATAAGATAGATCCTGATATAAAGCAGAAAGAAGCTATTGCATATATGCAGGCAACAGGTGGTGGCATATTAAGTGGAATAATAACATATGTGTATTGTATTGCTGTTATTGTTGCACCATTCTGTACAATAGGTGCATTAACCGTTCTTATCAGAAAACCAGCCAGCTATGTCAGAGGACTGTTTAGCCAGAGAAATAAAAAGCACGTATTGGTTATTGGTGAAGGAAAATATAAGTTTCCTCTTATAGATGCATTGACTAAAGATTGTCGTGTTACAGTGGTTGAAAGCACCATACTTTCTGATGATAAGAAGATTAAATATATAAACAAAGGTGTAAAATTTGTGCAGAAGTATCAGGATATGCATATGGAAAGTGTAATAAAAATGCTTGATATGTGTAAATTCAGTGATGTTTTTCTGTGTGATGATAATTCAATAGAAAATATTGAATGTTTAAATGCATTTACAAAGAGCTTTGAAAAAAATATAAATGCATCTGAAAATAAAGAGTATCTGCAGATTCATCTGTGCTGCAATGACAATTCAATGGCAGAACTGATAAGACAGTATTATGATAAAATAGATACAAGAACTTTTGATCTTGACATAGTAGATGTTAATAAAATGGCTGTCAATAAAATGTATAAAGAACATCCTGTATATACAGCTAATAAGGGTGATGATTATGATGTTCATATAGGAATCATTGGATTTGGTGATTTTGGCCAGAGTGCATTAATACAAGGACTTAATATGTCGGTTTTATCAGCAGAGTCTACTATATGTATAGATGTATTTGATAAGGATATGGAATCAATAATAGGAAGTTTCATGAAGAATTTTTCAGTTGATGTCCTGAAGGGATTGAAGTTCATAAAAGAAGATATATATGAAGGTAAAAGTATTGAATATTATGAATTGAAATTTCCATTTGATACAATACCAGATCAATTTGGTATAGATGGAAAGGTATGTTTAAGATTTTTTAATACGGATGCAAGGACATTACAGTTTAACAGTATTTTTAAAAGATGTAATGACGACAAATTATTTACATATCTTATTGTGGCAATGAGTGATACACATTTAATGTCTAATACACTTATTGAATTGAAGCAGCTGTTATACAATAAGGGTGATAGCTGTATTAATATTCCTATAGTTGTCAGGGCTAAGGAAAACAATGATTTTGCTAATATTTATGGTGAGAAGAATCTATTTACAATAAACAAGAATAAAGATATTTTTTCATATGCTTCTATAACTAATCGTGATATTGTAAATGATGCAAAGATATTTAATCATAGATACAATATGTTGTATGAAATAATAAGCAGATATAAAGCAGATAAAAATATTGTTGTGGATGATAAGTTTATGTTATCTGAAGATATAGAGGAACGTCTTAAGAAAGATTCAATAGAACTTAAAGAGAATAAGAAAATATCAGAAGAAATAGATGAGGTATGGCATAATAAGGGCATATTTGACAGGGAATCAAGTATAGCACAATCATTGCATCAGGATATTAAAAAATGGATTATTTATGAAAAACATGCATATTCTCTTACAGATAACAGAGAAGAGCTTGAAAGAATTGAACACAGAAGATGGAATATTTTCATGATAACACATGGCTTTAAATATGAGAAAGCTGAAAGAAAAGATATGTATGCTAAAACACATCCATGTATTTCAAAATGGGAAGTTTTGAAGGTAGAAAAGCCAGATACATTAGAGTATGACTTTACACCATATTACATATTAAAAGCAGACAGATGATTTAGATGAAGTCATACATTTGTAATATACGGACGACAGCATATATGAGGAAAGCAGGTGCGCATACATCAACGATGCCAGAAGCTCCAATTGGATATTTCTAAGACTTTTCATATAGGTAACGGTAGTTGCCGCTACCGTTCGATACGGGACATCCGTGTCCCATATCTCACTTCCACAGACATCCGTGTCTGTGGATAGCTATGAAGTAACTGAAAAGTCTAAGAACTATCACAATTGGACTTCAAGTGCATCTTATGATTTATGCGCACCTGCTTTCCTCATATATGCTGTCTGACTTTGATTTAATTTACGAAAAATGAATGTTATGCTAAATCAGAGGAGCCGCGCCATGGACGGCGCGTCTGAGCGGCCGCGTCAGCTGACATAGTTTATATGGAAAGGCTTAGAAATATCCAATCAAAGCTTCTGGCATTGAACATAGTATGCAGGACTGCCTGTATCTTATATATGTCGTCCGTCCGTCACCAACTAAAATTCAATCAAACTATTGTTTGCAATTGTTATTGTACATTATTGTTATTTGGTGTATTATTGCCATTTATATTTCTGTTATCGTTCATATTTTTTCCGCCATTCATGTTACCTCCGCGGCCACCACCATTAAAACCGCCAGGATTGCTGCCAAAGCCGCCGGCATTGGATGCACCCATGGTTCCTGCAGATTGTGTCCAGTTTGTTAATGAAGAACCATCGCAGTAAAGAGTGTATTCAGTGTTTGTTGTAAGAGCAGATGTGCATATCCAGCTATTTGAGTAACTGTTGTTTAATGTAAAGCTTATTATTTCATTACCGCTGGAATCTTTTACTGAGTAGCTTCCTACGTTAAAGGATACAGAGCTGAATACGTAAGCATTAACTGAATTTACAGGAGTTTCACATATACCGCCTAAAGCTACACATGTTCCACCAGTTATAGTAATATTTCCGTCAACATCAATAGAACCAGATACCTGACCTGATGAACTGCCGCCTTTTACAAGAACCATACCGCCAGACTGGGTGTAGTTGCCGTTAGAATCTATACCATCTGTATCGCCAGAACCGGTTGTTACATCAACGTATCCACCAGTTATATTAATAAGAGGAGTAGATGTGCCATCTCCGGTACATGCATTAATGCCATCATCAGCTGCATATACAAAGCTTTGTCCACCACTGATGTTGATTGTTATAGCCTCAAGACCCTCGTAGGATGTTAAAACATTTATATATCCATCAGTTATATTAAGCTCTTTATCTGCATGTATTCCATCATCACCTGTAGAGATTGTGATAGTTCCACCTGATATAGATATTATACCCTTGCCATCTTCGCCGGTTTCAAGAACACCAGAATCTGAGTTGGCATGAATACCATCATCAGTTGAACTTATGTTAATGGCTGCACCAGATATATTTATCTCGCTCTCGGCTTTGATTCCCTTTGTAGAGTAAGACTTTTTAGATGAATTTCCTGAGCTGTTATTGCCAGGCATACCATTAGCAGCTCTGTTTCCACCGCCGAAGTTACCTTTCATGTCAGGATTATTGCCTGAATTGCTGCTACTGTTATTCATATCAGGAGGAGTGTCCATGTTACCATTGTTCTGAGTATTGTTCATATCAGGAGGAGTGCCCATGTTCCCATTGTTCTGAGCATTGTTCATATCGGGTGGAGTTCCCACGCTGCTGTTATTCTGGTTGTCTGTATTGGCAGTTGTTGTGTATGTCATCATAGTTGCATTGGATGATGATTTAGATGATGAACCTTGATTCTGATTTGATGAACCTGGGTTGCTGGCTGATGAACCTGGGTTGCTGGCTGATGAATCTGGGGTGCTGATTGAAGAACCAGAGCTGCTGGCTGAAGAACCGGAGTTGTCGGCAGCTACGGCTTCACTATAATCAGAATAAGTATCTGTATATATATTCAGATTTCCATCACCTGAAACATCTACGCCATATGCAGCATCTATGCCGTCACAGGCAGCATATATATCAATATTTCCACCAGATATTATTACATTTCCTTTCTGTTTTCCTTTGGTTGAAAGACTGCTGTTTGATGTTTTGATGCCATCACCTTTTCTGGATATAGCTATTATTTCACCAGATTCTATAGCTACCTCATCGTTTCCTTTTATAGCATTATTTACAGCATTAACCTTGATGGTAACATTTTTAATAGAAATGTCATCTTTGCTCTGGATACCATTGTTATAGTTGCCAGTTACTGATAATGCCCCTTTTCCAACCAATTTAAGGTCGCATGCTGCATAGATGGCAGCATTACCATTTTCACTGGAAGAATTGTCTGAATTGTCGTCAGCTTCAGCTCTTGCATCAACTATACAGTTATAAGTGTTTTCCTCAGATTTGATTTTTACATTATCAGCATTTTTAATATAAATAGGTGAACCGTTAGAACATGTGATGGATGTACCATTCAATATAATGGAGATTTCGGCATTATCGTCAGCATTAACTACAATCTGTCCTTCTGATAAGAGTCCGGTAACGGTATATTCGCCAGCCTGTGTTATGGTATATACGGAATCATTTTGTGTTATTGTAGAACCATCAGTTGATGTAATGCTGAATTCTCCTGTTATTTCAGTTTTGTAGTTATCGGCATCATCTGCGTGAGTTACATTGGTATCCTTGGCAGTAATGCTGGAAGTTACAGTGGTATCAGTATTTTTGCTGTTGGTTGTATAGTTTTGTGAACCACAGCCTGATGCCATAAGACACATGGCAAGAATAACTGCGGCTACGCATGATTTGTTTACTTTTTTTAAATTAATCATATATATTCATCCTTTCATTCATTATTTCTTCAGTTAATATAGATATTGCTACTTCTGCCCCTTACATCTTATCTATAGTGTAGGTGGGAATAGTGAAGAAAATATGATGAGAATGAGGATATTTTGTGTCCTGGAGAATGACAAAAGAAAAAGCCGAGGCAGGGTTTTTATTCCTGTATCGGCTTTATTGGCTTTATTGGCTTTATTGGTGTTATCGAGTATTTATCAGCGCTTTGATGTCTTCTTCTGGTGTGGTGATAGGTGCTATGCCATATTTTTCCACAAGAAGGTTCAGAATATTAGGAGACAAAAACGCAGGTAGAGAAGGACCAAGACGGATGTTTTTGATACCAAGGTGCAGAAGCGTCAACAAAATGCAGACTGCCTTCTGTTCGTACCATGAAAGAACGAAGGAGAGCGGAAGCTCATTTACATTACATCCAAATGCATCCGCAAGTGCCAGAGCAACCTGAATCGCCCCGTAAGCATCGTTACACTGACCCATATCCATCAGTCGTGGCAGACCATTGATTTCTCCAAGATTAAGATCATTGAAACGGAATTTGCCACATGCCAGGGTTAGGATGATACTGTCAGAAGGAGTTTGTTTAACAAAATCTGTGTAATAGTTTCGACCCGGTTTAGCACCATCACATCCGGCAACCAGGAAGAAATGGCTGATTGCACCTGATTTTACAGCATCTACTATAGTATTTGCATGTGACAGTATAGCTGAATGACCGAATCCTGTTGTCACCTTCGTACCTCCATTGATGCCTTTTAATGTCTGATTTTCTTTATAGCCACCAAGTTCAAGTGCTTTTTTGATAACTGGTGTAAAATCTTTTTTCTCATCAATATGAACAGCGCCAGGGAAAGCAACCACCTCTGTTGTAAATACTCTGTCAGCATAACTGCTTTTTGGCGGCATCAGACAGTTGGTAGTGTAAAGAATCGGAGCTGGAAGATGATCAAACTCTTTCTGCTGATTCTGCCATGCAGTTCCAAAATTTCCTT
>ENA-OPWR01002688-OPWR01002688.1-human-gut-metagenome-genome-assembly--contig:-NODE-2688-length-11837-cov-3.042862_pt1 | contig 11837 bp, 10 predicted proteins | sample MGYA00241507_ERZ502006 | MGnify/ENA primary metagenome ERZ502006 (study PRJEB25962, sample SAMEA2043041) | human gut metagenome | biome: human gut; feature: human-associated habitat; material: faeces... | reverse complement strand
AATAGTCATGCGCTTTTCTTGTTTTAGCTATTACTTTTGTTCGTTCAAGGGCGTGCGCCCTTGAAGGGTTTTGCCTGCAGGCGACTCACTAGGAAAATCCATCTATCGCAGGGATTTTCCTCTTTTAAAACAGTCCACCGGAGTGTTTTTGGAAATTCGGCGAAGCCGACTTTCCACGCGTCGTTGCATCCCGCGCTTTTTAAAATCACGCCATACTGTTGTTCGTGCTATTACTGTTACACCGCGGCTTCTTCTTTGTTCGTGGCTTTCTCTTTTTTCCTAACAAATCTCAGCCCGTCATGATTACAAAAATCCGCCACAAGCATTATGAATATCGGCGCGAAATTTACCAGATACCTCGACCTCGTTTCCCATAGCTCGAAAAATACCAGCACTCCCGCGAAAATTATCCTCATCAGCCAGCTTTCGTCAACTTTCTTCTTCTCGCCGCGGCACTCGTCGCACCCCGCGAAATACCCCGCCGTCACCGCCGTAAGCATCGCGAAATGGTACAGCGTGCACATATACCTGAAAACTTTCGAGCTAGTCACAAACTCCCTCAGCGCCGAGCTTTCACCGCTGTTTATATGGTAAAAAATGAGATAGCTTCCGTCCGACCATGTGTACGCCGCTTTTTTAAAGAAATGAAACACCATTCCGCCGAAACCGAAGTTCTCCAGCCGCTCGGCAGATCTTGTAACGTCCGCCGCCTCTTTCTCCTCATACGTTTCGTAATTCAGCGTGTACTGAAAATCGCGGTACGAATATCCGCCGCGCGTTTTCATGCCCATCATTATCCAGTGGTGCGGCGGGAATTTGTACCGCGCGTAGTCCTGCTCGTCGGCGATGTTGAAAGCCGCCGTGAATATGCTCGCCGCCGCTATGAAGCCGATGACCAGCGCCGCCAGTACCGCCGCCCACGCGCCTTTCGCCAAGCGCCTAACGCCCCTCCTGCGCTCCTCGCTCTCCGCAATAGCCGTGTAAAGCATGAACGCGGGCAGCAGGACTATAACGCTGCCTTTCATCTTAAATCCCAGCGCCATGTACAGCGCGCAAAGCGCCATCTGCGGAAGCGCCCTCAGCAGGTTCTCCCGCTTCACCTCGCCTTTCAAATATGGCAGACCCCGCAGGTACCGGTAAAACGCCGCCATCACAAATGGCATCGAGAGCGAATCGGTATAGTAAAACGGCACATATGTGTAAAACACGGAAGATCCCGCACCGCATATCGCCGCGAAAAGCGCTTTCGCCGCCCCGCCCTGCTTGTTTTTATACATCAGTTTCGCACTGCGGTACATATAGATGTACGAGATGTTCAGCGCCAGCGCGTTTACAAATATCGGCGCGCTTCTGTTCATGCTTCCCGTCAGCGCGTACTGTATCTTGTATATCCCCGTCAGCAGAAGCAAAAGTATCTGGTTGTTCGGGTATATCGCGAAATATTTGTCGTGCCGCGCGGGCATTGTCTCGTATATCCTGCTTATGTCCCAGTTTTCCGCAAGCTGCCGCGCCGCGCGGTCGGTGTAGCCGAGGTCGGTTATCGGCGCTAGGGTCAGCTTGTACCCGCAGTAAAGCTGTATCGCGAACATCACCGCCGCCATTATTATAAACACGCGGTCGGCGGCCGCTTGCGGGCTTTTGCACCTGCCCAACCGCTTCTCCAGCGCGCCGCAGCCCCTGCGCGCCGCCAGCACTATCGCCAAAGCGCCCAGCGCTATCAGCCCTATCTGCCAGCTAAGCCCGTAAGAATCATTGCCGCGCGCCCCGCAGGCTATCAGCACATACACCATCACGATGCCGAAGCCGAGCTGGAGCGCTCTGCCAAAGTTCAACATTCATTCTCTTCCTTTTTTCGTTTCATACTTTTCTATATTTCTGACTTTCCGCTGTCAGTTTATTTTTGCGCCTTATCCTGCTCGATGAGCTTTTTCACAGCGCCGATAACGCACTGTATCGCCCGCGATGAATCGTCGGTGATGTTGTCGGGCAGACCCGCGTTGCTGCGCTCTACGTTCCAAAGCGCCGTCAGCACAGCCCCGCACCGTGCGCCCCTCAGCAGACCTACCGAGAATATCGCCGCGCACTCCATCTCCGATGTCAAACAGCCGCACGCCTTGTAGCCATCCCAGTTGTCCGCAAGCTTTTTCGCAACAGCCGAGTTCTGCGGCTCTACCTCGCCGTAAAAGCTATCTTTAGAATGTACCACTCCGACGTGATACGAGTTGCCGAAACTGCCGTCGCAGAGTTCCGCCGCCGACTGCGCCAGGGCCGATACCACCTGATAGTCCGCCGCCGCAGGGTATCCCTCGGGCAGATATTCGCGCGAAGTGCCCTCGCCACGCACCGCCGCCGAAGCTATGCAGAGGTCGCCGCCCGTAACGTCGAGCTTTATGCCGCCGCTTGTGCCTATGCGCAAAAGCGTGTCCGCGCCGCACTTTATCAGCTCCTCCGCCGCGATTGCCGCAGAAGGCCCGCCGATACCCGTAGAGCAAACCGATACCTTTTCGCCGCAGAGCGTGCCTGTATACAGATTATACTCGCGGTTCTGCGCTATCTGCACAGCGTTTTCCAGCAGCGCCGCTATCTTCGGCACTCTGCCGGGGTCGCCGGGGAGAATAACGTACCTGCCGACCTCGCCCGCCTTTGCGCGTATGTGAAATTGCCTTTCGCCGTCCATAATAGAAGCCATTTTTCAGCCCTCCTCAGTAGTTTCAGCTTTTTCTGTATCGTCCGTATCGTTCGTATCGTCTTTATCGTCCGAATTTTCCTTTTTGTCGAGCTGCTCAGCCTGCCACTCTTCAAAGCTCTGACCCGCAGCGTTTTCCGTAAACTTGGTAGGACGGCGCTTTTTTATCGTAACTACCCCGCCCGCTATCGCCATAACAACGCCCGCGGCGCAGAGTATGCCAGAGCCTATGCACGCCGCGCGGTAGTGGTTCTCAGCCACATGGTCGTCCCTAAAGATCACCTGCGTGGGGTCTGACGGCGAATAGAGTATCGGCAGAGGTTCGCCCTCTTTCCAAGTTTTGTTAAGGTTCACCGTGTTCATGACCTCTACGCGGTAGCCGATGGTGCGCCCCGGCACGCTGAACTGCACTACCGGCCCGTAAAAGTAAACGCCGTCCTTCTCCTGCGAGCCTTCCGCGTCTACCGTGGCGGTGGTCGGCTCGGTGCATATCTTCTCCAGCGCCTTGTGCTCGTTCCACGGCAGGTAGGTTATCGTGATGATCGAAGCGGAGATCAGCAGTGCGAAGACCAGCGCCAGTATGCCCTTTTTAGCCGGCGTGAACTTTACGCCCTCTTCCGCTTTTTCCATCTTTTTGTTTTCCATAAGTAACAGCCCCCCTATTTGTTTTTGCTATACTTACTTTAATAATATCACAAACCGCACCGCCTGTCAACCGCCGCGCGCAAAAAAAGCGGCGCGCTTTTCGCACACCGCCAAACTTGCATATACGTCATTTTCCAACGCAGAATTTCGAGAACACCTCGTTTACCACCGTTTCGGTTATCCGCTCGCCCGTAAGCTCCGAAAGCGCCGCCGCCGCCTCGCCTATCGAGATGGTAACGGCGTCGAGGGTAACGCCAATCTGCTGAGCGCCCAGCGCCGCTTGCAAATTCTCCAGCGCGCGCTCAAGGCAGTACTTCTGCCGCTCGTTGACGAAGATGTCCGAATCATCGCCCGCCGCCGAGAACATCTCGCATATCCTGCGCTCCAGCAGCTCTCTGCCCTCGCCGCTTTTCGCCGAGATCTCAAATACCGCGCCATTCTCCGCGCTCTCGAATTCGCCCAGCGCCCCGCGCCACTCACTCTGCACGCCCTTGTCGGACTTGTTTATCAGCGCGATGACCCTGCCGCCACGTGCCGCGCGCTCCGCCAGTGCGCTTATCAGCTCGGTATCCTCTGCCGCGGGCTGCGATGAGCCGTCGAAAACTGCGATTATCAGCGCGCTTTCATCAAGCCTGCGCCGCGCCAGCTCTACGCCTATCTTCTCCACCTCGTCCTCAGTTTCGCGTATGCCCGCCGTGTCTGAGAGCCGCAGGGTAACGTCACCCAGCCGCACCGATTCCTCGATGATGTCGCGCGTAGTGCCCGCGATGTCGGTAACTATCGCCCGCCCGTAGCCCAAAAGCAGGTTCATCAGCGTTGATTTTCCGACGTTCGGCCTGCCGACTATCACCGCTGGCACGCCCTGCCGCAGAAGCATACCGTTGTCGTACACCGCCAGCAGACGCTTTATCTGCGCCGCCGAGTCGCTGAGCGTTTGCGCCATAGCCGCGTCCTCCACCTCAGGCAGCTCCTCCTCGGGGTAATCCACCCAAGCGGAAAGCTCGCCCAGCAGCTTTATCAGCCCCGATTTTATGCCGTCTATCCGCCGAAAAAGCTCCCCGCCGCGCGCCAGATTTGCCGAGTGCAGGGTAAGCTCGCCCTGCGCCGAGATAACGTCCATCACAGCCTCTGCCTGCGTGAGCGAGAGCTTGCCGTTTATGAAAGCCAGCTTTGTGAACTCGCCCCGCTCAGCAGGTTTCGCGCCGTTCTCGCAGCAAAGGCGCAGTATTTTTTTTGTAACGTACAGCCCGCCGTGGCAAGAGATCTCAGCCACGTCCTCGCCCGTGTAAGAATGCGGCGCGCGGAACACGGTGAGCACGGCGTCGTCCACACGCGCGCCCTCGCCGTCCACAACATAGCCGTAGGCGCAGGTGTACCCCGCCATATCCGCCACGCTTTTTCCGCCCGCAGGTTTGAACACCTTAGCCGCCACCGCGAGCGCACTGCCGCCGCTTATGCGTATCACCGAGATAGCGCCCTCGGCGAGCGGAGTTGATACAGCGCAAATTGCCGACATTTCAAAGCCCTCCATTCATAAATTCACACCAGCGGTTTTTTCTTCATTTGCGCCGAGCACCGCGGGTACTTCTCCGCCGTCGGCTTCCCCTTGCGGATAACGATGAGCGTGCGCGCGTCGCCGTTCGGCAATGCGTATTCGCGGCAAAGCTCCGTTTCGCCGCCCAACAGTTTGATGGCGTTTTCCGCCGCCGCAAGCTCCTCAGCGCCGTCCCTGCCCTTTAGCGCGGTGAAAGCCCCGCCTACTTTTACAAACGGCAGGCAGTATTCGCAGAGGTCGCGCAGATTAGCCACCGCCCGCGCGCAAGCCATGTCAAAGCCGCCGCGCAGCGGGTTGCCGCCCTTTATGCTGCGCGCCGCCTCCTCAGCGCGCGCGTGTATGCACTCCGCCTCTATGCCCAGCGCGGAAGTAAGCTCCTGCAAAAAATTCACGCGCTTGTTCAGGCTGTCGAGCAGGGTAAGGCGTATGTCGGGGCGGTATATCGCCAGCGGCACTGAAGGGAAGCCCGCGCCCGTGCCAACGTCGATGATAGATGTTCCGCGTGGAACATCTATCATCGTGAAGGGGTAAACGCTGTCGTAAAAATGTTTCAGCGCTATCCCCTCCGGGTCGGTTATCGCGGTGAGGTTCACCTGCTCGTTGCGCTCGCAGAGCAGCTCGGCGTATGCGCAAAATTTCTCGTACATCTCGCCGCTGACCGCCATGCCTCCTCCCGCAAACAGCTTTTCAAATTCAGAATAGGCAGTTAATTTATCCATTCGTTTCTCCGTTGTCATTCTCGTTTTTGCCGTAAGCGCTCAGCCATATCAGCAGCACGTTCACGTCCGCTGGGTTCACTCCCGAGATCCTGCTCGCCTGACCCACGCTCAGCGGACGTATCTTGTTCAGCTTTTCCGCCGCCTCAAGCCGAAGACCGCGCACTTTTGTGTAATCCGTATCCGCGGGCAGTGCTTTCTTCTCCAGCTTGCGCATAGCCTGCACCTGTTGCTGCTGTATCGCGATGTAGCCCTCGTACTTCACGTTCAGCTCCGCCTGCTCGCGCACCTCTTTCGGCAGCTCGGGGCGCTCTTTATCAAAAGGCGCTAGGCCATCATAGCTAAGCTCGGGACGCTTTATAAGCTGCGAAAGCTTTATGCCCGTGCTGAGGCGCTCCGTGCCCTGCGACTCGAGATAGCTGTTTATCTCAGCGGTCGGCGCAATGTTGACGTGCTTTATGCGCTCAGTTTCCTGCTCGATGAGCCGCTTTTTCTCCAGCAAACGTGCATACCGCTCGTCTGAGATCAGCCCTACCCTGTGGCCCGTTTCCGTAAGCCGCAGGTCGGCGTTGTCCTGCCGCAGAAGCAGCCTGTACTCGCTGCGCGATGTCAACATTCTGTACGGGTCTTGGCAGCCTTTCGTTACAAGGTCGTCGATAAGCGTGCCGATGTAGGACGAAGCGCGGTCGAGCACCATCGGCGGCTCGCCCTTTATTTTCAGCGCTGCGTTTATTCCCGCAACAAGCCCCTGCGCCGCCGCTTCCTCGTAGCCCGAAGTACCGTTGAACTGCCCCGCGCCGTAAAGGTTCGCGATGTTCTTGAACTCCAGCGTAGGCAAAAGCTGCGTCGGGTCGCAGCAGTCGTACTCTATCGCGTAAGCGTTGCGCATTATCTCTACGTGCTCCAAGCCTTTTATCGTGCGCATGAATTTCAGCTGCACCTCTTCCGGCAGCGAGCTGCTCATGCCCTGCACATAGCACTCCTCAGTGTCCAAGCCCATCGGCTCGATGAAAAGCTGGTGGCGCGGCTTGTCGGAAAAGCGCTTTACTTTGTCCTCGATAGAGGGGCAGTACCGCGGCCCTACGCCCTCGATCTTGCCCGAATACATCGCCGAACGGTGTATGTTTTCAAGTATCACCTTGTGCGTTTCCGCATTGGTGTAACCAATGTAGCATGAGATCTTGTTTTCAAGCTTCTCGTGGTTCTCGAATGAAAAAGGCGTTATCTCCTCGTCGCCGTCCTGCTTTTCAAGCTTTGAAAAATCTATCGAGCGGCGGTGTACGCGGCAGGGCGTGCCCGTCTTGAACCTGCGCAGCTCCGCGCCCAGCTCGGTAAGCGAGTTTGAAAGCAGGTTTGCAGGCAGCGTAGAGTCCGGCCCGCTCTCGTAAGAAACTCCGCCGACGAATACCTTGCCTTTGAGGTACGTTCCGCCCGCGATTATCACCGCCTTAGCCGCGTAGTTGCTTCCCAGCTTTGAGCGCACGCCGCATATCTTCCCGCCGTCGGTCAGTATGTCCGTTATCTCGTCCTGTTTCAAATATAGATTCTCCGTGTGCTCCACCGCGCTCTTCATATAAGCGTGGTACTTCACGCGGTCAGACTGCACGCGCAGACTGTGCACCGCAGGCCCTTTGCCGCGGTTGAGTATGCGCGACTGCAAAAATGTAGCGTCCGCCGCCTTGCCCATCTCGCCGCCCAGCGCGTCTATCTCGCGCACCAAGTGTCCTTTCGCCGTGCCTCCTATCGAGGGGTTGCAAGGCATATTCGCCACCGCGTCGAGCGAGATGGTGAAAAGCGCCGTTTTCAGCCCCAGCCGCGCCGCCGCAAAAGCCGCCTCGCAGCCCGCGTGCCCCGCACCGACCACCGCTATGTCAAATTCGGCTATGTAATTGTTATCGGTCTGCATATCAGCTTTCCTTTCGTTTAGATCGTTCCGCGTGGAACAATGTTTCAACATAGCAACAGAGCGGCGCGCACCGCTCTGCTGTAAATATCTTATTTTTCAGCTCAGATCTTGCACTTCTCCAGCTTGTCCTTGCCGCCCATGTACATTCTCAGCGCCTCGGGTATAGCTACCGTGCCATCTGCCTTGAGGTTGTTTTCAAGGAACGCGATGAGCATTCTCGGCGGAGCAACTACCGTGTTGTTCAGCGTGTGAGCAAAGTACTTCTGTCCGTCCTCGCCCTTTACTCTAATGCCCAGTCTTCTAGCCTGTGCGTCGCCAAGGTTCGAGCAGCTTCCTACCTCGAAGTACTTCTTCTGACGCGGGCTCCAAGCCTCTACGTCAAGGCTTCTGACTTTGAGGTCAGCCAGGTCGCCCGAGCAGCACTCCAGCGTTCTTACGGGTATATCCAGCGTGCGGAAGAAATCTACCGTGTTGTTCCAAAGCTTATTGTACCACTCGTCGCTCTCTTCCGGCTTGCAGACTACTATCATTTCCTGCTTTTCAAACTGGTGTATGCGGTAAACGCCGCGCTCCTCTATGCCGTGCGCGCCGACCTCCTTGCGAAAGCATGGGCTGTAGCTGGTGAGCGCCTTAGGCAGCTCACCCTCAGGAATTATCGTGTCGATAAACTTGCCTATCATCGAGTGCTCAGATGTGCCGATCAGATAAAGGTCTTCACCCTCGATCTTGTACATCATGTTGTCCATCTCGTCAAAGCTCATTACGCCGGTAACAACGTCCGAACGGATCATGAAAGGCGGGATGTAGTAGATGAATCCGCGGTCGATCATGAAATCGCGCGCGTAGGAAAGTATGGCCGAGTGCAGTCTTGCAATGTCGCCGCGCAGATAGTAGAAACCGTTTCCGCTAGTCTTTCTCGCAGCGTCGAGGTCTATGCCGTTCAGCGCTTCCATTATGTCAACGTGGTAGGGCACTTCAAAGTCCGGAACTACCGGCTCGCCGAAGCGCTCGAGCTCTACGTTCTGGCTGTCGTCCTTGCCGATAGGCACGTCGTCGCCGATTATCTGCGGTATCACCATCATTCTCTTCTTGATCTCGCCCTCAAGCTCGGTCTCCTTAGCCGCAAGCGCTTCGAGGTCTGCGCCGTACTGCTTTACCTCTGCCTTTATCTTCTCGGCTTCTTCCTTCTGACCCTTAGCCATCAGTCCGCCAATCTCCTTGCTCATCTTGTTGCGCTTCGCTCTCAGCTCGTCCGCGCGTGTCTTAGCCTCGCGGTACTCTTTGTCCATAGCGATAACTTCGTCTACCAGTACCAGCTTTTCGTCCTGAAACTTTTTCTTGATGTTTTCCTTTACCAGCTCGGGGTTGGTTCTTATAAGCTTAATGTCTAACATGATCTTTACTCCTTATATGTTTTTGTTCCGCGTGGAACATTTTTGTCATTTGTTCGATATTCTCTTCATAAATTCTTTCAGCTCGTTCTCGTTCGTGAACGTTATCTTCAGCGTTACTCTTCCCGCACGCTCTTTGCTGATCTTTGAATCTACCGCGAATGTATCGTGCAGAGCCATCTGGCTCTCCAAGGCGTATTTTTTGAACGGGTCTGCAAAGCTGCTGTCGCGCTTCTTCGGCGCGCCGCCGTTGTACTCCTTGCTGCCCTCTTCGATTATCTGCTTTTCAAGCTGGCGCACCGTCCAAAAGTTCGTCATAGTCCGCTCCGCCATCTCTTGTATAACAGATTCGCTGCTCAGTCCGCAGAGCACTTTCGCATGACCCACCGTGAGCTTCTTCTCTGCTACATACCCCTGCACGCTCTCCGGCAGGTTCAGCAGCCTTACCGCGTTCGCGATAGCCGCGCGCGATCTGCCGACGGTCTTTGAAAGCTCCTCCTGCGTCATGCCGTAGTCCTCCATCAGCCGCTTGTAAGCTTTCGCTTCTTCGATGGGGTTCAGGTCTTCGCGCTGTAAGTTTTCGATAAGCGCTATCTGCGCCGCCTCGAGGTCGCTCAGCTCTCTTACAACTACCGGTATCTCCGTCAGCCCCGCCATTCTCGCCGCACGCCACCTGCGCTCGCCCGCAACTATGCGGTAAACGTCCTCGCCCATCGGTCTTACCAATATAGGCTGCAAAACGCCGTGCTGAGCGATGTTTTCCGAAAGCTCGCGCAGCCGCTCGGCGTCAAACTCCGACCTCGGCTGATTTTTGTCAGGCTCTATCAGCGAAATGCGCATAGTCTGCACTCCGCCGCCCTCGCCGCTCTCTTCGTCGTGAAAATTGTCCTCGAAAAGCATATCAAGACCGTTTTTCATTCTTTCGTTTTTCGCCATCTATTACCTCATTCCCTTCGCTTTTTTTCGTTTTTGAGTATCTCTTTCGCCAGCGCTTCGTAAGCCTTGCTACCCTTCGACTTCTTGTCGTAATAAAGCGCGGGCATACCGAAACTCGGCGCTTCCGAAAGCGCGATATTGCGCGGTATCACCGTTTCAAACACCTGCTTCGGGAAATATTTTTTCACTTCTTTTACTATCTGCCCCGTGACCTTGTACCTCTCGACATACATCGTAAAAAGTATGCCCTCGTAGTGCAGACCCTCGTTGAAATTTTTCTTCACACGCTCGATGGTGTTGTTTAGCTCAACAAGTCCTTCGAGCGATAAAAATTCGCATTGCAGCGGCACTATAACTGAGTTTGCCGCCACCAGCGCGTTTATCGTAAGCATATCCAGCGTAGGCGGGCAGTCGATGAGTATAAAATCGTAAAACTCCCGCGCCTGCTCCAGCGCCGTATCCAGCTTTTTCGCTTTGTCTTTCATGTTCATCAGCGCCGCCGTAGCGCCTGAGAGCCGCTGGGTGGTGGGTATCATGCTCACCCCGCGAAATTCCGTCGCAACTACCGCCTCAAAAGCCGTGCATTCGCCCATCAGCACCTCGTAAACGGTGTTGCGTATGCTCTTTTTACGTATGCCGAAGCTCGTTGTGGTGTTGCCCTGCGGGTCGAAATCCACTATCAGCACCTTTTTGCCCTTAGCGCCCAGCACCGCGGCAAGGTTCACCACCGTGGTGGATTTTCCTACCCCGCCTTTCTGATTTGAAACGGCAATGACTTTCCCCATGTCAGATTTTCCTTTCTGTAAACTAAAATAGATACTGCTTCTATTATACAACATTTTTCGCCGTTTGAAAAGACCTTTGCGGAAAAAAGTTTGCGTATGCCAAAATTTTTTTCGCGCCTTTCAGCATTTTCCGACGCCCCCGCCCGCATATCCTGCCGACTTTAGCCGCTCCCGCCAATACCCTGCCGCAATCACGCGCTTTCTGCGATATTTTTCTGGCATACCCCGCTTGCCCGCGCCGCCCCACCGTGATATAATTTATACAAGATCTAAAAAAGGAGCAGTGACCTATGAACATTTCCGCCCTGATGCGCCGTACTCAGCCCGCCGAGCCGCGCTGTATCGTAAATATCCCCGCCGCCGATATTCGCCCGAACCCCGCGCAGCCCCGCCGACATTTCGAGTCGAAAGAGCTGACCGCAATGGCGAAAAGCATATCCCAGCTCGGCATTATCCAGCCGCTTACCGTGCGCGAGGTGGACGGCGGCTATGAGCTCATCGCGGGTGAACGCCGCCTGCGCGCCGCAAAACTCGCGGGTCTGCGAGAAGTGCCCTGTATCATAGCCGAAGCCGACCCCGAGCGCGCCGCTATGATGGCGCTCGTGGAAAACTTACAGCGTGAAGACCTCAACTTTTTCGAGCAGGCTGCGGGCTTCCGTATGCTCATCGAGAAATTCGGATTAACGCAGCAACAGGCGGCGGTGCAGCTGGGTCTGAGCCAACCCACCATTGCAAATAAACTGCGCCTGCTGAGCATTTCGGACGAGCAGAAAGCGAAGATACTGAATTTTCGGTTATCAGAGCGGCACGCAAGGGCGCTGCTGAGGGTCAGCGATGAGGAGCGCGGCGGGATATTGCAAACGGTGTGCGATAAGCATATGACGGCGGAGGGGCTGGAGCGGTATATCGACGCGCTGGAGAAGCAGAAGAAAGTGCGTGAGGGGTATCGGAAGCGTGCGGCGGTACTGGGAGATGTGCGGCTGTTTTTCAATACGGTTGAGAAAGCGCTGAATGTGATGAGATTGGCGGGGGTCGAGGCGGAGAGCGAGAAGAAGCAGGCCGAGGGGTATATAGAATATGTGATAAAAATCCCGAAAAAAGAGGAATGATGTTCTACGTAGAACAATAGCGAAACAAAGTAAAAGCTCATGTCAATAAATGCGGTTGCAAGGCGCGCGAGCTTTGCCGAGGGGGTCGAGGGGGGCGAGCAGCCCCAA
>ENA-OPWR01002681-OPWR01002681.1-human-gut-metagenome-genome-assembly--contig:-NODE-2681-length-11859-cov-2.351576_pt1 | contig 11859 bp, 5 predicted proteins | sample MGYA00241507_ERZ502006 | MGnify/ENA primary metagenome ERZ502006 (study PRJEB25962, sample SAMEA2043041) | human gut metagenome | biome: human gut; feature: human-associated habitat; material: faeces... | reverse complement strand
GGGGGAGACGACCGGAGGGGTCAATGCCAGCGCAGCGCGGATCGGAGAGAGGGAACTGTGGGAGATCCATTTACAGGCGGCGAAGGCATGTTGTGAGGCGGGCGTAAAAGGCATTATGGCTGCATACAACGAGATCGATGGAAAATTCTGCCATGCCAACAGACATCTGCTGCAGGATATTCTGCGGGAACAATTGGGGTTTGACGGGGTCGTGATGGCGGATGGCATCGCCATCGACCAGTTAGACATTATGACGGGGGATAATATCAGGTCGGCAGCACTTGCACTGAAAGCAGGTGTGGATATCAGTCTGTGGGATGAAGGTTATACAAAGTTAGAGGAGGCGTTAAAACAGGGATTTATCACGGAAAAGGAACTCGATCAGGCGGTCCTTCGAGTGCTCACTTTGAAATTTGAGCAGGGACTGATGGATAAACCTTATATTGATGAAAACGGGAACCGTACCGCCTCTTACAGCGAAAATGGTGCTGTTTCATTTCCGACAGAGGCATATCAGGAGTCGGAAAAACTGGCGCGCGAGTCGGTAGTGTTGTTGAAGAATGAAAATGTACTGCCGATTGGGAGAGCAGAAAAAATAGCCCTGATCGGTCCAAATGCGGATGATATTTACCGGCAGATCGGTGATTATTCACCTCCAATGGACAGGGCAGGATATGAGACGTTAAAGAGCGGCATGGAAAAAGAATTTGGTGCAGACCGGGTTCGCTGTTATAATGGACATGAGGTCGGGACGGCTGTTTCTCTTGCGGAAAATGCGGATATTATCGTGCTGGCATTAGGCGGATCATCGAGTCGTTTTAAAGGGGCGCTGTTCGATGAAAACGGTGCGGCAAAAGTACAGGGAGTACTTGAGATGGACTGTGGGGAGGGCATGGATACCGCCAGATTACAGCTCCCCGGGAACCAGAACGAACTGTTTACGGCTGTCTGTGCGCTGAAAAAACCGGTGATCTCCGTAGTCATTGCCGGGCGGCCTTATGCAATCCCTGAAATTGCGCAGGATTCAGATGCACTGTTATATGCTTTTTATCCGGGACCGATGGGAGGAAAAGCAATCGCGGAGCTGTTGTCTGGAAAATATGCACCGTCCGGCAGACTGCCGGTGTCCCTTCCGCGAAACTGCGGACAGCTTCCGGTGTACTATAACCATACGGTGTCCTATCCGGCAATGCACTATTGTGATATGGAACATGGAGTTTTGTATACATTTGGGGAAGGAATGGGATATTCCCACATGGAGTATGTGGATATCTGTCTTAAAAAGCAGCAGGATGTGTGGATTATTTCAGGAATTGTAAAGAATAAAGGAAATATAGATGATACGGCAGTGCTGCAATGCTACCGGAAAGTGTTGTCCGGTGAACTTGTGCCAAGAGAGCGGGAACTGGTTGCATTTTCCAGAATAAAAGTGGAAAAAGGAGGTCAGAAGGCATTTGAAATCGTTATGGATGCGGATAAATTCCGGTATTTTAATGAGAGTGGTGCAAAGATTTATAAGAGTAAAATACTTTTAATGGATAGTGGAAAAATAATTTTTGAAGAATAGGAAGAAATTCTGACAGCAGGAGGAGAAAATTATGTATTTATTACCAAAGCCAAAAACAATCAAAGAACAGGACGGACAGATGCTGCTTTGCCACAGCACACATATTGTGATGACAAAAGAGGTGGCAGAGACAGAGATGCATGCAGCAAAAAGACTGCAGGAGGCGATCAGGCAGGAAACGGGGCTTATCCTGCCGTTTTCCGTAGGGGAAGTAAGGGAGGGGGATCTCTCTCTTGGGATCGCAAAAACATTACCAGAGCAGACATATGAGATCACGATCGACGAAAAAGGCGGACAGATTTCAGGCGGCGACGGGGCTGGCGTGCTTTATGGTGTGGAGACCTTCTGCCAGATCGTACAGCAGTGTGGCGGGATACTGCCCTGTGTACAGATTCAGGATGCCCCGGATATGCCAAACCGTGGTTATTATTTTGACCAGACAAGGGGACGTGTGTTAAAACTGGAAGAACTCAAAAAAATTGCAGACAGGATGTGCCGCTATAAATTAAACCAGCTTCAGCTTTATGTGGAACATACCTATCTGTTCCGTGACTTTTCGGAAATGTGGAGGGATCAGACTCCGCTTACGGCAGAGGAAATCCGCGAGCTGGATGCGTACTGCGCAAAGCTTCATATCGAATTGGTGCCGTCGATCGCAACGTTCGGCCATCTGTACATGCTGCTCTCCACAAAGAGCTATGGCGACCTCTGTGAATTCCCAGACAGCTGGAAAGAGCCGTTTTCCTTCTGGGACCGGATGCAGCATCACACGGTGGATGTCTCCGGCGGCAGAGCGATCGAGCTGATCAAGGCCATGATCGAGGAGTACATGGCGCTTTTTGCCACGGATAAATTCAACATCTGCGCGGACGAAACGTTCGACCTTGGAAAAGGAAAATCGAAACCGCTGGCAGACGAGAAAGGCGTTCACCGCCTGTATATCGACTATGTAAAAGAGCTCTGCGAGTTTCTCGTGGCAAAAGGCAAAAAGCCGATGTTCTGGGGCGATATCATCTGCGCACAGCCGGAGCTGATCAAAGAGCTGCCAGAGGAAACCGTCTGCCTGACCTGGGGCTATGCAGCCGAGCAGAGAGAGCATGAGGCAAAAGTGATGGCGGAAGCTGGTGCAAGACAGTATCTCTGTCCTGGGGTCGGCGGCTGGAACCAGTGGATGAACCTGGTGGAGAACAGCTACAAAAATATCGCACGGATGTGCGGCTATGCGAGAAAATACCATGCGGAAGGTGTTCTGAACACAGACTGGGGTGACTGCGGCCACATCAATCAGCCGGACTTTTCCCTTCCTGGCATGATCTATGGAGCCGTCTTCTCCTGGGGAGACGATACCGACAGCTTTGAGGAGCTGAATGAACAGATTTCCCGTCTGGCCTACGGCGACCGGAGCGGAAAATTCGTTTCCTATATGGCAAAAACGGCAGAATGCTCCATCTTTGACTGGTGGGATGCCAACGTCGTTTACGAGGAAAAAGTGCTCGGTCATCCGAACAACCGGAATGCGCTGTTTGACGCGAGAATCCAGGATGAGGCGAAGCGTGCAGCTGCAAAGGAAACAATTGCGGCTCTGAAAAAAGAACTGAAAAAGACAGCCGGTGCTCTGGAAGAATCCTGCCGTCCAATGGTTCCGGTGCTGGAACTCACGATGGAAGCGATTGACATCTGGAATGAGACGGGCGCGAGAATGTGCGACATTGAGCTTGGAAAAGAAAAGGATGAGACAGCCTGCGCGGCACTTGCGGGACGGCTGGAAACCTGGTTTATGAAGTATAAAGCGTCCTGGAGAAGCATCAGCAAAGAAGGCGATCTGCACCACATTGCAGAGATTGTATTCTGGTATGCCGACATTCTGCGTGGAAGAAAACCGTACGAAAAATAGAAAAAATCCATCTGTGAACAAAAAATGAACACGAATAGAAAATAAATGAACGATAAAAAGTAACAAAGAAAACGAAAATTTACATAAAAGTGAACAAAAACACTTGACTTTTGGATAGAAATGGACGAAGATAGAAGTATCTGATCGAAAGATCAAAATGTCCGTATGCCGTGACAAGAGAGAAAGAAAAAAGAAAAACTATTTTCACAGGAGGAAACATCAAATGAGTAAAATCATCGGAAACAATCTGCCGGATATGCCTTGGCAGGAGAAACCAGCAGGAGAGCACATGCCGGTATGGCGCTATGATCAGAACCCGATCATCGGCCGTTACGAGCAGAAACGTTCCAACAGTATCTTCAACAGCGCAGTCGTACCGTTCGAGGACGGATACGTAGGTGTATTCCGCTGCGACAGCCGTTCCATCAGCATGGACATCTTCGTTGGAAGAAGTAAAGACGGTATCCACTGGGAGATCGAAGATGAACCGATCAAATTCGAGGGCGCTGACGAGGAGATCCTGACCAGAGAGTATCGTTATGATCCGCGCGTCTGCAAAATTGACGACAAATACTATGTAACCTGGTGCAACGGCTATCACGGCCCGACCATCGGTGTTGCTTACACCTATGACTTCAAGAAATTCGTTCAGCTTGAGAACGCATTTCTTCCGTTTAACCGTAACGGCGTACTGTTCCCGAGAAAAATCAACGGCTACTATATGATGATGAGCCGTCCGAGCGACAACGGCCACACACCATTTGGAGATATCTTCGTCAGCCAGAGTAAGGATATGGAGTTCTGGGGAAGACACCGTCATATGATGAGTCCGGTACGCGGCGACGAGTCTGCATGGCAGTGCACCAAGATCGGTGCCGGCCCGGTTCCGATCGAGACAGATGAGGGATGGCTGCTGATCTACCACGGTGTAATCACAACCTGCAACGGCTATGTATACCGTATGGGATGCGCTCTGCTCGATATCGACGAGCCGTGGAAAGTAAAATACAGAACCAAAGACTACATCATGGCTCCACTCACACAGTACGAGTGCATGGGTGATGTTCCGAACGTTGTATTCCCTTGTGCGACCTTAAGCGATGCTGCAACCGGAAGAATCACTATCTACTACGGATGCGCAGATACCGTAACCGGTATGGCATTCACAACCGTAGATGAGCTGCTGAACTATGTGAAAGAGAATAGCCTTTGATTTATTAAGATAACTTAAAAAGCGACAAGTCCGCCGGGCTTACGGGTGAAAGAAGCCTGCAGGTCCGGTGGACTTTCTTTTTTAAAATGACCCCATGGAAAGCATAAGGAGGCACTATGAAATTTGTAAAAGAGCGTGTGAACGTGATCTGTCAGGAACTGGCAAGACTTTCGATTTCACAGAAAATCAAAATCACCGATATGCAGGTGAAAAACGGATGCTATATCACACCGGCAGAGGCCGATGCATCAAAAGAGCCGTGGACATCGTTTGATACGGTCAATGACCGCTGGTACGGACCGGACAAACATTACTGGTTCCGCACCACCATCACCGTTCCGGAGAGCTTCGATGGAAAAAATCTCTGGATGAGAGTCCATGCAGGACTGGACGACTGGGATGACGGAAGAAACCCGCAGTTCCTGCTGTTTGCAAACGGCGAAGTGATCCAGGGTATGGATATCAACCACCGCGAAGTACTTGTAAGAGAAAACGCAAAGGCCGGTGAAAAAATCCAGCTCGACCTGCAGTCCTACACCGGAACGCTGCACAGCGAGTTCCGTCTGCTGGCAGACCTTGAGGAGCATGATGCGAAAATCGAGGAGATCTATTACGACCTCATCGTTCCGATGCAGGGCCTGAACCGTATGGACGAGGATAATAAAACGCGTCTGGATCTCGAAACCGCACTGACCAACACGATCAATCTGCTGGACCTGCGCAAGCCGTACAGTAAAGAGTTCTACGCTTCCATCGAAGAGGCAGAAAAATGCATCCAGGAAGAGATCTATGAAAAAATGGGCGGCTGGGACGAAGTTGTGGCAACGTGCATCGGCCACACCCACATTGATGTGGCATGGCTGTGGACGATCGACCAGGTTCGTCAGAAATCCTGCCGAAGCTTTGCAACGGTATTAAAACTGATGGAGGAGTATCCGAACTATCACTTCATGTCGAGCCAGCCGAAGCTCTACAGCTTTGTCAAAGAAAGACACCCGGAAGTGTACGAGAAAATCCGCCAGAGAGTCAAAGAAGGACGCTGGGAGCCGGAAGGCGGCATGTGGGTTGAGGCAGACTGCAACCTGACTTCAGGAGAGTCCCTCGTGCGCCAGTTCCTGTTCGGAAAACGCTTTTTCAAAGAAGAGTTCGGCGTGGACAACAAGATCCTGTGGCTGCCGGATGTCTTCGGATACAGCGCAGCGATGCCGCAGATTCTGAAAAAATGCGGAATTGACTACTTCATGACGACCAAACTGGCATGGAACGAGTTCAACAAAGTGCCGTACGATACGATGAACTGGGAAGGCATCGACGGAAGTGAAGTATTCACTCATATGATCACAACGCTCGGCGTCGGACAGCCGGAGACGAGCTTCTTTACCACATACAACGGAATGCTGCACCCGGATGCCATCATGGGCGGATGGGACCGCTACCAGAACAAGGACATCAACAACGATATCCTGATCAGCTACGGCTACGGAGACGGCGGCGGCGGCCCGACCAGAAGAATGCTGGAGACATCCAAACGTATGGAAAAAGGCATCAAAGGTGTGCCGAAAGTACGCCAGGCATTTGCGAGAACGTATTTCGACGAGCTGCATGAGAAGGTAAAAGACAGCAAACGCCTCCCAACCTGGATCGGCGAACTGTATTTTGAGTTCCACCGCGGAACATACACCTCGATGGCACGCAACAAACGCGGCAACCGTAAGAGCGAGTACGCGATGATGGAATTAGAGCTTCTGTCCGTTCTGGCCGAAAACGCCGGAAAAGCATACCCGACCGAAGAACTGAACCGCATGTGGGAGATGATCCTGACCAACCAGTTCCACGATATTCTGCCGGGCTCCTCGATCCATGAGGTATATGAGCAGACGAAGAAAGAATATGCAGAGATTGCGGAGACATCAGCAAAACTGATCGGCGAGCGCATGGAAGCACTCTGCGGAACAAAAGACGAGAGCGTGACCGTATGGAACACTCTCGGCCACAGAAGAAACGACGTTGTTGTACTCGGTGAGACCGCGGCAGAAGCCATGACCGACGGAACCACCGTATATCCGGTACAGCAGACGAAAGACGGAGCCATTGTCTATGCAGAAAACCTGCCGTCCAAAGGATATCAGGTTCTGCGCCCGACGAGCGGAGCCGCTGCGGAAACGCCATTTGCTGTAACAGAAGCTGGAGAGGGCTATACCCTTGAGACTCCGTTCTACACGATCCAGATCGATGCAAACGGTGAATTCACTTCCTTGTTTGATAAAGAGAATGACCGCGAAGTGCTTCAGAGCGGAACAACCGGCAACGAGCTGCGTATCTATGAGGACAAACCTCTGCAGTACAGCGCATGGAACCTGGATATCTTCCATACCGAGAAATCCTGGAAGGTGGAGGGTGTACGCCGCATGGAGTGGACAGAAAACGGTCCGGTCCGCGCAACACTGGAAATTGAGCGCGAAGTGATGGACACCGTCATCCGCCAGCAGATCCATTTCTATGCAAAAGACCGCAGAATCGACTTCGAAACCTACGTTGACTGGAAGTTCGCCGAGCATGTACTGAAAGTTCACTTCCCGGTAGACGTTCACAGCGACGAGGCAACTTTCGATATCCAGTTCGGTAATGTGACAAGAAAACTGCACACCAACACAAGCTGGGATCAGGCAAGATTCGAAGTATGCGGCCACAAATGGGCTGATATCTCAGAGGGAAGCTACGGCGTCAGCCTGATGAACGACTGCAAGTACGGCTATTCCATGAAGAACCGTGTGATGACGCAGACTCTGATCAAATCCGGAACTGAGCCGAACCTGACCGCAGACCAGGAAGAGCATTTCTTTACTTACTCTCTGTATCCGCACGCAGGAACATGGCGTGAGGCAGGCACCGAGCAGGAAGCTCTGAACCTGAACGTACCGGCAAAAGCAGTTGCAGGTGCAGCAGAGAAAGACCGCATGGAATTCCTGTCTGTAGACAAACGCGACGTAGTGCTTGAGACTGTGAAGAAGGCAGAGGACGGCGACGGCGTAATCGTTCGTCTGTACGAGGTGGAGAATGCAAGAACGAAAGTGACCCTGCACTGCGCAGAGGCAATTGCATCCGCTGAGGAGACCGACCTTCTCGAGAACCCGATCGAGGGCGCGCTTGGTGTGAAGGAGAACGAGATTGAGCTTACGATCAAGCCGTATGAGATCCGTACGATCCGCATCCGCACCGCGAAGTAAGAAAACAGAAATAAAATATAGAAATCACAATTGGTCCACTGGACCAATTGTTGATATGCCGAGCAACAGAAAAAGACACCGTGTCCCGGAAGGGAAGACGGTGTCTTTTTTGAAAACAGATGAAAAATAAAATCAGTCACCGGTGGAATCGCGGTACAGCACGTTGGTGCCGAGATACGTAATTTCATGCGGCGTGTTCGGATATTTGATCCGGTACAGAATCTGGAGTGCCAGACGTGCGCCGAGTTCTTCGTTGAAGACCTGAACGGTCGTCAGATGTTCTGCCAGAAGATCCTCTGTATTGTTGTCGAAGCCGGATACTGCAACGTCCTCCGGTACGCGTAAGCCCCGTTTTTCGAGAAGCTGCATCAGAATGCAGGCAACGTAGTCGCTGGCGCAGACGAAAGCGTCCGGCATGCGGGACAGGGAAGAAAGGAAGGTATCGATTTCTTCACGGTACGTATCGATGCCGAGCGGTGTCGTCAGGCAGAGAGAAGAATCCACCTTTTTACCGGCATCCGCCAGAGCCTGGCAGAAACCTTCATATCGTTCGCGGTTGGACTGTGCGTAGCTGATATCACCGATGAAGCCCGGAAGGGTGCGTCCCTGCTCGAGCAGATGGCAGGTGATGCGGCGGACACTGGTGCGGCTCTCCATGAGAAGCAGGTCGCCGTTCAGCTCATCCGGGGCAACAAGAGAGGAAGTGTCCAGGAACACTTTCGGAATCTGTGTCTCTGCGAGCAGGCGCAGAAGACGCTCGTTGTACACATTCAGAACGATGATGCCGTGAACATTTCCGTTTGTAAGAGTCGGCGGGAGAAAATACGTTTTATCCGCCGAAGTCGGAAGATACGTGTAAACGAGATTGACATTGTGTGTCGAAAATACTTTTGCAATTTGGTGGATGATGGTCATCCAGAAAAGTGAGGTTTCCGGTCTGCAGACGGCAACTGCAATGTTGACCGGCGTGGTCTCCTCTGCGCTCTGCGGATACTGAAAATCCTCCGGGATGGCATAGCCGAGTTCCTGGGCTTTGGCGATGACCTTGGTGCGCAGGGAATCGGAGACACCTTCGTGTCCGCTGAACACCTTCCAGACCGTAGTCCGGGAGATGCCCAGGGAGTTCGCGATTTCCTGTAACGTTACTTTTTTCATAGTTTAAACCGATCCTGTTACAAATTTTGAGTGCTAACACATATTATACACTTAACGTGTAACTTTTTCAACCTTTCCATTGGAAGACAGAAGGAGTAAATGTGCTCCGTCGGCACTCGGGCAGGTGATCAGGTAAGAGTGGCTTGTGGTCTCAATGGTGTAGTCAAGAGCTTTGACGGTTTTGTTGAAGTCATTTGGAGCGTAAGCGGCAAGGGTCTCCTGTAAGACGGTAAGACTGTCGCTGTAGGAACCGGTTGTCTCAAACAGAATGTTTTCTGCGTAATACAGCTTGCGGAGTTCCCATTTGCGGTATTCGTCCTCCGGAATCGTGATGTCACACGGTGCGTCGTCGCGGTCGTCAGAGAAGAAAACGAAAGACCAGAGTTCCGGGTAATGAATGTTGATGACACCGGTCGGAGCCCATACCCAGTTGTCCTCCGGGAGAACGTTTCCGGCTTCATTGGTACGTTTTACATAAGTGTTGTCCTTGATGTCCACTTTCCACTGAACACGGGAGAAGTTCATACGGTAGAATTCTCCGTTTTTCGGTGCGCGGCGTTCTTTCTGATACTCATAGAGAGCAGCGAACGGAATGACAACCTCAACGCTCCAGCACTTGTTTTCTGCGGATGGATCGTTGATGGAGCCATCTACATGAACAGCGGTGCGCAGACCGTGCATGTCGTAGCCATTGAGGCCGCTTCCGCCGTCACGGTATGGCTCGGAAAGAAACAGATCCCATACCGTGTTCAGAACGTTCATTTCGAACTCATAGTAATGGTACGTATCAGAATCCGGGTCAACGAAGATTTCAAAATCGTTGTCGAGGAAAATGACGGAGTCGCGCTCGGTCTGGTGTCCCCAGATTTCATCGCCGTCAAGCACGGCTGCTACGTAAAGGTTCTCGTCATCCCAGAGCATTTTTGCACGGGTGACAAAGCGCGGAAGCGGCATGTGGCTTCCTTCGATATCGAGAAATTCGTCGGTATACGGGGCATCTTCCCAGAATGGTTTGTTGATGTTTCCGTCTAACTCGAACGGCTTTTTTGCGCGGTGGCAGGTGTAAACCGGCGGTGCGAACGGGACTGCCGGAACCGGAATTGTGATGTTTGTACTCATAGTAAAAATCTCCCTTTCAAATATTTACTGTTAAGCTTTTTTAGAAAACACGCGGAAAACGTGTCGACAAAAGGTATCATAACACCAGAAGTAATAAAATTCAACATTAAAATGAACAAAAATGAACGAAAGATAACTTACTGTGGACAAAATGAAAAGAATGCGGTACAATAAAGCCACTTGAAATAAGGAGAAGGACAAGGAGGAAACAAAAACAATGGAAGCATATCAGAATGCGGCCCTTTCCCCGGAAGAGCGCGCAAAAGACCTGCTCGGAAAAATGACGCTGCAGGAAAAAGTAGGACAGTTAAATCAGCGTCTGTACGGATTCCGGATTTACGAGAGACAGGGTGAGGAGTTTACACTGACAGAGGAATTTAAAGAGGAAGTAGAGCGCATGGGAGGGCTTGGCGTCCTGTACGGCCTGTACCGTGCCGATCCGTGGGCAGATAAAGATGAGAAGACCGGCATTGTGCTGGAACTTTCCGCAAAAGCCTATAATATAGTACAGAAATATGTGATCGATCATTCCCGCCTCGGCATCCCGATGATGATGAGCACCGAGTGCCCGCACGGCCATCAGGCGCTCGGCGGCGGTCTGCTTCCGGTCAACCTGGCAGCAGGCGCAACATTCGACCCGGAACTTCTTTCCGAAGGCTACAAGGCATGCGGAAAACAGTTAAAGAGCGGTCATGTGGATCTGGCGCTGATGTCGGCGCTCGATATGGCGCGCGACCCGAGATGGGGAAGAAGTGAGGAGTGCTACTCTGAAGACCCGTGCCTTGCCGCATCCATGGCAAAAGCGGCAGTCACCGGTATGCAGTCCACCGGTGTCGGCAGTGTGGCAAAACACTTCTGCGCACAGGGCGAGACAACCGGAGGTGTGAACGCGAGTGCTGCAAGAATCGGCGAGCGGGAGCTGCGGGAAATCCATTTTCCATCGGCAAAAGCGTGCTGTGAAGCAGGCGTGGAAGGCATCATGGCGGCATACAACGAGATCGACGGCGTGTACTGCCACAGAAACGCATGGCTGCTCCGCGATGTTCTGCGCGGTGAAATGGGCTTTGACGGCATTGTGATGGCAGATGGTTTGGCTGTAGATTTCCTTAAGAATACCGAGGGTGATACTCTGCATGCAGGCGTTGCAGCGAGAAAAGCCGGTGTGGATGTGAGCCTCTGGGATGAAGCGTTCAGCCGTCTCGGCGAGGCCGTAGAGCAGGGACTTCTCGATGAGAGCGAGATCGACGAGTCTGTTCTCAAAGTTCTGAAGCTGAAATTTGAAAAGGGTCTGTTTGAACATCCTTATATGGAAGAAAACATGCTCACCCCGGAAGAAGCCGGGATCCCGGAAGTATCTCTTTCCCTGGCACGGGAGTCCGCTGTTCTTCTGAAAAACGAGGAGAGTGTGCTGCCGCTTGCTAAGAAGTACAAAAAAGTAGCTGTGATCGGCTATCACGCAGCAGACCGTTATTGCATGCTCGGCGACTACACCCCGCCGGTTCCGGAAAGCGAGTGCGTCACCGTCCTTCAGGGCATGAAACAGGAAGCACCGGAGGGCGTGGAAGTTTCCTATGCAATGGGAAGTGAATTTTCAGAGGCTGACGAGGACGAGAAAGCAAAAGCACTGGCACTTGCAGCAAAGAGCGATGTGATCGTAGCTGTTGTCGGCGGTTCTTCTTCCCGT
>ENA-OPWR01002677-OPWR01002677.1-human-gut-metagenome-genome-assembly--contig:-NODE-2677-length-11864-cov-2.543399_pt1 | contig 11864 bp, 10 predicted proteins | sample MGYA00241507_ERZ502006 | MGnify/ENA primary metagenome ERZ502006 (study PRJEB25962, sample SAMEA2043041) | human gut metagenome | biome: human gut; feature: human-associated habitat; material: faeces... | reverse complement strand
AGTGCCGACGAGGCCTGCAGGCGGGGATGGCAGGTCGTCTGCTTCGGCCCCCCGCCGGACGGTCTCCACGCGCCGGTCATCCCGATGGGAATCCACGGCAGCGGCGATCTGTACCCCGATGGAGGACCCCTGCTCGAACGGGGCTCTCTCAGGGTCGAATACGGGGCTCCGGTGGCTGCCGGTGCCGCCGCAGTGGCCGTTGGGACGTTGGAGGACGCGATGCGCATGCGCTTCGGCACGGCACGCTATTATGCGCCGCAGGTGCTGGCCCGCTACCGTTACAAGGGGCCGGAGGTCGAGGCCCGGGCCCGCCGGGTGCTGCGCGGCAGCGGCGCCTTCAGCCGATGGATCGACCGCGGCAGCACTCCACGCACGGCCGTCGTCGTCAATAACGGTCAGGGGGAGTTCGGACTGCTCCTGGCCCTCGTGCATCCCGGATGCGAGGTCTACGTCTTCGAGCAGGATGCGGACCGGGCTGCCCTGGCCCGTCACGTTGCGGCACAACCTGCCAACCTGCATCCCGGCAGCGACGGCGATCCCGCCGCTGGCGAGTTCCCCGGTGCGATGTGGTTCCTGATCGATCCGACACCCGAACAGCGGGCGAAGTACCCCGGGGCGGAGATCGTCACTCTCGGATAGCGATTCCGCAGGACGTCAGAATTTCCAGTTGAAACCCACGAGCAGGTCGCGCGGGCGGATGGCATAGCGGCATGCCGAGGAGCTCAATCCGTCGAAGAGCGTGTAGGCGTACTCCGTCTCGTTGAGCAGATTCGCGGCCGAGGCGAAGAACTCCCACCGCAGGCCGGCTTTCCAGCGCAGCGAGACGTCGGCCAGTATGAGGTGCTTGCTCCGCGTGTCGGAGAGTTGCGTGCGGTAGTGCTCTCCGGTCAGCTGGAGAACCAGATTTCTGGCCGGCGTGAAGTTGAGCTGCAGCCGCTGGTCGAACGCATGGCGGTCGGTCGGGGCGGCGGATTCGATCCGCAGCTGCGTGTAGCGGTAGTTGAACGTGTATTCGACGTTGAGCCAGCGGGCCGCGCGGAGGTTCACCCGTGGCGAGAGGGTCAGCACGCCCGAGCGGTACGGCATCCGGACGCCCTGCTGGCAGATCTCCATCCGCGTGTCGCTCCATGCAAGATCGACCCCCGCCTGGCCGTGCAGGGCGTCGATGTGGGTGCTGAGGCCCGTCGAGAGGTTCCACGACGCCATGCGGTTCGCCTCGCGGAGTTGCCCCGAGACGATGTAGTCGCCTTCGAAATCCTGCGTGGCGAGCCACGGAAGGTCGTACCACGAGCGCTGGAGGAAGAGGTGGGCGAAAATGCCGCTCAGCGGGTTCTTGTAGTTGGCTCCGGCCGTCAGCATCCGCACGGGGGTCGGTACGGGCGTTGCGGCCCCGGAGGCCAGCGTGCGGTAATCGCGCAGCAGCGTGGCCGGATAGACCGTTGCTTCGGCAGCCCCCTGCTCGCCCGCGGCGCCCGACGCCGAGAGGGTCCAGCAGGCCGACGGGGTCCAGCGCGCCGAGAGGTTGGCCGACCAGAGCAGCGGGCTGCTGCTGCCGCCCGTATAGCGGTAATAGCGCCAATCGGCCGGCAGGGCGAACATGAGGCGCAGCCGCTGCGTGCGGTAGGTGGTAGAGGCTTCCGTAGCCGAAGCGCGTGTCGGCGGCGAGCGGCGCGGAGGTCTCGGCCTCGAGGCCGCTCAACGAGCTGTCGAAGCGCCGGCAGAGGGCCGCAATACCGCCCTTGAACTGGAACGACCAGCGGCGTCCGGCCTCCAGCCCCCAGGCGATGTTGTGGTTCATGCGCAGCAGGTCCACATCGAGCTGCTGCCGCTGCGCGGAGCCCTCGCGCACGACGTCCAGTTGCTGCGGCTGCGTGAGCCACAAGAGATTCGACGTCACGGTCAGCGTGCGGCGTCCCGTGCGGCGGATGTAATTGAGGTCGTTCTCCACGCGGTGCGTCGGAGCTTCGGTCTGCTGGCGGTTGGGATAGCTGCCCGTTGTCGCGGCGTCGAAATCGCTCCACGCAAGGTCGGCCGAAAGGCGGTCCATGAGGTAGAAGCGTTCGGTGTTGGCCAGCAGCTTCACATGGGCCGCGAGCTGCCGGTCGGTAAGCCGGGCCCGCTCCGCGAGCTCTTCGGCCAGTTCCCCGTCGGAGAGGTAGCGGACGATCCGCGAGGCGTAGTCCGAAGTCAGCCGGTCGTAGCCCCAGGCGACATGGCCGCTCAGCTGGTAGTCGTCCGTGAGCTTGCGCAGGTGGTCGGCACTGGCCATCGCCGAACGGTTCAGCCGCGTGCGGCTATCGTCGAGCGGCGCTTCGGAGAGCCCCGTCGAGAACCACGCGGGGGTGTCGTAGCGGTTGTCGGCACCGTTGAGCATCTCCTCGGCCGTGAGCTGGTGCAGATCGGCCGTCGGGTCCTCGCCCGTGTTGTCGCCCTTGAGGTTGAGCATCGACTGACTTTGCGCGGCGATGCGCATGGCGAAGGCCGAGCCGCTGCCCAGCACCTCGTCGGGCGATCCGCCGCCGGCGCCGCGAAGCGTTCCGGTCCAGTGCGAACGGGCCTGTTTTTTCAAGCGGAGGTTCAGGGCCGCGCGGTCGCTGTAGAGGACGTCGCGCAGCGCCTTGATCGGCTGGTGGTTCTCCATCACCTCGACGCTGGCCACGTCCTGCGGGGCGATGTTGTTCGTAGCCAGAGAGTAGCGGCCGTCGAGCATGTCCATCCCCTCGATGTAGAACTTGTTGATCGCTTCGCCGTTGTAGCGGATCTCACCCGACTTTTCGACCTCGATGCCCGGCATCTTGCGCAGCACGTCGGCAATCGTGCGGTCCTGCGCTTCGGTGAAGCTCGCGACGTTGTAGCTCACCGTGTCGCCCCGCAGCGAGAGGCGCGGTGCACGGATCTCGACCTCGCGGATCTCCACGGCACTGGCCTCGAGACGGATCTCCTGTGGCAGGCGGGCGGCATCGAACCGCTGCGCACGGTAGCCCATCATCGAGACGTCGATCCGTGCGGCCCGCATCCCCTGACGCGGGCGGAGACGGAAGGCGCCGTCCGCGGCCGAGGTCGCGTAACCCGCCTGCCGGCCCGTGCTGTCGGCCGCCAGCAGGATGGCCCCTGCGAGGGGCCGTCCGTCGGCGGCATCCACAACCCGCCCCGTCAGATCCTGTGCCGATGCCGTTGTCGTAAAGCAAAGCAGCACAACAAGAAATACAATCCACCTCATGTGATGCAGCAGGTTATTCGAGCTCGATCGGATTGTAGCCGCGCAGCAGGTCACCCGGATTGACGGGGGTGCCGTCCTCGTTCTTGATGGTCATCCGCACGTTGGAGCTGCCCGTGAGGTAACCGACCGGATCGGTCATCACCTTCTGCTTGAGGTCGAGGTACTTCTTGCGGTTGGTCTTCATGTAGTTGCGGTCGGTCATGCGGATGGGCTCGACGCGCTGTTCCACGCCCGTGGCCTCCAGATCGAGCACTCCGGCATCGTCCCTTATGGCCAGGATCAGCCCCGGCAGCCCGCCGAACTTCCACGGCCCGCAGCTCACGGCGATCTCGGGGGCGTACCACGCCTCGTAGCTTCGGCCGCGGAAGGTGCAGCGGGCCCGGCGGCACGCATAGCCGACGATTGTCCGTTCGCCGTCCGTAAGTTCCCAGTCGATCGCGGGCAGCGACTCGGTGTAGAGCAGGTGGTCCATGCCGATCTGATCGGTGTGGGTCAGCCGTCCGGCCGCCGCATCGCGGAAGAAGATGTCCTGTACGCCGCCGTGAAAACTTCCGAGGTTGGCCAACACCTGCTCGGGCGGCGTGACGCGCACGAGCGAGTCGGTCTGCCACGTCTTGTAGGAGTAGCATTTCGAGACGTTGCGCCCGACCTGGAGCAGCAGGAGGTCCTCCATCGGGTGGTCGTTCTCGGGCCGCCGCTCATAGAGCATGCGGTAGCTGACGACGAATTGCGTCGTGTCGAGCACCTCGCCGGGCAGTTCGGTCGTGTCGAACGTCGTAACGCCGTTGGTCCTGTAGGTAACAATGGTCTGCTGGGCCTGCGCCGCACAGACCGATGCGGCGAGGACGACAAGGGTGACAAGTAACTTTTTCATGGTGTATCGGTTTTGGTTCCGATACAAAGGTCGCACGAAATCCGGCTGGCGATGGTTAATGCTCCGTTAAAGAGTGTTAAATAGTCTTAACGCCGTCGGTAGAGGCATTTTTATATGTACCTTTGTTTCGCATAAACGCCGCGTCAGAATGAACAAACGTCGCTTCGGCCGCATATCGCTTCTGGTCACCGCCACGCTGGCGGTGCTCGTCGCCGTGCAGGTGTGGAGCCTTGTGAACATGTACCACGCACGCCGTGAAGAGTTCTCGCGTCAGGTGATGCAGGCCATGACCCGCGCCGCCTACGACGACCTGCTGCTGGGCAACAAGCCCTCCGGACACAAAAGCCACATATCCTTCTCGTCGTCGGGGAACATCGACTCGATCCGTGTGGACATGATTCAGGAGATCACGGTGAAGAACCTCGACGGGGCGGGCAAAAGCATCACCTTTACCCCCAAGTCCGACACGATACACCACGATATCAGTATTTCCGACGGCCCGGAGACCCGCTTCATCCGTCAGGAGATCCGCATCCCGTCGGTCTATGTCCTGCGGCTCAACATGGCGCGCTACGATTCGCTGCTTACGTGTAACCTGCAGACGGCGGGGATCGACCTGCCCCACAAGGTCGATGTCGTGCGCGGCCGGAGCGACAGTACCTCGTCGGCAAAGATCTTCACGACAAAACCGCCGGAGGATCCGGAGGTGGTGCTTACCGCGCTCAATGACTCGTTGCGGATCAAGAATCCGCTGACCTTCACGACTTCGCTCACGACCGACGAGGAGCTCTATTTCCGTCTGCGGATCGAGAATCCCGACCGGCAGCTGCTGGGAGACATGGCGGGTGTCGTCGTCTCGTCGCTCTTGATGCTTGCGGCGGTGGCCGGGGCGCTGATCTACCTGCTGCGCACGCTCTTCCGGCAGAAGACGCTCGAAGAGATGCGACTCGACCTGACGCACAACATCACCCACGAGTTGAAGACCCCGATCGCCGTGGCCAATGCCGCGAATGACGCCCTGCTCGATTTCGGGGCTGCGAACGATGCGGCCCGGCGCGAACGATACCTGACCGTCATCCGCGAGCAGCTGGCTGCCCTGGGCGGCATGGTGCAGCGCATCCTGACGATGAGTGTCGAGGAGCGCGGGGAGTTCACGCTCCGCCGCGAGACGCTGGAGCTCCTCCCGCTGCTTGAGGAGATTGCGGCCCGCTTCCGCATGAAGGGGCGCGGGCGGGCGACGATCGAGGTGGAGACTGAAGGAGCGGATCTGAAGGTTGCGGCCGACCGGTTCCACCTCACGCATGCGCTGGAGAATCTGGTGGACAATGCTCTGAAATACTCCCGAGACGAGGTGCGGATCCGCCTCTCGGCCCGGCGTACTGCAAAAGGGGTCGAGCTGCGCGTCGCGGACAACGGCATCGGCATCGACCGCACGGCCCAGACCCACATTTTCGAAAAGTTCTACCGCGTGCCGACCGGCGACCGCCACGACGTCAAGGGATTCGGGCTGGGACTCTACTACGTGCGGCTGATTGCCCGCAGACACGGCGGCGAGATCACGGTGGAGAGCGCCCCGGGGCGCGGTTCGACCTTCATACTGACACTTCCCGACGATGGACGATAGGATACGCATGCTGCTTGTCGAGGACGAGCGGACGCTCGCCGACATCATCGCCGACACGCTCGGCGAGAAGGAGTTCGACGTGACGGTGGCCTACGACGGCATCGAGGGGCTGCGCCGTTTCGACGAGGCGCGTCCCGATGTCGTTGTGACCGACATCATGATGCCCGGCATGGACGGCTTTTCGTTCGTCGATGCCCTGCGCCGCCGCACGGCCGACATCCCCGTTCTCTTCCTTTCGGCCCGGTCGTCGGCCGAAGACGTGGTGCGCGGCTTCGAGACGGGCGGCAACGACTACCTGCGCAAGCCCTTCGCCATGAGCGAACTGGTCGTCCGCGTGAAGGCCCTGGTCGGCCGCACGAGGACGGCGCACGCCCCCTCCGAGGTGCACTACCGGATCGGGCGTTTCGATTTCGATGTCTCCCGGCAGCGGCTCTCCGACGGTGTGCGCACGCAGGAACTCTCGGCCCGCGAGGCCGGTGTGCTGGAGATGCTCTGCGAACGCATGGGCGAAGTGGTCCCCTCGCAGCGGATCCTGCAACGGATCTGGGGCGACGACACGTTCTTCAACGCCCGCAGCCTGCACGTCTTCATCACGCGCCTGCGCCGGCTGCTCTCGGCCGATCCGTCCGTCCGGATCGTCAATGCCCGCGGCGTCGGGTACCGCCTCCACGGCTGACGGGGCTGCCGCCCGGCATTCCCGTGCGCATCATTTCCGGCAATCGACCGCCACCTTGATCACCCCGTCCCGGCGCTCCTCGAAGAGGCGGTAGGCCTCGTCGATGCGGCTCAGCGGGTAGCGGTGCGTGATGAGCGGAGTGGTGTCGATCCGCCCCTCGGCGATCAGCTGCAGGATCTCGCGGCAGTCGCATCCATCCACCCCACCGGTCTTGAACGTGAGGTTCTTGCCGTACATGTCGGGTAGCGGCAGTTCCTGCGGCCGGTCGTACAGCGCCACGACCGTCACCACGGCGTTCGGGCGGGCGCACTCCCAGGCCAGACGGAAGGTCCCGTTGCTACCGGCGACCTCCAGCACGCGGTCGGCGCCGCCGTGGTCGCTGTGCCGCAGCACGAAGTCGCGGCACGCCTCGGGCCCGGTGACGAGCACCTCGGGATAGTGTTCGCGGACGAAGCGGCGCCGCTCCTCGAGGGCTTCGCACACGATGATGCGCTTCGGATTCCTGAGCCGGACGCAAAGCAGCGTGCAGAGCCCCGTCGGCCCGGCCCCGAGGATGAGGACCGTGTCGTCGGGCCCGATCTCGGAGATGCGCGCGGCCCAGAATCCCGTGGCGAGGATGTCGCCGACGAAGAGTGCCTGCTCGTCGCTCACCGTGTCGGGGATGCGCGTCAGCCCCTGGTCGGCATGGGGCACCCGCACGTATTCGGCCTGCCCGCCGTCGATGCGGCAGCCCAGGGCCCACCCTCCGTCGGGGTCCGTGCAGTTGTTCACATAGCCGTGGCGGCAGAAGAAGCACTCGCCGCAGAAGGTCTCGACATTGACCGCCACACGGTCGCCCGGGGCGACGTTCGTAACGCTTGCGCCGACCGCCTCGACCACACCGACCATCTCGTGGCCGACGGTGATGCCCTCGACGGCGCGCGGCACGCTGCCGTGCTTGATATGCAGGTCGCTGGTGCAGATGCTGCCCAGCGTGACGCGCACCAGCGCATCGCGCGGATCGAGCAATACGGGAACGGGTTTGTCGCACAGTGCGAAATGACCGTGTCTGACGTAGGTACAGGCTTTCATGGAATCTGTTGGCATATCGTTTCCGCAAAGATACCAAATCTTCGGGACGGAGCGCCGGCGCGCGCCGGCTTTTTCTCACCAGCAGTCGATCCGCCCCTTCAGCCGGGGAATGCGCTCCTTCGTGAAGCGGGGGCTGCGGACTCCGCTGCGCTTCTGGGCGACGTAGTCGGCGAGCAGGGCGACGGCTTCGTGGCCCAGCAGGAGGATCGCCGCGAGGTTGCAGAGCGTCATCAGCGCCATGGTCATGTCGGCAAGACTCCAGACCAGGTCGAGCGTCGCCAGCGACCCGAAGAGCACCATGCCCCCGACCAGCAGGCGGTAGAGCGTGAGCACCCCGCGCCGGGAGGTGATGAACCGTACGTTGGCCTCGCCGTAGTAGTAGTTGCCGATGATCGACGAGAAGGCGAAGAGGAAGATCGCCACGGCGACGAACAGTCCGCCGACGGGGCCGATTTCGCTCACTAGGGCGGCCTGCGTCAGCTGGATGCCGTTCAGCGAGGCGTCGGGGACGCCGCCGAAGAGGATGATGAAGGCCGTGCAGGTGCAGATGAGCAGCGTGTCGGTGAAGACACCGAGGGTCTGGATCAGCCCCTGCTTCACCGGATGCGAGACGTGGGCCGTGGCGGCGACATTCGGAGCCGAACCCATGCCGGCCTCGTTGCTGAACAGACCGCGCTTGATGCCCTGCATGAGCGCCGCGCCAGCCGTTCCGCCCAAGACCGGGCCCCAGCCGAAGGCCTCGGAGAGGATCAGCCCGAGCACCTCGGGCAGCCGGCGGATGTTGAACAGGACGATGCCCAGGGCCAGCAGGATGTAGCCCAGGGCCATGACCGGGACGATCACGCCGCTGACCCGGGCGATGCGGTGGATGCCGCCGAAGATGATGAGGAGCGTGAGCGCGGTGAGCCCGACGCCGATCCAGTGCGGATCGAGCCCGAAGGCCCCCTCCCATGCGGCGCAGATCGTGTTGCTCTGCACCGAGTTGAAGGCAAATCCGAACGTTACGGAGATCAGCACGGCGAACAGCACGCCCATCCATCGTTTTCCGAGCCCGTACTCCATGTAGTAGGCCGGGCCGCCGACGTAGGAGTCGCGGCCGCGGCGTTTGTAGAGTTGCGCAAGGGTCGATTCGACGAAGGCGCTCGCGGCCCCCACGAGGGCGATGACCCACATCCAGAAGACCGCTCCGGGACCGCCGACGACGATTGCCGTGGCCACGCCGGCCAGGTTGCCCGTGCCGACGCGGCTGGCCAGCGATACGGCGAAGGCCTGGAACGAGGAGACGTGGCGCTCGCCCCCGGGTGCGCTTCCCGACGGCTCGCCCAGCACGCGGACCATCTCGCGCAGCATGCGGAACTGCACGCCGCGTGTCCGCAGGGTGAACCACACGGCACAGCCGAGCAGCGCCGCAACCAGCACATGGCTCCACAGAATGTCGTTGATGCTGCCGATCCAGCCGGTCAGAGTCTCCATCGTGATCTTCGTGTTTGGGGAAGGATACCGCAAATTCGGTGCAAAACGGGACGGCCCGGGGCCGGATCGCCTATCCGATCAGCAGGTCGTCGAGCCGCAGCTTGGGCACATAGTGCACCCCGTCGCGGCGGTAGTAGGCCCGGCTCTCGCCGGCGCCGATCTCCACGAGCTCGATGCGCTCGGCCCCCTTGCCGACGGCCACGACGAGCAGCGGCTCACAGCCGAGTCCGAACTCCCGGCGGATCGCCTCGCGGTCGAACGCCCCGATGCAGATGCCGTTCAGCCCGATCTCCGCGGCACGCAGCAGCATGCTCTGTGCCGAGATTCCGAGATCCATATCGACGTAGCGGTCCTCGGGCACCGTCGTGCAGACGATGATGAAGGCGCGGGGCTCGGTGCCCGGCAGCGGCAGGTGCAGTTCGGGCAGGGCTCCGCCGAGGCGGATGTGCGGCAGGACCTTGTCCGCCTCGTCAGCCAGCACGGGGCGGAAGCGCAGCACCTGCGCATTCCGCGCCGAAGGGATGCGCGTATTGACCGCGATGATGCTGCGCAGCTGGTCCTCGCGCACGACGAAGTGTGTGTCGTAGCCGCGGTAGCTGCGGTTCCGGAGCAGCAGCCGCATGAGCGACGGCTGCGGCCTCCGCACGGAGGGAGCCGCAGCGCGGGCGCGGTACTCCTCCATCTTACGTCCCAGAAAGTCATCTGCCATGGTTTTCTTTTTTTGTCTCTTTACGGGGCAAAGATACGACATGCGGCGCGGTATGCCAAATTTATCCGGCGCGCAGAGGCTCCCGCCCGCCGGTTTTGCGGTCTGCGGAAGATTCGTTATATTTGTTCGTCCCGATCGGGACACGACTTCAAACCGCATGCATACAGATATGGAACATTTCGATTTCGATGAGATCGTCCCCCGGCGGGGCACCTGCTCCGTGAAATGGGACGACGGGGTACCCGACGGCGTGCTGCCCATGTGGGTCGCCGACATGGATTTCCGCACGGCCCCGGCGGTCGTCGAGGCGCTGCGCCGGCGGGTCGAGCACGGCATCTACGGCTACGCCATACCGCCCGAGGCCTATGCCGAGTCGATCCGGGGCTGGTTTCTGCGTCGCCACGGATGGGCGCCCGAGCGGGAGTGGATCCACCCGGTGACGGGCGTCATCCCCGCCCTTTCGGCCATTCTGCGGGCCATGACCCGTCCGGGAGACAAGGTGCTGATCCAGCCGCCGGTCTACAACCACTTCTACATCGCCATTGCCAACAGCGGCTGCACGCCCGAGGAGAGCAACCTGCTGCTCGACGGCAACCGCTACCGCATCGACTTCGAGGACCTCGAGCGCCGTGCGGCCGACCCGGCGGTGAAACTCATGCTGCTGTGCAACCCCCACAACCCCGCCGGCCGGGTCTGGACGCCCGACGAGCTGCGGCGCATCGGCGAGATCTGCCTGCGCCACGACCTCTTCATCATCGCCGACGAGATCCACTGCGAACTGGTCATGCCGGGATTCCGCTATACTCCCTTCGCCTCGCTCGATGAACGGTTCCGTCAGCACTCGGTGACCTGCACGTCGCCCAGCAAGGCCTTCAACCTGGCCGGTCTGCAGGTGGCCAACATCTTCGCCGCCGACCCCGACACGCGCGGGCGGATCGTCCGTGCACTCGAGATCAACGAGACGGGAATGATCAGTCCCTTTGCCATCGAGGCCCTGATGGCCGCCTACAACGAGGGCGACGCGTGGCTCGACGCCTTGAACGAATACCTGTGGGGCAACTACGTGGAACTGCGCGACCATTTCGCCGCCCGCCTGCCCCAATTCCCCGTATTGCCGCTCGAGGGCACCTACCTGGTGTGGATCGACTGCCGGGCCGCGGGCCTGAGCTCCGCGGAACTCGACCGGCGGCTGACCGCCGAAGCCCGCGTGCGGATCAACCCCGGAGCGATGTACGGTGCCGCCGGCGAGGGCTTCATCCGGGTGAACATCGCCTGCCCGCGGGCACTGCTGCGCGAGGGAATCAAACGCATGACCGATCTATTGACCCGATAAACGTACCGACATGAAACGACTTTTCACCGCGCTGTGCGCGGTACTTTTCGCTGTTCCGCTCCTCGCGGCCGAGGGTGCGGAACCCATCCGACTGATCTCCTACAACCTGCGCAACAGCGGGGCCGACGACGGCGCCAACAGCTGGGAGAAGCGCTCCCACGCCACACGGCAGATGCTCTGCGACGAGCGCCCCGACCTGTTCGGCGTGCAGGAGGCTTTGGCCGACCAGCTTGCGTTTCTCGATGCCTGCTGCCCGGATTACGGGCGTGTGGGTGTGGGCCGCGACGACGGCGACCGCTCCGGAGAGACGATGGCCATCTACTACAACCGCAAGCGGTTCGAGCTGCTCGACAGCGGGACCCTGTGGCTGAGCGAGACCCCCGATCGCGTATCGCGCGGCTGGGACGGAGCCTGCAACCGCACGATGACATGGGTCGAACTGCGCGACCGGCAGTCGGGCAAGGAGTTCTTCTACTTCAACACGCACCTCGACCATCAGGGCCGCACGGCCCGCGCGGAGGGGGTGAAACTCGTCGTTGCAAAGATCCGCGAGATTGCGGGCAAGGCCCCCGCGGTATTGGGCGGCGACTTCAACACGCCGACCGACAGCCCGATCTTCAAGCCGCTGAAAAGCAGCATGAAGTCCGCGCGCGAGAAGGCGTCCCGGAGTGATGACAAGGGGACGTTCAACGGCTTTGGCTCGGCACCCGACACGATCGTGATCGACCACCTCTATTTCCGGGGCAGGCTCCGCTGCCTGCGTTTTGCCACGCTGGACGGCAACTACGGAGCGCCCTACATCTCGGATCACTACCCCATCCTGATGGAATTCATGCTCTGAACGGGCTCTTGGGCAAACGGTCGGCGCTCCCCGCTTTCGGGGA
>ENA-OPWR01002674-OPWR01002674.1-human-gut-metagenome-genome-assembly--contig:-NODE-2674-length-11883-cov-7.237995_pt1 | contig 11883 bp, 11 predicted proteins | sample MGYA00241507_ERZ502006 | MGnify/ENA primary metagenome ERZ502006 (study PRJEB25962, sample SAMEA2043041) | human gut metagenome | biome: human gut; feature: human-associated habitat; material: faeces... | reverse complement strand
GGTTGTTCTGCCGCGCCTGAGCCTCAGAGCCATTGCGGAAGTGATTGCCGGAGCGCGTTGTCTGCTGGGTGTTGATACGGGGCTTACGCATCTGGGCGCGGCGCTTGGCATCCCTTCCGTGGGCATCATTGTTGGGACGAGTGCCGAGCTCTTTTCGTTGGTTTCCGAGAGTGCCTGCGCAACTGTGGGCGACAAGGGCGTGATTCCCCAGCCCGAAGAAGTGCTGGCGGCCATGCATTCTGTCCTGGCCCAGGCGGCCGACTCCTAACTGAATTTTTTAAAGGCGCATGCGATGCTGATTTCGACGCTTTACCGAGGGTTGACCTACTGCGCATTGCCGCTGGCAAAGTGCTATCTCCGAAAGAGGGCCCGCAAGCAGCCCGACTATCTCAAGCACTGGGATGAACGTTTCGGTTGGTGCCGTTACCCGGCTCCCGAAAAGCCACGCTTGTGGCTACACGCTGTGAGCGTCGGCGAAACCGCCGCGGCACGTACGCTGATCGATGCCTTTTTGACGGAAAATTCGGAAGCTGAAATTTTGCTGACCTGCATGACTCCGACGGGGCGCGATACGGGTGCCAAGATCGCCGAGCGCTATCCGGGACGGATTGTGCAGTGCTATCTGCCTTACGACAATCCGCGCCTCATGGCTAAATTTTTCGACGAAACGAAGCCCGTGATGGGTGTCGTGATGGAAACGGAAGTCTGGCCCAACATGATGCAGGAGGCCGTCAAGCGCCGCGTTCCCGTGGTGCTTGCCAACGCGCGTGAATCGGAAAAAAGCGCGGGGCAGGCAAGATTGGTCGCTTCGCTGATGGGGCCGGCATTTGCTTCCTTTACCGCCGTGCTTGCGCAGAGCCAAGAGGATGCCGAGCGACTTAAGGCCTTGGGTGCGAACAACATCCACGTTTGCGGGTCAGTGAAGTTTGACATCCGCCCGGATCCCAAACAGGTTGAGCTTGCCGCAAAGATCAAGAGTGCCTTCAAGAAGAAAGTCATTTTGCTGGCTAGTACGCGCGAGGGCGAAGAGGCGATGTTTTCGCCGCATATCGCCGAGCATCTCGAAGAGGCTATTTTTCTGGTCGTGCCTCGTCACCCGCAGCGTTTTGATGAAGTGGCCGACATTTTCAAGCGCTCGGGCTGCCGCGTGATTCGCAGAAGCGAAGATCCCGAGTTTGCGGGTCTTGCCGAAGGGCCTGCGGTGCTTCTCGGCGACACGATGGGGGAGATGAGCCTTTATTGCGCTCTGTCCGACGTTTGTATCATGGGCGGTAGTTTCGGACAGTTCGGTTGCCAGAATCTGATTGAGCCGGCCGCTTCCGGTTCGCCCGTGCTGGTGGGCTCGAGCACGTTTAATTTTGCAAAGGCGGTGGCCGATGCGCTGGCTGAGGGCGGAGCCGTGCACGCGGGGCAGAATGCCCACCTCAGCGGCCAGCGGGCGGATCTCGTTGATGCCGCGGCCGTCCACGCGCTTGCCCTCATCCAGCAGCCAGCGGCGCACCACGAACTTCTGCATCTTGTAGCTTACCAGATCCAGATCGGCAGCGGACAGGTCGGGGTATTCCTCGGCGATCTTGTCCATGATGGGCAGCAGAGCGGCGTCACGCACGTTCTTGTCGTCGGTGTCCATGGCAGCCTTGAAGTCGTCCAGATACTTGTCCTGGATGGCGTGGAACGCATCCATATCCAAACCCACGACCTGGAAGTCGATCTTCTTCTTGCCGCGCTCGGCCACGATCTTGTTGATGAACTCGATGGTCTTTTTGATCTCCACGTGAGCGGCCTTGATGGCGTTCAGCATGGTGTCCTCGTCCACCTCGTTGGCACCGGCTTCGATCATGACGATCTTGTCCATGGTGGCGGCAACGGTCAGGGCCAGGTCACTGACCTTGCGCTGCTCCTGGGTGGGGTTCAGCACGATCTCTCCGTCCACCAGGCCCACCTGCACGCCGCCGATGGGGCCGTTCCAGGGGATGTCGGACACGGCAGTGACCAGAGACGCACCGATCATACCGGCGATCTCAGGGCTGCAGTCGGGGTCCAGGCTCATGACAGTCATGGTGATGCACACGTCATTGCGCATCTCCTTGGGGAACAGCGGGCGCATGGGGCGGTCCACCACGCGGCTGGTCAGGATGGCGCGCTCGCCGGGGCGGCCCTCACGGCGCATAAAGCTGCCGGGGATGCGGCCTGCGGCGTAGAGCTTCTCCTCATACTCCACGTTCAGGGGGAAGAAATCCACGCCCTCGCGGGGCTTGGGGCTCATGACCACGTTGCACATGACGCAGGTCTCGCCGTAGCGGATCAGCGCACTGGCGTTGGACAGACCGCACATCTTGCCCATCTCGACCTTGAACGGACGGCCTGCCAGCATGGTCTCGTAGACCTTGTAGTTCTCAAAGGTCTCTCTGCGGGAACCAAATTCAATTGCCATTGTTTTTGCCTCCTTGGATCTTTTATTTTTTTCTATCCAAAAGGCGGTGGCACGCGCATCATAGCAATAAATCCAACGTCCGTGCACTGCTTTTTCGGCACGGGCGCTCGATTTACTGCTGCAATACGCAGCCGCTGCCATTTGTACATAAAGCAAAAGGCAGGCACCTTTGCGGTACCTGCCCTCTGTTTAAATTACTTACGCAGACCCAGAGTTGCGATCAGAGCACGGTAACGCTCGATGTCCTTCTTCTGGAGATAAGCCAGCAGATTGCGGCGACGGCCAACCATCTTCAGCAGACCGCGGCGGCTGTGGTGATCGTTAGGGTTCTTCTTCAGGTGCTCGTTCAGCTCGTTGATGTGAGCGGTCAGCAGAGCGACCTGAACCTCGGGGGAGCCAGTGTCCTTCTCGGTCAGAGCGACTTTGGCCATAACTTCCTGCTTGTTCATAGTTACATACCTCTTTATAAAATTTTATGTGCCAATGGAACAGCGGCGGGAAACGGCATTCCCAAAAAGCGGGCATACTCCCAGCCCCGTACCACGGTAACAGATACAGTATACCAGAACCCCTTGCAAAAAGCAAGGATTTTTTTGCCTTCTGCCTTTATTTTTTGGCGTAGGCGTTCCAGTAGAGCTGCACCTCCGGCAGCTTCTTTCTGCGCAGCAAAAACAGCATGGGGATCAGATACACGGCCACCGAGATCAGCATGGAGGAATCGTAGCTGCTCACGCTCTCGGCCATGGTCACGGTGCCGTACATGCCGCCGATGATCATGGAGGAGATATCCATCATGCCATGCAGGAAGACCGTCACCCAGATGTTGCCGGTGCGGAAGTAGATGGCCGCGAACAGGCTGCCCAGCGATGCCGCAAACAGGCACTGCATCAGCACGCCGAAGGGTGCCGAGCCCAGAAGGTTCGTCAGGTGGGCCGCGCCGAACAGCACGCCGGACACAAGGCAGGCTTTCCAGATGCCGCCCCGGCTGGTGCCGTAGTGCTCCAGCAGGGTCTGGGCCACCACGCCGCGGAAGACGAACTCCTCTGCCACGCCCACCAGCATCATGCTGACCAGAAAGCTCAGGATGCGCGGCAGCGGCAGCAGTGCCCGGTCGTCCGGCCGCTCGAACATCAGCGAGCCCGCCAGGCTGTAGCCGATCATCACCAGCGGGTACATGCCCACCAGCAAGCCGTTGAAAAAGCCGCTGCCGCGCCGCCGCAGCAGCCCGAGGCGGCCGGTCTTTTGCAGCACCAGCACCACCACCAGCGTGCCCACAAGCTCCTGCAGGCCGCTGTAAAGGTAGCCGTCCAGGGCGGAAAAATCTGCCCGGGCAAAGAGCAGTACAAAGGTAAAGACCAGGTCCGATACGAACAGGCTGCCGAGGAACAGCACCTCGACCAGGATGCAGAACAGGACCGGGTGCGCGTTGCGCAGTCGTTTGAGCATGAGGGAGACCTCCTGAGCGATCGTTTGATTTTTTATTGATGGTGCCGCATACTTATTTTTTCAGCACCCAGATCTGAGAAAATTCCTGCGTATCCAGCATTTCAACGGATGTATATCCGCCCAGCCGTGCGATTTTCTCTGCTGACACCTGATTTTCCTGCGTGATCTGCTCCACTTCGCCTGGAGTGACGAATTGCCACAGGCCGCGCCCGCAAATGAACACCACCATGGAATCACTCTCACCGGTGCAATATTCCCGGAGCAGCGTGCTGGAAGTGTCCTGCACCGCACAAATCTCTTTGAAGTGCAGATACTCCGGGAGCTCCGATGTGAATGCCGTCATATCTCCGATCAGCGACACACACTGTGCGTCACTGTACTGTTCCAGTTCTTCATTCACCTTCCGGTTACCAATGTACATCCGCTCCGGCGTCAACACAAAGGCCAGCACAAGCATCAGTGCACACACAGCCTGTGTGATTTTCTTTCGTGCATTCTGTCCCAGCGTATCCAGCACAGCAAAAAAGCCACAGCCGCAAAAGAGTGCTTCCAGCGGCTGCAGATGGTATACATACCGCAGGGATTTATACGGCGAGATCACTGCAATCACGATGAACGCAGCCAGCGCCGGGATCGTTATTAGTTTTGCGCGGGGTGCAATCAGCACAGTCTGCCGCAGTTTTCCCGGAAGAAATCTTTTCGTCAATGCCACAAGGAGCAGTAGCGCCATGATCCCCGCGCCCACGCCAAACTCCACAATGCTCCATCCCGTCAATTCCAACGGGCCCTTGGGGTACTGGCTCAAGTTCAGGATATTATCCGTTGTAGTGTCCAGCGAGACCGTCGATTGGGAGTGCAGCTGCGCAAGCCAACAGGGGAATGTAAGCATCATTCCGCCAACACCAGCCAAAGCCGCCGCTGAAAACTGCACCACATGTTTCCACTCCCGCCGCAGCATGAGGTAAAAATCATACACTGCACACAATAAAAATGCATAGATCACATAGAAATACTGCGTGAGCATTCCAAGATAAATGACGATGCCGATCAACAGATACCGGACAAGCGTCGGCCTGCGCAGAGCCTTTGCCAGCAGCAGCGCCAACACGGTGGTAAACAGGGTCAGAAGCATATACATTCGTATCATCGTTGCATTTGAGATTGCCTCTCCACTGAATGCATACAGCGCGCAGACGAACAGCGACTTTTTCCAACTGTTCTCCCCTTCAAAAATCTCCATGCCAAGTGCATACAATGCCGCAATGGTGCCGCCGAACAGTGCAAAATTCAGGCCAAGGCCAGTCCATTTTGTAAAGCTGCCCGGGAACAGCGAGCAAACCGTGTGCAATAAAAAGTAGAATACCGGCGGGTGGACATCCTGCGTCTGATTATAATAAACCGACGCATAGTCGAAGCGTTGGCCCTCCTGCACAGCAACATAGGACATAAAGTCCTCCCGACTGTAAATGTGTTCGGCGCTCGTGCCGCTGTACGCGCGTTCACCGTTATAATACCAACTCAAAAACGGCGCATAATCGCTGTTTGAAAGTCCATAAGAATAAAGTTCATCCGCAAAAAATCCTTCTTTGCGCACTGCCCACCAGCCGCAAAAGCAGACCAACATGGCAAGGAACACAAGGATCCACCGCGTTTTCATTCTCTGTTCTGTCTGTTTCATACTGTTCCTCATTTTTCCCGTCCGGTTCTCTTTCCGCATTTCACGCTGCATCCGGGCTCTTTGCAAAACCGATATGCGCTGCCCAGCCATTGCCGTTCGATGTTTGTTTTGTGTCTATTCTAGCACACTTTTGGCAAAAACGATAGGGGGCAGCGGAAGTGCAGCCACCCGCTCCGCCCTGCCCGGGCAAGTCGGCTCTTGACAAGGTCCGTTCGTTTATGCTAACATAACGGTGTTATCCAGCTTGATACAGGAGACTGCATGAAAGACGAACGCGAAACCAAAGAAAAGCTGCTGCAGAGCGCCCGGGCCGAGTTTCTGGCCAAGGGGTACCAGGGTGCTTCCCTGCGCAGCATCTGCAAAGCCTCCGGCGTGACCACCGGTGCGCTGTATTTCTTTTTTAAGGATAAGGACGATCTGTTCACCTCGCTGGTGGCCCCGCAGCTGAACACCCTCAAGGCCATGCTCACCGAGCACATGCGGCAGGAGCTGCTGGTGCTGGACAGCGGCGAGGACGCGGCGGAGAACGATTTCCGCGACGATGCCTATGCGTCCCAGCAGGTGCTGCACCTGCTGTACCAGAACTACGACCTGTTTCTGCTGCTGCTCACCGGCAGCTACGGCTCCAGCCTGGAACACTTTGTGGACGAGCTGGTGGCCATCTCGGAGGAGCACTACCGCAAGCTGGCCGACCGGCAGGCCGCGCTGCTGGGCGTGACCCCGCCGCAGGACTACACCATCCACTGGCTGGCCCACATGCAGATCGACGCCTTTGTGCACCTGCTCACCCACGAGCCGGACGAGCAGAAGGCGCTGGCCCACCTGCAGGACATCCTGCAGTATATGCTCAGCGGCTGGAACGGCCTGTTCCAGCCCCCCGTCAGCCCCGGCCCCTGAATCCGCCGCTTTTTCCATGGCGCATTTGCTGCGTCATGGTTTTTATAAGCCCTTTCACATAACAGTGTTATGCTGTGTAAACTTTTTGAGGAGGAACGGAATCATGTATCTGGAAGTAAACGACCTGTGCAAGAGCTACGGCGAAGGCGGCAGCTACACGCAGGTGCTGAAAAATGTCTCATTGGAGGTACAGCAGGGCGACATGTGCGTCATTCAGGGCACCAGCGGCTCGGGCAAATCCACCCTGCTCAACTGCATCGGCGGGCTGGACACGGTGGACAGCGGCTCCATCGTGGTGGACGGCAAAGAACTGGTGGGCCTGAACGCAAAGCAGCTCTCGGATTACCGCCGGGAGGAGCTGGGCTTCGTGTTCCAGTTCTACGACCTCGTGCCGGACCTGACCGTGCAGGAGAACATTCAGGTGTGCCAGTACCTCACCCGCAGCCCGCTGGACCTCGGCGAGCTTTTGCAGGTGCTGGGCCTGACCGAACACAAGAACAAGTTCCCGGCCCAGCTTTCGGGCGGCCAGCAGCAGCGCTGCGCCATCGCCCGGGCCCTCATCAAAAATCCGCGCCTGCTGCTGTGCGACGAGCCCACCGGCGCGCTGGACAGCAAGACCTCGCGGGAGATTCTCACCCTGCTGGAGCGGGTGAACGCCCAGTACGGCACCACCATGCTCATCGTCACCCACAACAACGCCATCAAGAACATGGTGCATCAGGTGGTCCTCCTGAAGGACGGCCAGATCCACAAGAACTACCGCAACGAGGTGCGCACCCCCGCTGCCTGTATTACTCCCTGCCGCAGCTGGGCGTCCGGCTGCCGGGCCTGCTGCTGGTATATGCACTGGTGATGCCGCCGGTGATCGCGGCTGCCGTCAACTGCATCGTCATCCGCAAGTCGCTCAGCCGCACCGCCCTTTCACTGCTGCGCAGTGAGCAGAAGGCCAGCCACGCCAGCAGGATCTCCCGCATCGACCTGGGGCACCTGAGCTTCCTGCCCCGGTTCCAGCTGCGCCAGCTGCTGCGGGAGCTGCGCTCGGCCTTTGCGGTGCTGGGCGGCATGTTCATCTGCCTGCTGGTGCTGATGATCGCGCTGGACTGCTATGTTTACTGCGACAACTTCAACCGGCGCAGCATTCTGGAGACCACCTACGAATACTGCTACACCTACAAATACCCCACCGAGGAGGTGCCGGAGGGCGGCACCCCGGCCTACGCTGAGACCCTCCGCCAGACTTCCTACGGCTACGATCTGGATGTGACCATGCTGGGCATCGACCTGGGCTGCCCCTATTTCCCGGAGGTGGCCCCCACCGCCAAAAAGAGCGAGGTGGTCATTGCCAGCTCTGTGGCCCAGAAATTCGGTGTGGGCAAGGGCGATGTGCTGGTGCTGCGGGACGAAGTGAATGACGTGAACTACGCCTTCACGGTGACGGACGTGGTCCATTACGCCAGCGGGCTCTATATCTTCATGGACCGTGACGCCATGCAGGAGCTGTTCGGCCGCAGCGACGACTACTACAACACGGTGTTCTCCGACCACGCGCTGGACATCGACACCGGGCTGCTGTACGCCACCGTCAGCCGCCAGAACATCGAGCAGGCCTCGGCGGTGTTCACCGACCTGATGATGCCCATGGTCATCCTGGTCAGCGTGCTCTCGGTGGTCATCTTCCTGGTGGTGCTGTACCTGATGATCAAGGTGATGATCGACCGCGCATCCTATTCCATCTCGCTGCTGAAGGTGTTCGGCTACTGCACCGGCGAAGTGCGGCGGCTGTATCTGGACGGCAATTTCGTGGTGGCGGCACTTGGCGCGCTGGTGTGCATCCCGGCCGCAAAGGGGCTGATGGACGTCATCTACCCCTACTTCGTGTCCAACGTTGCCGCCGGGCTGGAGCTGAGCTTCCCGCCGCAGCTGTACGCCGTCATCTACGCAGGCGTGCTGGCGTGCTACCTGCTCATCGACCTGGTGCTGGTGCGCAGGCTCGACCGCATGACCCCTGCCGAAGTGCTCAAGAACCGGGAGTAACTCTCCCACATACAAAAAGACCTCCGCAGCCCCCCGAAACGGACGAAACTGCGGAGGTTTTTGTCTTATTTGTCTTACAGGTTCAGCAGCACATTCACCCGGAACACATGGTTCTGGGTCTCGATGTTCAGGCTGCCGCTGTATTTGTGCACTGCCGTCTCGATGGACACCAGCCCGACGCCCACGCCCTCGTGCTTGGTGGAGTGCAAAATGCCGCTCTGCTTTTTTCAGCACGCCGTCGTAGTTGTTCTCCACCACAATGCCCAGCATGGCGGGGCTCAGCATCCGGGCCATCACCCGCACCTGCCGCTGCTCGGGCGGCAGCCGCTGGCTGGCGTGCAGGGCGTTCTCCAGCAGATTGCCCAGCACCGTGCACAGGTCGGCTTCCGGCAGCGGCAGCTGGCGGGGCAGCTCCAGCTTCCACTCGATGGGCGTTGCCTGCTGCTTTGCCTCGTTGTCGTAGTGCCCGGCCAGGGCATCCACGGCGGCGTTGGCACACAGCGCAGACCGCTGTTCGCTCAGCTCGCTCTCATACTGGTGCAGGTAGCTTTTCAGCTCCTCCAGCTGCCCGGCCTCGGTCAGGCCCGCAATGACGTGCAGGCTCTGGCGGAAGTCGTGCCGCAGGCGGCGGGTGTTTTCCATGTAGGTCCGCAGCTCAGTATACCGGCGGGCTTCCATGCCCAGCAGCTGGTTTTCGCGGCCCAGCTGGGAACTGCGGGTAAGCTCCTTCGCCACGCGGTACATCTCGTACAGCAGCAGAAAGATGCCGAACAGCGAGATGGACACCGCCAGCACCGCGATGATCATCACCCGGTTCATCAGCACAATGGCAGAGTCCTTCGGCATACAGTACATCAGGTAGACGGCATAGATGGCGGGCAGCGGCCAGGCCGACTGCCAGAACGCTTCGCCGCGGTACTCCCGCAGCAGCCACCGGCTCCACTTGACCACGGTGAACCAGAACAGGGTGCACAGCACTGCCGCCAGCACCATGCGCAGCAACGAAGTGGAAAGCAGGCAGACCGTCCCGGGGTTGTCCGCCTCCGCCCGAGCGTTCAGGATGCTGGAAAGCAGCGAACACACGGCCATCATCACGGCAGAGATGGAGAACAGAAAGGCCGTCTGGCTGACGGTCACTTCCGCGTTCATGCGCCAGCGCAAAAGCCAGAAGGTGCACAGCACGATAGGCAGAAGCAAAAAGTTGCTGTCCAGCTCAAAGATCGTGCACAGCGCAGCGCACACCAGGCACACGGCCGTGATGCCGACCGCCGCGATGCAGGCGGTGCGCCTGGGGCTGCGCACCTTTTCCCACAGGCAGGCCAGGCACAGAAAGCCGCTGGGGTACAGCAGGGCATAATCCAGAAAATAACGTCCGAAGATGGCAGCGTTCACGGCGGCGGCTCCTTTCCTGGCTCACAGTTCCCGCCGCATGTGGCGGAACTGGTACTGGGTAAAATGGGCGAACAGGGCGTTTTTGTCTTTCTGCCGCACGGGCAGGCGGGTGCCGTCCAGCATTTCAATGCAGTCGTCCTCAAAGCGCAGCACCTTATCCATGTTGATGACGATGCCGCGGTTGCAGCTCATAAAATTTTCTTCGGTGCGCAGTTTTTCTTCCACCTGCGCAAAGCCGCACGCGGCCCGGCACTCGCCGTCCTCGCTCACCACCCGGACGAAATGGTTCTGCGCCATGGCGTACAGCACCTTGCGCAGCGGCAGCTGCACGGTCTGGCGGGCAATGCGCACTTCCAGCTCCGGCTCGGTGCGGCAGAGCACCCGCCGCAGCTCGGCAGCAAGTTTGCGGAACTTTTCTTCCTCATAGGGTTTGAGCAGGTAATCGAACGGGTGCACCGGGAAGGCGTCCCACACATATTCCGGCGAGGAGGTCACGAACACGATGAGCACTTCCGGGTCTGCCCGGCGCAGCTGCTGGGCGGTCTCGATGCCGCTGGTGCCCTCCATACAGATATCCAGAAACACAAGGTCATCCTTCCGGGCGGGCATCTGCTGCAGGTAGGCATCCCCGCTGGGGAAAATGCCGCACTCCACTGCCCCAAGCTCCTGCCGGACCAATGCCTGCAGCCGCTGCGCATCCGGCTGCAGGTCCTCCACGATGGCGATCTGCAATGCCATGTTCTTCCCTCACCTTCCACTTCTTGTCATTTTTATTATAGCACACTCCCCGGGGAAAAGAACCTGCCGTTTGCGCACAAAACGACGCCATTCGCGCACAAAACCGGGCAAAGATCCGGCAAAGAAAAAGTGATACTTTGTGAAAAATCTTTGACATTTTTTGTAAAACGCCTTGACAAGCAAAAAACGGCATGGTATGCTAACACACGATTTTGAGAGGCGACGTAGAACAGGGTCTTTTCAAAGCAATTTACTCAAGGACCGCCCAGCGGGGCTAAGGCCATACGGACAGCCGGGTCCACTGCCGACCGGCGGCGCAAGCTGCCATTATTGATTGAGTTGAAAGCTCAAATTTTATAAGTTGGTTCCTTTACAACCATGAAATTGCGCACCCGGTGCGCAGACTTGTGAAACGGTCAATAAGAGTAGTAAAAGTGTAATTGCTATATAGACTCTCGTCATCCCGTCTTTTTGAATCATGCGAAGTGGGCGTTCTCCGGCGCAATGGCCGGGGGGATTCTGCCCGCGCCTTCAAATGATCGTTCAAAGCGCAGGTCTGCACCTTTGTGTGCGGCCTGCGCTTTTTGTTTTGCGCCGAAGGGACCAGGGACGGAGGAAAAAGCATGAGTGAAAATCGTACACGGTTCCGGCTGAACCAGAACCGTGCGCCCATCTACGAAGCACTGGAACGCTTCCGCCAGATGCGTGTGGTGCCCTTTGACGTGCCCGGCCACAAGCGGGGCCGCGGCAACCCGGAGCTGACGGCCTTTCTGGGCCAGCAGTGCGTGGGCGTGGACGTGAACAGCATGAAGCCGTTGGACAACCTCTGCCACCCGGTATCGGTTATCCGGGAAGCAGAAGAACTGGCGGCCGACGCCTTTGGCGCGGCCCACGCCTTTCTGATGGTGGGCGGCACCACCAGCAGTGTGCAGAGCATGGTGCTCACCGCCTGCAAGCGGGGCGATGAGATCATCCTGCCCCGCAACGTGCACCGCAGCGTGCTGAACGCGCTGGTGCTGTGCGGTGCCATCCCGGTGTATGTGAACCCCGAGGTGGACAAGCGCCTGGGCATCTCGCTGGGCATGAAGCGCGAGCAGGTGGAAAAGGCCATCAAAGAGCACCCCAACGCCGTGGCCGTGCTGGTGAACAATCCCACCTACTACGGCATCTGCTCAGACCTGCGCGCCATCGTCAAGATGGCCCACGATGCGGGCATGCTCTGCCTTGCCGACGAAGCCCACGGCACCCACTTCTACTTTGGCGG
>ENA-OPWR01002673-OPWR01002673.1-human-gut-metagenome-genome-assembly--contig:-NODE-2673-length-11884-cov-3.598529_pt1 | contig 11884 bp, 16 predicted proteins | sample MGYA00241507_ERZ502006 | MGnify/ENA primary metagenome ERZ502006 (study PRJEB25962, sample SAMEA2043041) | human gut metagenome | biome: human gut; feature: human-associated habitat; material: faeces... | reverse complement strand
ACAAAGACGGCAACATCACAGACAAGAATGGTAAGAAAGTCGAAGTAAAAGACGGTAAGGTAGAAGTAAAAACCGATGACGGTAAGACAGTTACAGTTAAGGTCAACGATGTAAAAACTACGGTATCTAACAACAATAACAGCAATAAGGGTAAAAGAAGATACTAAGAAAGACAACACTTCTTCAAAGGCTGATACTAAGAAGGACAACAGTTCTTCGAAAGTGAATACTTCGAATAACAACCAGAAACCAGCTAAGCCAAGCAACTCTTCAAAGGTTCAGCCAGCGACTAAAGACCCCCACGAAGGTAAGACTTATCACAAGGCAGTATATAAGTACTATAAGCACCACGATGCAGTGACAGAACATCACGATAAAGAATGGATTGTAACAGGCTCTCACGAAGAACCAGTATATAAATATGGTTATGTTGATGTATGCAATGATTGTGGTAAGCAGTTATTAACTGATAAGGATAGAGAGACTCATCTTACTTGGGAAGTAAGGGAGAATGGTGGCAGAGGTTCATATCACGCTGAGAAACAGCAGGTTCAGGTAGGCACAAAGACAGTAGAAGACGGCTATTGGAAAGAAGCTTGGACAGAAACTGTTAAAAAAGCCTATGACGAAGAAGTATCTGAAAATGATCACTGGGATAGAAGAGTCCTCGTTAAAGAAGCAGGTTGGTATTAATTTGATAACAAGTTAAAATCGAATAAATCCTTAAAAGTTATTGGGAAGAGAGGGTTCTTTATGAACCCTCTTTTTCTATGCTAAAAAATAAATATTATACTAAAGAAAGTATTCAATTTAATTATAATATATGGTATAATATAATAAAATAAAAGGAAAGGTTGTGGAGTATATGGAATATATTAATTGCTTGTTGTTATTATTCATCTATTTCGTAGTGATAGAATTTTCATATGCAATGGATTTAGTTTCATGGTACAAGAGAGGTAAACATAGTGTAGCTTTTTGTATATTGATGGTTGTGGGTGGAATATTACTTGTATCGGTATTAATTTATATGGGGTACACTTTTAAATAGTATCTTTAGAAAGTAATTATATTTAAAATAGAAAAGAGGTATTAAGATGACAATATACAGTTTTGTAGGTGATGAGGGTTTAAAGAATATTTTTCATCTATCAGCTGAGGAAGCGGTAAAGCACCCTGACTATAATAAATACATAAGGGTATTATCAAAAGCAATCGAGGACAAAGAAATTTCTTTATCGACAGTAGAATCTCACCTGATAGGTGTAGCAATGAACTCAACCCTAAGAAGAAAGATTATACAGGATTTAAAGGAGGTATTTTAATGAAAATCAGAGATATTAAAAAGGCAAGACTTGAACATAGAAGTGTTTACTGTATTGATAAAGACACTTCTGATGTATTAAGATGTAGTGTAGGTTTATTTGGTTCTTTTGACTCTCAATTCGATGTAGAGCTTACACCTGAATATAACGAGTCAACCAAAGAATGTACTCATAAAAGGTGGTTTTGCATAGCACCAGAAAATGTTTATGCTACAGCTGAAGAGGCTTTTAAATCAGTAGGGTAAAATGAGAAATACAAAAGGTGAAGAATAATGTTAATTGAGAACAAAAATATAGAGGATAGTTATGGTATGGGAATGCTCTGTAATCAACAAAATAAAAAAAGAGGTTAAGCATTAGAAAAAATTGCTTAACCTCTTTGTTGTTATTGAAATGATACAGCTCCCGTATAGTTACGAAAAATCGTATTTAAGTGAATTTACTGTATATTTTTTTACTTTAGTGCATTTAAATAAATCAGGATAGAATATTGCAAGATTATTTCCGCCTGGATTTAGTGTACTTGAATATTCTACACCGCTATATTTTTCATCTGATTTATAAGTAAGAGTTTTAATAAAGTCGCATAAATATTGTGTAGGTATATAATCAAGATGATTATCGCCTGCCCTTAAAGCACGTCCCATTTCTTTATCGATTTTATTTAGTATAGGTTTGTTTACCAAATATTCAAGAAAATCGAAATCTCCGTTAAAAGGACTAAATTTACTTATTCGCTTAAAATCAATTACAGAAATATCTTTGCATAAAGAAAACTTTCCGATACATATGCTGTCAAATGCTCCAGAACGTATTTCGTGAATACAAGTTTTTTCACTATCGGCAAGGTATAATCTTCTAATACCAGTTGAATTTGCTCGACCTTCCTTTGCAAATTCAATTGGAGGAGCGCCCATTTCTTTTGGCTTGTATTCCTTGTCACTATAACATAAGCGACCTCTATACATAGATTTGCCTTTTTCGTAATCTTTTCTAAGATAAGATAAATATGTTTCTAATTTATCTGTATTGATAAGTTGTGTATGAAATCTATTGTCATGTTTTATACTTTCGACAAACTCCTCCCAACTATGCCCTCTAAGTATAGAATGTATTTTCAAATATTCCTGGTCATATTTTTCGGGTACACCAACAGGACTAATAAAATAATTAGGAGTTTCAGAATAAATCTTTGGAGATAAAGTCTTAATTATATTGTAAATATCACTTGTTTTAAGTTCATCTGAAAAAATATTCCATTCGTTTTTTAATTCATCTGCAATCATATGGACATCATTAGAAGGATAATCAGAGGGTAATAAATCTTGCGGAGTATAAATGTTAATTAATTCATAAAAAAAATCATTTAATTTGCTGTCTTTATCTGTATTGTATAGAAACACATTCTTTTTACCGCATATGGGACAATTACCCTTTGAACGATTATCCCTAAGATTTGTTCCTATAATTATAGATTTTATTTGCTCATCTTTGAAACATTCATCACAGAAAATCATTTTGACACCTCATCTAAATAATTTCCCATCCATTCAATATGGTGCATGATTGAGAGTTTTTTTATAACTCCAAGACCTGGATATGTTTCATTACGATACATACTCTCAAATCCTCTTATTGCTAAAGTGTTTAAATTTTTTGTTTTGTTCCAACTAACTAACTTTGTTAGTGCTTCATAAAACTTATTTGCAGGGTCATCAATACCAAAATTACTATCAGATACGAAATGATGTATTCTTAATGATTTATCTGAAATAGATGTTGGATAAACAATATGAATTGCAACAGCATAAGGAGCAAAACCAGAATTAGCATATTCCTTACCAACGATGGAATAATCTGAAAATCCTTTATATCCATCATCTTCATAGTAAATATGGTCATCGGAAAAAAATTCATCATCACAATTTAAATAATCACTATTGCGTGGTAATTTATCAAACTTGTCATCCAACATCACTCTGCCTTTACGAATATGTCTAAATGATGGTGAATATGGAATGATATTGTATATAGGCGAATTATTGATGAAAACAGATTTCCAGTTATCTATAGAGTCACCCTTTAAACATAGTGCAACCATTTGACTATACGGAATTCTTTGACTTAATAAGAGATTCACGTTTTCTTTACTATTATCATCAATTATTATACCAGAATATATATTGCTGTCACAGAGGACTTGTTGTATACTTTCAAATATACCTTTATTTTTTGAAGTATGACTGTCAGCAATAAAATTACCAACTTTTGGATTTCTGATAATAATCATTTTTTTATTATTATTAATAAATGTTTTGATAGTACTTAATAAAGTTGAGGTTATCTTGACAGGTTCAATTATGGGTATAATATTATCACTTAATCTGTCATTTTCGATTAATTCTCTTAATGCGAGTAATTCATATTGTCTGCCTCTTAAGTAAGGAAAATACATGGCTTTAACCTCCTATATTAGATGATAAAAAGTGTTCAAGATTAGAGTAATCTATATCTTTGTATTGAGAAAAATATGCAAGTGATTTTATTTCATAAGGTACTTTTTTAAACGAATTTTTATTTGTAACAGTATTACGTTTTTTTAATCGTTTCAAAAAAAGGCTGTATGCTTTTTGCAAAGGAATTTCAGAAAATAATTCTTTACACTTACTATAATATTTTACTTGAGTAGCGGTAGGTAGTTTACCGTAATATTGTTTAATTATCTCTTCAAATTCAGGCTTATTTAAAACTCTAAATATTTCTTCTTGATTTAATAAATCATCAAATTTTTCGGGTTCTTTTAACCGTCTTATATAATCTCGCTCAGTCAAAACGTATATTCCTACTTTTGTGTTAGCTAATTTATCAAGTAAGATAGAAGCATATTCGTCACAAGTAAGAACACATACATGATTAAAAGCTTTGTAATAGTTGTTAATCTGGCTTTCCAAGCGTTCAAGATTATCCAATTCTGTTTTTATCTCATATACAACTGCTTTACCATTTATTAAAACAAAATCTGCTTTTGATGTGGATATTGGAATTTCTGTTAATGCAGTAGTAGTATTGATACTGTGTACACCTAACAAAAGTCTGTTTAAAATTGTGTTTTTATAGTAGTATTGATTTCTATATTCTTTTTTCATAAATTTGTATATTTCTGCAATTGCTTCACCGTTTGTATGAACAGCAGATTTATCTACATATGAATTCACGATTTCTGAATAGACTCTACTATCTGTTCCGTCAATTAGTTTTTGAAAGGCTGCTAAAGTAAACAGCCGATTAATTATTAGATTGTTAGCCATAGCAACCTCCTTGTGATTTTATACTAACCCTATTATATTATATCAAAAATAGGATTAGTTTGCAATGTGTAAAGTCAAAATTGTCTAACAAACCATTTATCAAATTAAAAATAAATTTAATAATCAGAAATTTGCAAAATCAGAAATAGTTATTTGAATGGGTTTTAACTTATTCAAAACTAATTTTAAGGTAATTGCTGTCTGTGTTTGTCTAACAGTTTGTCTAACAAAATAATTTAAAATTGATTTTTAATTTTTCCTCTCCAGATGAGGATTTTTTTATATTGCCCAAAAGTAGACAAAAACTATAAAAACTTATTTATCTACTCCTGCGTATGTTTTTTTACAGTTAGCAATCAGACTGTAAATCTGTTGCGTTTCGCTTCGATGGTTCGAATCCATCTTCTCCCACCAAGCTTAAAAAACGCCTTAAACGCTGATGTTTAGGGCGTTTTTCTTTTGCGTTCATTAGAGATAAACCCCCTCTGAAAATCTGTTTGTCTAACAGTTGTCTAACAGAACGCTAACTAAGCATATTTTCAAGCGACTCTGTAAGCCTTGTTTTTGACTTTGCTTGAATGTGAGAATAGATATTAGCAGTTGTGCTATAGGAACTATGACCTGCCCATTCTTGCAATTCTTTCATACTTGCTCCGCTTTCAAGAAGTATGCTGATATTTGTATGCCTTAGTTCATGCAACTTAATTCTTTTTAAACCAGCCTTTTCACATAACTTCGGTATTGCCCTTGAAACATACTCAAGAGGTAACAAACTACCGTCGGGTCTGACACAAACGAAATCGTCCCAAGTGTGTATATATAACTTGTTTTTTTGCTTTCGTTTTTCCTGTTTTGTCTTTAATTCAGACAAATACTTTACGGCTGAATCAGACATAGGAAATGAGCGAATGGAGGAAGAGGTTTTAGCAGTAGGTTCGTAGTACAAATTTTTGATTTTAGAACCAGACATGCCTTTATCCTTAACAGTACCGTTAATATAAAGTATTTTATTTGTAAAATCAATATCCTGCCACCTTAAACCTATAATCTCTCCTCTGCGTAAACCAAACCAAGAAGCAAGCAATACAACAGGTTCAATTGGCGAACCTTTAGCGGCTTTTAGCAACGCTTTAAGTTCCTCTACTGTGTAAAAGTTTGCTACGTGACGGTTCTTTTTAGGCAAATCTACTTTGTCGGCAGGATTGCTTTCTATACGCCCCATTTTATAAGCATAGCGTAAAGCCTTACTTATATTAGCGTGATAATGGTGTATAGTGTTTGCAGTTACCTTGTCATTGTTCAGCTTATAAGTATAAAAATCCTGAATATGATAAGGTTTTAAATCGCAAATTTTAATTTTGCGTTCTGCAAAGTAAGGACATATCACATTGTGAATAACTTGCTTATAACTATAATATGTATTCTTTGAAATGGTATATTTGGTTTCTTCAAGCCATTGCTTGAGATAATCAGAAAATAACATTTCAGATTCATCAAGTACAAGTTTGTCTTGCCACTCTTGAAGAACTTCAATCCTTTTTTGCTCAAGTTTACGCTTATTATTTCCGTTAATCGGAAACTCTGTTTTAATCCACCTTTGAACACGCTTACCGTTTGAAAGGTAGTAGCTGACGATTATATAATAATAATCTCTGCCTTTTTTCTGTGAAATTACAGCTGTAATTCTTTTATGCCTTGCTGTCAAATGAATTCCTCCTTGTGCGACAGCAATTACCTAATATTTATTATATTGCCCTAAATTTCAACAGTTTTCATCAGGAAGGCTTTCTACAAGCTCAAGAAACTCCTGGCAAGAAGTCCGTCTGCCGTCCTTATCTCTGGTGGGATTATAATGTTGACTATGCAATGAATATCCACATCTTGCAAGTACATATCTCAAATCCTCAAAACTAAAACCGTTGTATGAATTGCCTACTCTTTCTCCTGTGAGGATATTTACTACCCAATACCTCTGACACGGACGGTATCGAAGAGCTTTGTATCCTACATATACAGGCTCTAATCTAAAACCAACTTCTTTTAGAATCTCTTTTATTCGCCATTGCGAATAGTTCTCATAACCCGTCTGAAAGATTAAATCGCTGAGCTCGCGACCGCCTGTATATTCAAGGATTTCCTTTGAATCATCTTTATCACACATATTCTTTTCTTCAATCATATACATCACCTTACACAATTCTCACACATAGTGAAAACTCCTTTCTGAATTATAAATATAAAAAAGAATATGGAGTTAAAATATTTTAGTTTTTCGGATTTTCGGTTTCTCGGTTTTTCGGTTTCTCGGTTTTTCGGTTTTATATTTATTTGAATTAGTTAGTTTTTAGGAAATAGTTTTTGGTTTTGAAATATATTTCACTTCATATTCTTTTGAATAAACTAAATATCATCGCCACGGATTAGGTGAAAAAAATCCTCCTCATCTAATCTTTTTTCTTTTTCGGACTGAGTTGTATCTGCTTTTACTACCTCCTTAGATTGTTTAGACTCATTTTTTGAAACAATTTCATTTCCAGTAAGGAACGGAAAAACTTTTTCAATGGTACTATTTTGCTCAACTGAATTATCTTCAAAGAAGGGAAGCAAAATGTCATTAATATATGTTTTTTCATTTCCGTATCTCATAGCAATATTATCCCACTGCCTTATTCTAATAAAATCAGAATCCATTCGAATATAAAATTTGCAACGACGTTTTAACTGATTGATAGGTTCATTTTCGTGTTCGAATACATTATGGTAAAACTCATCAATCTTTAAAACAGAAGTAAGTATAATTAATTCACAATTAACATACTTGTTCTTATACCGACTTTTAACAGAACAAGGCGTATGTGGGTCAGTCAGTTTAAGAAGGTCTGAAAGACCTAGTGCGGACGGTCTTATGTCATCCAAAATTATACAAGGCTGTTGACAGTAACCGTCCAATACATCATTGCTACCCGAAGACACAAAATAGTCCATATTATGTGTATCAGCTATCTTTTTTGCTAGTGTTGTTTTTCCTGCACCAGCTTGTCCGCAAATATAAATACAAGTCGTATTTCGCTCTGATTGAGTACTAAGCAAGTATTCGGCTCTGACCTTAAAAGCGTTTTCAATGAGTCTTAACGAATCGGGATAGACTAACAACCTTGTATCTATCTTCGTGGTTTTGTTGTACTCTCTTATCTCTCCGCTTAGAATACGGTCAATTATGTCACCTAATTTATCCTTGCTATTGGCATTATCTATAGCTTCCTGAATATCAAAATTAGCGGTTATATCCTTGACATCATATTGAGCTTTGTCAGGTGCATTAAGATGAGCTAAGTATAAAATAGCGTCATCAAATGTACCGTTTATTTTTGAAACGAAGTTTTCGCCAAGATTAAACCATTTAGCTATATATTTGGTACTCTGAGGCTGTGATCTTTCAAATCTTAGCAACAGGTGGATATGAGCAGGCTTGAATCTTCCTGCTTTATGCTCAGGATTTCTGCTTTCATCCACGGTAGTATATAAATCTTTATCGTGGATAATAAACGCATAATCTTTAATAACATGTGATTTAGCTTCCAACACTTCGGGCAATTTATCTATATCAAATAGCACTTGCCCTTCATCATCAAGAAGTCTTGACACTATCTCACAAGACCGCACATTTGGCATTTTAATGACCTCCTTCATCAGATGACAATAACGCCCTTTTGATTATTAAATCTGTTTTAGACATATCTTTAATGGTTGGTATTGAAATCTCTGTCAGAGGCTTTCCATCAACCCTTAAATAGCCTTTCCCCCTCGGCTTTGCTTCTATTACATCTGTTTCATCAGGAAACAACATACGAGCCGATTCTTTTGAAAGTCTGCCAAGACCAAGAGCAACGCCAAAGTTATCTCTTGCTCCTGATGAAAAGTTACTTGAATCAGCTCTTTGTAAGGTAAGAATTACATATATCCCAAGCCCACGACCAAGCATAAGGATTGAAGCTAATCGTTGCTTGTACTCTTCCTGTGATTTTTTTGGTGTCGAAGCTAAGAAACCTGCCCATTCATCAAACACAAGATAGCAAGGTTGCTCACACCCCACATCGCCGTTAATTCTCTTCTGCATTAATTCAAAAACAACTTCTAATCCTTTATTAACATCACTATGCTTAAAATAATTTGGACAATCACTCATCGCAGAGAAGTCAATTGCTTTAAAATCACAAAGATAAATAAGAGAATCAGCCTCAGCTAATTGTCTTAATATGTATTTGAGTGCATATGTCTTACCTGCACCCGATGGAGCAACCAAAATAATATGAGGAGTGTTTTTAAAATTGATTTTTAAAGGAACTACAAATCCTTTAGAAAGTGCCTTTTGACTTATTCCTATATTAAACGTAGTTTTAAATGTCTTCATCATATACCGTCCTTTCAATATTTACTGCATTAACTGTATCTCTCTTAACAGCGTTTTGAAGGTACAATAAGTCATTCTGTGTGCAAACATACAGAACATCTATAGCAATAATATGTTCATCTTCAAAGTAAGTGATTTTATCTATGTACACAGAGTACTGTACTGTCGTTGAATCTTGATATACACTTGACAACCCAACAATCCCATAATGATTCAGTTGTGCAATCACCGTATTTTGAAGAATTGTCCGAAGATTAGCTTCGTCAATGTGAGGTACTTCTGCAATTGGGATTACGAAACGGTATATCACACCCTGATTTCTCATAACATAACCTTTAAGATTTATTGATGCCTCATTAACTGGTATATCAATAATATCATTGCTTTTTATAACATCATACAAAAAGCTTTTTAAATAATAGGAGATATACTGCGAATTTTTAAAAGCTTTTTCTTGAGCTTTTTTCTGCACCCACAAATTCACCCCTGTTTTATAAGCAGGATTTTCGAAGAAACGCACTAATATGTAACATATAGTACCTAGCGGTAATATACTTATAGCAAAAATTACTAGTGCTGAAATTAGAATAGTAAAGTCAGCGAGAAAAGGTACCTCGTTATTATTTTCCTGTTGATATTGTGCTATGTTAATTATCAGCACGGCGATTAATCCAAGAACTGCCGAAATAACTGAATAACCAACTAAGCGTTTATCCAGTTTAAATTTATATTTTTTCATCTAAAAATACCTCCTAGATATACTTCTTTTGCCATTACAACTTTTCTACCGTTCTACCGCCCGATGGACAAGCCCAATCGGGCGGTAGGGACAGAAAAAAGCTGAATAAAAATGACGTTTTCTACCTTCTACCACAATGATATTAAAATTAATCAATAGGCATATCAGCCGACCAGTCAGAAAGAACATTTAGTTCAATAACCTTGTTGTTATCAAGGCGAAGCTCAAGCAATGCACCCCAGCTTACTGTTGACAGAAGCTCAGATGTTTTTTGTTCGATATCTGAAGCCACCGTGTATTTGCGGATAGATTCAGCACGCCTTTCACCGTAAGGCAATACCGTGATAACATACCCAGCCTGCCACTTAATAAGCTGACCGTTTATTTCTGCACTGCCGTCATCACGGAAAATATCAAAGAGTAAAAGCCCGAATATTCTTTTCTTAGCTAAGTTTTTCATTGAAAACTACACCTTTCATATAATTTATTTTGTTTTTTGCATAAAGAAATAATAGCTTTACTAGGAGATTTGTTGCGTACCATAAGAATATCACCTCTAATTTGTTCAGCGGTATGCGACATATATAATAACTTCTTATTTTGAACTAATCTCTTAATTCACACATATTTTAAGATATTGTATTGTCACTTTTTGAGAATTTACATTGACAAATCTATAAAAGAGAAAATTCTTTTGCCAGCCTTAAAAATCCCTTTATCAGCTCAATCTGCGTGTAATATGAATAGCCATTTAACACGCTATCTAATTCACAAGGTAAATCCATAAATGAGTTTGCTATTATATAGTCGGCAGATAAACCGAATAAATTATGATAAGTTATGAGGTGTTTTGTGCTTATCATTGTATTTCCCTGTTCTATTCTGTAAATGCTTTTAACACTAACTCTACATGCTTTTGCAACGCTATCTATTGGTAGGCTGTTCTTTTCTCTTGCTTCTCGCATACATGTTATACCTTCATCATCAAGTTTGAAATTATCACACAAAGCATAACAAGCACGAATGTACTCTTGATACACAGTATTTCTTGATTTACCCTTATTGCGTAGTTCTGACAATAACGCAACCTCAGTTATTTTTTTACCAAACAACAGTTCATCAATGTTCACACCAAAAGTTTCTTTTATACTACACAAAAACTCCGATGTCAGAAGTTGTTTTCCATTTTCTATTCTGTTCAGCATAGAAACAGAGCATTTTCCACCGTCAACAATGATTTTACTTACAAACGAACTTTCTGTTAGATGAAATTTCTCCCTCAACAGTCTAACTCTCTTTCCTATTTCTTCCTTTTTGAATGAAATTTCTTTCATAACTATAACCTTTCTGCAATGAAAATTTGCAAGCGGTGCTTGCGTTGCAGAAGTAATAGTGTTTTTGAAGAAAATCAGAAGTATATTCTAAAAAAAGAGGTGTGTTTTTAACTGCACGAACTTTATTTTTTAATAACCTATACCATATGAAGCAATTTAGAGGGGTGTTTTAGAAAGATAAAATTTTTGACTGAGAGTTGTCGAAAGTGCTATGTTAGAAGTCAATAAGTGCCTTTCATAAAAATCAGCCATAAACCACAAGAAACGACAATTTATTTTAAGGCATAAAAAATAGCCCAATCAGAGTAATGATTGAGCTATTTTTGGATATAAACAAAAGAAACCACAGGAAATTTTTTGCATTTTCTGCGGTTGTTTAATAAGTTTTTTAGATTTTACAGTTTCATTCATATAATTTTTGAAAGTTATTTTACAAAAATATTGAATTTTCACATATTGTATGCTAAAATAAAAATGCCAAACAAATTTAATTATAATGCTTACACAAGTGTGTATTTTTTATTTCGGTAAAAAATGCAGGCTCTATTTCAGCATACTTGTAGTAAGCGTTGAATTTGTTTGGCGACAAAAGGGCTATGTGTTTTTCGGGTGCGTAGCTTGTCTATGCACCTTTTTTATTAGAAAAACGGTGAATTTTAAAATTTTTTTAAAGTTTTTAAACTTTTTTTAAAAATTTTCAAAAAATTTTTTGAAAAAATGAACCTTTTTGACATTTCAATTGTCTAATATATAGAAACGCAAAAAAA
>ENA-OPWR01002670-OPWR01002670.1-human-gut-metagenome-genome-assembly--contig:-NODE-2670-length-11892-cov-1.797499_pt1 | contig 11892 bp, 9 predicted proteins | sample MGYA00241507_ERZ502006 | MGnify/ENA primary metagenome ERZ502006 (study PRJEB25962, sample SAMEA2043041) | human gut metagenome | biome: human gut; feature: human-associated habitat; material: faeces... | reverse complement strand
CAATTTTCTTGGTGCGCATCTCTTCGGCGGCGGTCTGATGCTCGGCGCATGGTTCATGGCAACCGATTACGTTACCCGCCCGATCACAAAGAAGGGACAGTATATCTATGCGGTCATTTTAGGTCTTCTGACCGGCGTATTCCGTATCTTTGGAAATTCGGCAGAGGGCGTTTCCTATGCCATCATCTTTACCAACCTTCTGGTTCCGCTCATTGAGCGTGTGACCGTGCCGGTTGGATTCGGAAGAGGAGGCAAGAAAAAAGCATGAACAAAATCATAAAAAACGCACTGATTCTTGCGGCGATCACGCTGATTGCCGGACTGCTTCTCGGGGCGGCACATCAGGTAACCTTAGAGCCGATCCAGAAACAGCAGGAAAAAGAAAAACAGGAATCCTGCCAGAACGTATTCCCTGAGGCAGCTTCCTTTGAAGAAGTAACGATGAGCGATGCAGAACAGGCAGAGCTTACGGCAGCACTGATCGGCCACGGTTTTGAAGCACAGACGATTGACGAACTGCTGCTTGCAAAAGACGCATCCGGCGCAACGATCGGCCTGGTTGAGATCATCTCCACAACCGAAGGCTATGGCGGCGGCATGCAGTTCTCGATGGGAATTGCATCGGACGGAACGACAAAAGGAATCTCTTTCCTGTCACTTTCCGAGACGGCCGGCCTTGGTATGCGTGCCGACACAGACGATTTCAAGAATCAGTTCAAGGATAAAAACGTAGAAGCATTCTCCTACACAAAATCCGGCGCATCCGCGGATGATGAAATCGATGCGCTGAGCGGAGCAACTCTGACAACGAACGCTGTAACAAACGGTGTCAATGCAGGAATCTGCTGTTTTAACTACTGCAACGAATCCGGTCTGCTTTCCGGAGAGGGAGGGAACTCATGAGAAAAGATACGCCGCTGGAACGGCTTTATAATGGTATCATAAAAGAAAACCCGACCTTCGTCATGATGCTGGGTATGTGTCCGACGCTTGCGGTTACCACTTCTGCAAAGAACGGTATCGGCATGGGCCTTGCGACGATGGTCATCCTGACCGCCTCCAACCTGATGATTTCCCTGCTTCGGAAAATCATCCCGGACGGCGTGCGTATGCCAGCATACATCGTTGTTGTGGCATCGTTTGTAACCATCGTGGAATTTTTGATGGAAGGTTTTATTCCGGCACTCTATTCCGCCCTTGGCATCTACATCCCGCTGATCGTTGTAAACTGTATCATCCTGGGACGCGCCGAGGCATATGCTGGAAAACATGGTCCGATCCCGTCTTTATTTGATGGTATCGGCATGGGCCTTGGATTTACCGTCGGCCTGACCCTGATCGGTATGTTCCGTGAGCTGATCGGAGCCGGAACCCTGTTCGGTATCCAGGTAATGCCGAGTGCTTACGAGCCGGTCAACATCTTCATCATGGCGCCGGGTGCATTCCTTGTGCTGGCAATGCTCGTTGCGGTGCAGAACCGCATCAAACGCCAGAAGTCAGAGAAAACCGGAAAACCGGCAGTCCCGGCAGAAGAGACCGGCTGTATGGCATGCGTCAATAAGGCATACTGCCAGGCTGTGAAAGGAAAGGAGGAAGCGAAATGAAAGAACTGATTTTAATTGCGATCGGTGCGGCGCTGGTGAACAACGTTGTCTTAAGCCAGTTCCTCGGCATCTGTGCTTTCCTCGGTGTTTCCAAAAAGATGGATACGGCGGCCGGCATGGGCGGAGCGGTTATTTTTGTCCTCACGATTTCTTCATTTGTGACAAGTCTGATTTACAAATTTATCCTGGCACCGGCAGAACTTGATTATCTGAAAACGATCGTTTTCATTCTTGTCATTGCGGCGCTGGTACAGCTCGTTGAGATGTTCCTGAAAAAGACGATTCCGTCTCTGTACCGAGCGCTCGGCGTTTACCTTCCGCTGATTACAACAAACTGCGCGGTACTCGGTGTGGCACTCATCAACGTACAGAAGGATTACACGATTCTGCAGGGTACGATTTACGGTCTGGCAACCGCAATCGGTTTTACGATTGCCATGGTGCTGATGGCCGGCCTGCGGGAAAAGATGGAGTACAACGATATCCCGGAGTCATTCAAAGGAATGCCGATCGTTCTTCTTACGGCTATGCTGATGTCAATGGCATTTATGGGATTTTCCGGAATGATCTAGGAGGGATGAAGAGATGAATGGTATTTTAGCAGCCACCCTGATGGTGGGTGGAACCGGCCTTTTGATTGGTATTCTCCTTGGAATTGCCGGAAAGAAGTTTTATGTGGAAGTGGACGAGCGCGAGACGAAGGTCCGTGAAGCGCTGCCGGGCAACAACTGCGGCGGCTGCGGTTACCCGGGCTGTGACGGAGCGGCGGCTGCAGTGGTAAAGGGTGAAGCCCCGATTTCGGTCTGTCCGGTCGGCGGTTCTCCGGTTGCGGCAGCGATCGGTGCCATTATGGGACAGGAAGCCGGAGCACAGGAGCGCAGAAAAGCAGTGGTACGGTGCGCCGGTACGTGTGACGTGGCAAAGAACAAGTATGAATACACGGGTGCAAGGGACTGCTCCTACGCCGGTTTTGTACCGGGCGGCGGTCCGAAGAGCTGCGGAAACGGATGTCTTGGTTTTGGAAACTGCGTGAAGGCATGTAAGTTTGATGCGATCCATATTGAAAACGGCATTGCCGTTGTGGACGGCGAAGCGTGCAAGGCATGCGGTGCCTGCGTGAAGGCCTGTCCGAGAAATCTGATCGACCTGATTCCGTATGAGCAGAAGATCACGGTGAAATGCCGCTCAACCGAGAAGGGCAAGGCGGTGATGGCAGCGTGTGAGATCGGCTGTATCGGATGTAAGAAGTGCGAGAAGAACTGCCCGTCGGATGCAATTCACGTTGTGGACCAGCGCGCGGAGATCGACCCGGCAAAATGTACAGGCTGCGGCCTCTGCGCGGAGAACTGCCCGCGGAAGTGTATTATGATAGAAAAATAAAAATGAGAAATTCCATGCTGTGGGAGGGAACTTCTGCGGCGTGGAATTTTTGCTTTTCGGTGATATCGTGTTAGCCAATGCCGGGGGTGGCTGGCTTGACTTGAATTTGGGAAAATGATAAACTGAAAGTCAGAAAATGAGGGGCGAAAAGCTAAAAAAATATAAAATGGCAGAAAGGACGGGGCAAAAGTATGACAATGACAATGGATGAACTGATGAAAGTGCTCGATATGCAGGAGGATATTCTGCAGTTTACGCATTTTACAAATGCAGACGCATGGGAACTGGGAACGATGATCCTGATGGAGGCAAGACGGCGCGGAGCACAGGTTGGCATCATGATCCGCAGAAGCAACGGGGAAGTTGTATTCCAGTATTGCGATAACGGCATTACACCGCACAATGTGGAGCTGATGAGACGGAAGAGCAATTCGGTGCTTCTGACGGAGCGGAGTTCGCTGCAGCTTTACATGGCAGCGACGAATGCGCCGGAGAGCGTAAAACAGATGGTACTGGACCCGAAGGAATACGCAATGCTGGGCGGAGGTTTTCCGATCTGCGTGGAAGAAGTCGGCGTTGTGGCAACCGTAGCAGTGTCCGGCATGGGACAGGTTTCGGATCATGATGTGATTGTGAAATGCATCAGCAAATATTTGCATATCGATGAAGTACCAAGAATCAGAACTGTATGAAAATGATGATTGAAACTAAATTTTGTGTATGATATAATGTCACCGGCAAAAAGACATGACAGTTCCATCAGGGACAACAAAACCCCCGTGAGCGGCAACTCACGGGGGTTGGTTTATGTCAGCAGGTTTTGCATATCTTCCGGCAGTGGTGCGTGGAAGTTTAAGGGTTCTCCGGTGATCGGATGGACGAAGGAGAGCGATGCAGAGTGAAGTGCCTGGCGGGGGAAAGTGCCGGGAGTTTTGTTATAGAGGGTATCGCCGAGCAGCGGATGGCCGATGTAAGCCATGTGGACGCGGATCTGGTGGGTGCGGCCGGTTTCGAGGTTGAGTTCGAGGTGGGAGAAAACGGAGCAGTGCGCGAGGGTGCGGTAATGGGTTACGGAGCGCTCGCCGGAGGCAAAGTCGACGGTGCGCTGGATGAGGGAGCCGTTGAGGCGGGCGATCGGGGCGTCGATGGTGCCGGATGCAGCGGTTTCGCCGAGGGCGAAGGCCTGATACGTGCGGTGGATTTCGCGGGAGCGCATGGCCTGGGAGAGAACGGCGGCGCTTAAGGCGTGCTTGGCGAGCACGATAAGGCCGGTGGTGTCGCGGTCGAGGCGGTTGATACAGCGGTAGACGAAGGGTTCACCTTTCTGTTCAAAATACCATGCAATGCCGTTTGCCAGCGTATTTTCATAATTTCCAATCGACGGATGAATCGGCGTATCAGCGGGTTTATCCACAACGAGGATGTCGTCATCCTCATACACAACCGAAAACGGAACCGGCCGCGGCAGAATTCCGTCGGAGGGTTCTGTTTCGACAAGGTGCGTTTCGATCACATCCCCGGCGTGCACGGCCTGGCTCGTCCAGGCGCGGACGCCGTTTCGGAAAATGCCGTCCTCTGTGCGTTTTAAGCCCGTAATAATATGGCGCGAATATCCATGCCGGCGGAGAAACCATTCCACAGTCAGATTTTCCCGTTCCTCCTCCGGCGAAACCACATATGTAAACCTGTGTCCCATACACAAAACCTCCGTTTCTATAGCTTTTTTATCGAATGAACCCCGTCATTTCGGGGCAAAATTTCAAAAAGAGACTTTCCCAGTCTTTCGCAAGTATAGCCGAAAACAGATGAAAAAGCAAGAAACTTACTTTTCTATAGCGAAAATATAAAAAAGTATAAAAGTTTCATGAAATGTCAGAATTTGATTGATTTTAGCGAAAGAAAAGTTTATGCTACTAAAAAAGAAAGAAAATCAAGAAACAGGAGGGGATACAGATGAAGCAGGTGCAGAAACCGAAAAAACCCATAATTTTTTATTATGTGATTGCGCTGATCGTCATTCTGCTGTTAAATCTTCTGCTTTTCCCGAGACTTCTCGAGCCCAAAGTAACAGAAGTTGATTACGGAAAATTTTTGCAGATGGTAGATAACAACGAAATCAGCGAAGTCCAGATCCAGTCAAATGAGATTATTTTCAGCGACAAATCAAGCCCGGCGAATTATTATAAGACGGGTGTGATGAATGATTACAAGCTGGTAGACCGTTTATATGAGGCAGGTATTACCGAATTCGGAACGCCGATCATAGAGCAGATGTCGCCACTCATGGAATTTCTTTTAACATGGGTAATACCGATCGTTGTGATGGTTGCGCTCGGACAGTGGCTGATGAAACGCATGACGAGCAAGATGATGGGCGGCATGGGAAATGCGATGAGCTTTGGAAAGAGCAACGCCAAGGTTTATGTACAGTCCGAAACCGGCATTAAATTTGCAGATGTTGCCGGAGAGGATGAGGCAAAAGAAATTTTACAGGAGATTGTTGACTTCCTGCATAATCCCAAAAAATATGAAGAAATTGGTGCAAAAATGCCGAAAGGAGCACTGCTTGTCGGCCCTCCAGGAACCGGTAAAACGCTGCTTGCAAAGGCAGTAGCCGGAGAGGCAAATGTTCCGTTCTTCTCCATTTCCGGTTCTGAGTTTGTCGAGATGTTCGTCGGCATGGGAGCTGCGAAGGTGCGTGACCTGTTCCAGCAGGCAAATGAGAAAGCACCGTGTATCGTCTTTATCGATGAGATCGATACCGTCGGCAAAAAACGTGACGGCGGCGGATTCTCCGGAAACGACGAGCGTGAGCAGACCCTGAACCAGCTGCTTGCCGAGATGGATGGATTCGATGGAAAGAAAGGCGTTGTCATTCTGGCAGCGACGAACCGTCCGGATTCCCTGGACCCGGCACTTCTTCGTCCGGGCCGTTTCGACCGCCGTGTGCCGGTTGAACTGCCTGACTTAAAAGGCCGTGAGGAAATCCTGAAAGTCCATGCGAAAAACATCCGCGTGGGCGACAATGTCGATTACAATGCGATCGCACGTATGGCATCCGGTGCTTCTGGTGCAGAACTTGCCAATATGATCAACGAGGCAGCACTCCGTGCCGTCCGTGATGGAAGAAAATTCGTCACCCAGGCGGATCTGGAGGAGAGCGTTGAGGTTGTCATCGCCGGATACCAGAAGAAGAATAAGATCATGACCGACAAAGAGAAACTGATCGTTTCCTACCACGAGGTCGGTCATGCACTCGTCGCAGCACTGCAGAGCCATTCCGCTCCGGTTACGAAGATCACCATTATCCCGCGTACGTCCGGCGCCCTCGGCTATACGATGCAGGTGGATGAAGATGAGCACAACCTGATGAGCCGCGAAGAGCTGGAAAACAAGATTGCAACGCTGACCGGCGGCCGTGTGGCAGAGGATCTGGTGTTCCATTCCATCACGACAGGTGCTTCGAACGATATCGAGCAGGCAACGAAGGTGGCAAGATCCATGATCACCCGCTTCGGTATGAACGAGGAATTTGGTATGGTTGCATTTGAGACGGTAACGAACCAGTACCTCGGCGGTGACACTTCCCTGGCATGCTCCGAATCGACAGCAGCACAGATTGATGAGAAGGTTGTTGCAGCAGTCAGAAAACAGTACGACAAAGCAGAGCAGCTCTTAAAAGATAACATGCCGAAACTCCACGAGCTGGCAAAATATCTGTATGAGAAAGAGACGATCACAGGTGATGAGTTTATGGAAATCCTGAATTTATCCCCGGATCAGCTTACGACAACGAGAATGGAAACAAATTAAAAAGCGATAAAAGCAGATGAGAATCCCGCGTTACTGTTCACCCAGCAGTGAAACACTTGCTGTTTCACTGCGTAAGAAAGTGATTCACGAATCCCGCGTTTCAAGGCGACTTCAGCCTTGCGCGGGATTCTTTCTTGTGCTATAATGCTGTAATGCGAAATTATGACACAAAAAGACAGATTTTTTTAGGATAGACCAAGAGAACATAAGGAGAAACGCAATGAAGAAAAAACAGGCATGGAAAGTGATGGGTGCTGTCCTTGCGGGCACACTGGTATTTTCCGATGCAGTTCCGCTCCATGCCAGCGCATCGGCAGGAACGGGAAAAAGCGCAGTACAGAACGAAACTGTCTCCGGAACGGAGAACGGTACAGAGACAAAGACAAAACGGGCAGCCGTTTATGTGAATCTGAAAACCGGCGATGATACGGCAGACGGTACAACGGCAGAGACAGCAGTAAAAACCGTGGAAAAAGCACAGGAGCTTCTTGCAGTTGCAGCGTCAGAACTGCAGGCGGACGGGAAAACAACCGAAAAAAACACTGCTGCAGATACCAGCAAAACGGCAGCGGAGGAAGCAGCAGAAAAATATCTGGTATTCGTCGGCATGGATGAAAAAGAGCTGGAAACGTATCGAAAGAAACAGCAGAAAACAGACTTCTGGGGAAGAGTAACAGATACCGTTTTTGCGGCAGATGAAATCGTGGTGACAGAAGCCGGATATGAGGCTGTTCTGGCAGCAGAAAAAGCAAAAGAAACGGTTTCGGAAACACCAACGCTTGCGCCAGGCGAGTCTCCGGCACCGGATGCGGCAGAAGATACCGTAACACCAACTCCGGGTCCGACGGAAACGCCGGATGCAGAGCCGACCGCAGAACCAACGGTGACCCCGGACGCAGAACCGACGGAAACGCCGGACGCAGAGCCGACCGTAACGCCGGCGGAGGAACCAACGGCAACTCCGACACCGGATGCGGACAACGGAGAAGATACAGGGGATACACCAACGGCAGCGCCGACACCGGATGCGGAACCGACCGTAACGCCGGAAGTAACTCCGACGACAGCACCGGGCGAGAATACCGATGACAGTGAAAATCCGGAGAATCCGGAAACTCCGGCAGAAGATCCAACCGTGACACCTGCCCCGGATGATACAGCAAAAGACGATCCTGCAGCAGATGATACAAACCAGGATAACCAGAACGGAACGGGAAATGATGCATCATCGGACCAGTGGAAACAGGATGAAAATCTGGATGACCTTGTAAAAGATGAAATTCAGAAAGAAAACGAAACCGTAAAAAATTTCGATGAAATTTCCAATCCATCCGGTACGGACAGCACAGAAGACGGCTATCTGATCTCCAATGTCTCTCTTTTGATCCAGCCAGTGGCAGTAAGTCTGTCCAGAAGCCTTGTATCAGAGGAGCAGACGGAAACAGCAGAAGCTGAGACGGCGGACGAAGGCGAGCATGAACTGCTTGCAGCTGCAGAGCAGAAATCCAACCTGAGTGCAGGTGAAATGACAGCAAGTGCAGCCGATGACGTAAGTACGCTGCGTGCCGCAGGAACGATCCTTGTAGGACCGGACAACTACGGAACGAATAAGACATCCACTCCGACTCCGACAGCCACACCGTCGAAGAGCAGCAGTAACAACAGCTCTTCCAATTCCAATACCGGAAGCACAAAGATTCCGCAGAAGAAGACACAGACCACTGTAAGCATCCGCAGCATCCCGGTCAACACCGGCGATGAGACGATGGTGCTTCCGCTGGCGATCAGCTCCGCACTTTCTGCAGCCGTTATGTTCTGCATGGCATTCCTTCAGATGCAGGCGAAACGCGCAAAGAGCATGGCCGCATGGCTGGAATTCAAAAAGAATCATCCGTTTGACGAAAAATAAAGAAACAGGCATATCCGGAAAAGCCATTCCATACATTTACAGTATGGGAGGGCTTTTTCTTATGGAAGAAAAGAAAACATGGGCGGTGGGTGCGGGCAGCGGGATCAGCTGGCTGAAGGCTCTTCTCGTTTCCTATCTGATCTCGGTGCTTCTTCTTTTGCTGCTGTCTTTCCTGCTCTGGAAATTTTCCTGGAAGGAAAGCTGGGTGCAGGCGGGCATTGTGGTGATCTATCTGGCATCAAGCTTTTCCGGCGGAAGAATGGCAGGAAACATGGCGGGAAAACGGCGGTTTCTCTGGGGCATCTGCTTTGGAATCGTGTATTTTGCCATTCTGATCATCGTCTCCGCAGTCTTCCTGCCGGGCGGATTTGCCGGAGCCGGAAGACTTCTGTGGGCGGCAGCAGTCTGTGCCGTCGGCGGAATGGCAGGCGGAATGACGGCACACGGCAGATAAAAGCGGACAAAACAGAACATTTTTTCAAAAAACAGACTTTTAAATTTGAAAAACCTATGCTATAATGGGAAGAGCTAATGGCCGAAGACTATAAAAAAGTCGCGCGTCAACTACAATGAAGGAGGAATGTGCCATGAAACACATCAAAACTTTAAATACAAAAAGCTTACAGAACACTGTAAAAAAAGGTGGATGCGGTGAGTGCCAGACATCCTGCCAGTCCGCATGTAAGACTTCTTGCACCGTAGGCAACCAGAGCTGCGAGCATAAGTAAAAGTAATCCATAAGGACGAGTAAAAGGTGTTCCCAGAACCGGTTTCGCCGGATTTGGGAACATTCTTTTTGCCAGGCATATTAAAAAAAGAGAGAGTTATAGAAAGGAATACCACAGTGATACATTTATATAAAAGCAATGGCTTCAACATGGTGCTGGACGTCAACAGCGGCTCCGTCCATGTTGTGGATGACTGCGTATACGATGTCCTTTCCTGCATGAACGAAGGAAAAAATGCAGAAGAGACAGCAGAGGCGCTTAGCAGTAAATACGCCGAGCAGGACATCACCGAAGCCAGAGAAGAAATTCAGGAACTTGCAGACAACGGCATGCTCTTTACCAAAGATATCTACGAAAACGCAATCGATCAGTTTTCCAACCGTCCGACCGTCGTAAAAGCACTCTGCCTCCATATCGCACACGACTGCAATCTTGCCTGTCGTTACTGCTTCGCAGAAGAGGGCGAGTACCACGGAAGACGTGCACTGATGTCCCTGGAAGTCGGCAAAAAAGCGCTTGATTTCCTGATCGCAAACTCCGGCAGCAGAAGAAACCTCGAGGTAGATTTCTTCGGCGGTGAACCGCTGATGAACTGGGATGTTGTAAAACAGCTCGTAGCCTACGGAAGAGAACAGGAGAAGTTACATAACAAGAACTTCCGTTTCACCCTGACCACCAACGGTGTTCTCTTAAACGACGAGGTCATGGAGTTCTGCAATAAAGAGATGGGCAACGTTGTACTGAGTGTGGACGGACGTAAGGAAGTACATGATTACATGCGTCCATTCAGAAAAGGTGCAGGAAGCTATGACCTGATCATGCCGAAGTTCCAGAAGTTTGCAGAATCCAGAAATCAGGACAAGTATTATGTAAGAGGTACTTTTACCCACCATAATCTTGATTTCTCCAAGGATGTGCTTCATCTGGCAGATCTTGGATTCAAACAGATTTCCGTAGAGCCTGTAGTTGCGGCTGATACGGAGGAATATGCGATCCGCGAGGAGGATATCCCCCAGATCATGGAAGAGTATGATACTCTTGCAAAAGAAATGATTAAAAGAGAGAAAGAGGGAAAAGGATTTAACTTCTTCCATTTTATGATCGACCTTACAGGTGGCCCTTGTGTATACAAGAGACTGTCAGGCTGCGGTTCAGGAACAGAGTACCTGGCTGTAACACCCTGGGGTGATTTTTACCCATGTCACCAGTTTGTTGGTGAAGAACAGTATCTCATGGGAAATGTAGACGAAGGCATCACAAAGCCGGAAATCCAGAAGGAATTCGGCGGATGCAACGTTTACACAAAGAAAGACTGCAAAGACTGCTTCGCACGTTTCTACTGTAGTGGCGGATGTGCGGCAAATGCATTCCATTTCCAGGGAGATATCAAAGGAAATTATGAAATCGGATGCGAACTCCAGAGAAAACGTGTGGAGTGCGCCATCATGATAAAAGCCGCACTGGCATGTGATTAGTGGGCAGTAATCTGTCTGACTGATACCGCCGTCGGCTGTTATCATAACAGAAAATGGCTGGCAGGCGGATGAACATGACCGCGGACAAAAAATCAAGAAGGGAAAAGAACTATGAAGAAAAGTAAAGGAATCGTAGTGCTGCTTCTGACACTGATCCTGACTGTGTTCTTTTGCTTTACTGCAGCCGTAGGTATCGGTCCTACCGGAACCGGTGCAGCAAAACATATCAACACAGGTCTTGATCTTGCCGGTGGTGTCAGCATTACCTACCAGGCTAAGGAGAGCAATCCGACAAGCGAAGAGATGTCAGATACGATCTACAAGCTTCAGAAGCGTGTAGAGCAGTACAGTACTGAGGCTCAGGTATACCAGGAAGGATCAGACCGTATTACAGTTGAAATTCCGGGTGTTACGGATGCAGATACTATTCTGAATGATCTGGGTAAACCAGGTTCCCTGTATTTCATCACAAAAGAAGATGCTGACGGAAACCAGAACTTTACTACAGGACAGGATGGATATGTTCTCTCCAGAACTATGGATGAGATCAAGGAATCCGGAAGTGTTGTTCTGGAAGGTTCTGATGTAGCAGATGCCCAGGGTGGTGCGATCCAGAATCAGAACACAAGTGCAAAGGAATATGTGGTAAGTCTTACTCTTACTTCTGATGGAGAAAACAGTGGTAAAACAAAATTTGCAGAAGCTACAAAGAATAATGTAGGCAAGCAGATCGCTATCGTCTATGACAATAACATTATCAGTGCTCCGAATGTAAATGAAGAGATTTCCGGTGGAAAAGCACAGATCAGCGGAATGTCTGACCTGGAAGAAGCACAGAACCTTGCTTCTTATATCCGTATCGGTTCTCTGGGACTGGAACTGGAAGAACTTCGTTCCAGTGTTGTAGCTGCACAGCTTGGTGAAGAAGCAATCTCTACAAGTGTTCTTGCAGGTGCGATCGGTCTGATCATCGTTATTATCTT
>ENA-OPWR01002668-OPWR01002668.1-human-gut-metagenome-genome-assembly--contig:-NODE-2668-length-11896-cov-1.394139_pt1 | contig 11896 bp, 6 predicted proteins | sample MGYA00241507_ERZ502006 | MGnify/ENA primary metagenome ERZ502006 (study PRJEB25962, sample SAMEA2043041) | human gut metagenome | biome: human gut; feature: human-associated habitat; material: faeces... | reverse complement strand
GGTCAGGATGGCGTGAACGGCAAGGACGGAGTGTCACCGACAGTCACCATTGGCGATAACGGCAACTGGTTTATTGACGGTGTGGACACAGGCAAGAAGGCTGTGGGGCAGGATGGAACGAATGGTAAGGATGGCGTGTCACCAACAGTCACCATTGGCAATAACGGCAACTGGTTCATTGACGGCGTGGACACAGGCAAGAAGGCTGTAGGTCAGGATGGCGTGAACGGCAAGGACGGAGTGTCACCGACAGTCACCATCGGTGGTAACGGCAACTGGTTCGTGAACGGCACGGACACCGGTAAGAAGGCTGTGGGACAGGACGGAAAATCTCCCGAGGTGGCCATTGGCGAGAATGGACACTGGTATATTAACGGTAAGGATACCGGCAAGTCCGCTTTCGGCAAAGATGGCAAAAACGGAACCAATGGAACAAACGGGACCAATGGTAAAAGTGCCTATGAACTTTGGAAAGAGTACATTTCATCCGGTGAAGTGGACAATCCGCATAATCCTGACCAGAAATGGCCGGCAGACCGGAATAAGCAGACGGACTTTTGGGATTTCCTCACAGGCAAATCTTCGGTGATCGAGGTGGAAATCGGAAAATATAATGTTATTCCCGAATACTGGAACTCTTTATTGAAAGAGTATGTAATACCTTCGGACGGATCGGTGCTCTTTACCGTGTATGACAAGGCCGGCAAAAAAGTCGCGGCAGGCGTAAATGTGAGCGGCTTACCCGGCGTATCTTCCACGGAGACATTTACAACGGATGCCGAGGGGCAGGTCACATGGGACAAGTTGCCGGACATGAAAGAACTGTCGGACAGAAGAGGAAGCGTAACCGTAACGGTTGATGGAGCGCAGGAAACAAGTGCAAGGAACACGCTGGTGCCGAACAGGATAAATGTCAGAGCCAGTGTGAGTGGTGCGTATCTGAGTGCCTATACATCGGAAATAAATTCATTGGAGTATTTATATATATCATACAAAATTGAGCGGCAGGTAGATGGAGAATGGGGCAGTTACCCAAGTGCCATTACGACCCCTTATAGTAGTATGAAATCATCTAAGATTAATGATATAAATCAACCTGTAAATGAAGAGAATATAGATAAAAGTAAATTAAAACGTTATAGCGGAGGGGATACTTATTTATACATAATACGTCCGATGGTCTTTACAGCAACAGAGAAGGCCAATATTGCAAAGAATGATACTATCAGCCGGTTGAAACAGTATGAGTGGGACGGAAAAGAAAACTATGTAGGCCTTTATTTCGGTGATGGTGAGGGAAATTCCAACGACTATGGACAGACGATATATTTACAGGATAAGATACACGTTCCGGAATTATATCCGGCTCCGGGTTTCAAGGAGAACAGTGTCTTTGTCGAAATCAAGGAGGGTGTCACCACCCTATGGGGAGAAATTGACACGGATAAGTTACCGGACTTTTATAAGACATACTCTTACCCGACAGGACAAGATAGATTGCAGAAAGAGGAAGGTACCAATATCTGGAAACATCCGGAAGGCAACCTTTCTGCATCCGCTTTGGCTGATAACCGGGCTGTGTTCATACAAATGCGTACTTTCATCAACGGAACGGGAGGAACCGTACATACGGGAACGCTGGAACTTTCAAAGGGTGGCAGACGGTTCTGCCTGACAAGCGCCTATCCCAACAACTGGATTGGCGTGGATGTCCGCTCAAGGCAGAAAAGTGGAAGCCAGATAGTATTCTACAATACTAACGAGTACCGTGGGCGTTACGCTTACTACCTGACCAAAGAGGGCGATCAGTATTATTTAGTTGATTTTGCAGACAGGTCCCAAAAAACTCCTTTGGCAGTCAAAAATTGTCCGGCTGACTGGATGGATTGATTTATTTATCGGATAATTGAATATGAATATGAAGAAAAAAATGATAGGTTTTGTCTTCCTCTCCTTGCTGCCAGTCTCTTTGGTAGCAAGAGGGCAAGACACAGAAACAACCCGTCGCGCACCTTCTCAGGAAGAAGTGACCATACACGACGGACAACAGGAAAAAGCATCAAAAGCCTGGGAGATCGGTGTCGGTGGTTCACTGATAAACTGGAACCGTGTGGCGATAACCGGTTTCCGGAGCACACATATAAGGGTCCGGAGAAAGGTTTGCTGCGTTCATATTCAGTTTTCCCGTGACTCCTGCACGTGTCCGCAATTTGTTTATCGTATTGTCGATATCAGTTTGCGTCAGTGTGCCTAATTCTGCCTTTGCTTCGGCATAGTTCAAATAAACTTCTGCCAATCTGAACAGAGGAAGGTCATTGCTTGAATCACCTGTATAGCTCATATTATCATTTGCATATTTCAGCAAGTGGTATCCGGTCATCGTGACATTCATATTTATATTTGAAGTACGGATTGTTTGTGCTAAACGCGGATCACGATTGACTATTTCATCCTTGAATTCCATTGTTGCATAATTGGGCTGGTCGGTGAAACGGTTGCCGTTCTTCATTAAATAATAATTGACCAGTTTTTTCGAAAGTCCGGGGCGGCCTAATGTCGGAGAATTCTCAAAAGCCTGTACTTTATGAACCAGACTCAAATCATTATTATAATCCCTTGCCAATATGATTTCCGCATCAATCGCATTCTCGGATTTAAAGAGATTACGATAGGACTGTGAGCCGGATTGATACAATGAATATCCTCCGGAAGCAGTCATGATTTCATTAGAGGCACTTACACAGTCATTCAAGTATTTCTCATAATCACCCAATCCATGATATTTACGATAAGTACCTTCAAATAATCCTACACGTGACTTTAATGCCTGGGCAGTCCACCAGGTTACACGATAAAGTTCTTTTGTCCGGTTGGTTTCTTTAAAAACCTCTATGGCAAAATTAAGATCTTCCATTATCTTTCCCATCACAAATTCGCGTGAATCCCTGGCTTTGTATAAATCAGCATCATCCGAGCCGAGTACTTTATCGTACCAAGGTACATCTCCAAAACGTTTCACCTTTTCAAAATAAAAATAAGCACGGAAGAAGCGTGCCAGGGCTTCATATTTGTCGCGCACTTTCTGGTCTTTACAGTTTCCCAGATTATCCAATAAAAAATTAATTGATCGCAGTGCACTCCAACTCCATCCTCCACCCGTTTCCGGAATGACACGTTGCCCACTCACTTCGTCGCTTAAAGGAGATACAATCAGCATATCAGCATCGTCCCTATAAATATCACCGTCACCCGGAAAATTGTTTGAATAGAACTGGTTACTGTACAACTGTAATTGCTCTTCATTCGTAAAATAATCCTTAGTCGTCAAGCGATCTTTCGGATTTATATCCAATATGCTTTCACAAGAAGCAAATAACAACGACAGACCAACAGTCGCCCACAATGTATATTTCATTATCTTCATACTATATTCCTTTATATTCGTTATTATCAGAACGTTATATCTACACCAAAAGAGTATGTCTTTGCCCAGGGATAAATATTTGCGTCACTTTTACTTGTTTTCCAGCTGTTACTTGCCGATGCTTGTTCCGGATCAATATAATCGGAATGTAGCTTAGTGAATGTCAGCAAGTTCTCACCACTAAAGTAAACACGTATTTTCTCGAAACCTATTTTGGAAAGCCATTTATCCGGCAATGTGTAACCAATAGAAAGATTCTTCAATCGGCAATAAGCCAAGTTCTGCAAATATTTAGTATTAACCACTGCTAATTCACGATTACTACCGAGAGCCACATATCCTCTGGGACGTGGGAAATAAGCATTTGTATTTTCTTCACTCCATACCTGGCTCATAAAGTCGGAAGGAATAAAACTAGCGTATGGTCGGGAATAAGGTCCCCAAAACATGGACGTTTCAGCACCAGGATACCAATTTTGTTTGCCAATGCCCTGAAAAAGAACTGAAAAATCAATTCCATACCAATCTGCAGAGATTCCGAAATTATAATTATAGCGCGGCAATGAGTTACCGATCACTTTCATGTCTTTCCGGTCATTAGCTGATGTTGTCTGTTCAATCTTGTTGTTACCATCCAAATCGACAAATTTGAGGTCACCGGCATGAAGTCCATTATCCAAAGCGCTTGCATTAATCATTTGGTTAACGAACGATTGGTCCACTTTATAATTCCTTGCTTCTTCATCCGTTTTAAAATAACCGTCTACTACGTATCCCCATATTTCGCCCAACTGCTGTCCTTCGTAAGGATCAGTCAGCGTTCGGTTGGGATTATCATATTTTGTCACTTTGGAGGTGTTATCTCCGATACCAGCCATTATCCGGTAGTTGAAAGGCTTGCTTGCCAAAGTAAAACTATCTCCCCAAGTAACAGATGCTTCCCACCCTTTCGTACGCAAGTCTGCCACATTCATTCTGGGAGAAGAGGCACCATATACGCCAGGCAAAGTCTTTCCTGCCATCAACATATCTTTGGTATCACGAATATATGCATCAAAAGATACATTCAAACGGTTATTAAGAAAACCCAAGTCCAAACCTATATTTTTTGTGATTACAGTTTCCCAAGTCAAATCGGTAGAGTTCGGAGCTGACTCATAGGCATAATCGCCTTTCGTAGTATCTCCGAAAGCATAGTTCATTACCGCTCCGGTATTAATCAGTTGCAGATAGTCATAATAGCCTACTGTTTTCTGATTTCCCAATGATCCGTAAGACAGTCTTAGTTTCAGATTACTTACATAGTTTTTGGCTTGTGTAAAGAAGGCTTCTTCACTGACACGCCATCCGGCAGAGAACGACGGGAAGAAACCGAAACGATGTCCTCGACGGAAACGGGAACTACCGTCATAACGTCCGCTGGCTTCAAATAGATAGCGGTCTTTATATCCATAATTCAAACGATAGAAAAAACCAAGAATCGCATATTCCTCTTGTCCTCCGGTTATGGATATATCATCACCTTTTGCCAGATTAAAATCATCGAGAGATTCAGAGAGTAACCCGTTACGTTTCATTCCCAGTTTCTTGAAATACTTATAATCATAGTTACCTCCCACAATGACCTTTACCGAATGTGCATTTGCGAAGGTATTGTCATACGTCCCGTATAAGTTGAAAGTCTGGCGTATCTGGTTGTTTTGTATTTCCGACAAATAATTGCCTCTGGTACGTCCGTTATCCATTGTGATTGTTTCTCCCGGATTTCTGGAGTATAACACATCTACGGAACGATTCAAATTCTGCTGGTTGTAATGCGCCCAGCTGTAATTTGCACGAATCTCAAAATGCTTGATGGGTTTCAATACGGCCTCGAACGTAGTTACAAACTCATATTCACGATCCCGGTTATGGTGGCCGCCATTCAATAATACGGCACTCACACCATCTGCCACTTCTCCTGTGTCTGTCAGACCTGTTCTGTAAACCAGAGTTCCATCCGGATGCATCGGCACAATACTTGCCAAAGCATGCCGCCCGGCTCTGGTGAAAACGTCATTCACTCCTGATAGTCCCGGATAGGTATATTCAGAATGGTAATAGGAAGTATTGTTACTTAATTCAAACCAGGAAGTGATATTGGCAATGATTTTCGAACGGAACGTATATTTCTTAAAACGGTCCGGATCTATTCTGATAATTCCTTTCTGATTATAGTAGTTGCCTGATAGCATGTACTTCACTTTTTCGGTTCCTCCCGAAACCGTCAAGTTATGCTCCCAAGTGGGACGGGTATTATCAAACAAACAATTATACCAGTCAAAGTTGCCGTAATATTTATACTCTCCGTTTTTTTCTACCACCCATGGACGGGAAGGATCTTCCACTTTATCATTACGGCGAATCCATAATTCATGGTAATCTTCTTGGGTATAATGTGTATAAGGGACGCCCTGGTATGTTTTGTAGAACATATCATTGATACCGGCCGAATAATAACCACGCGTCTCAAAATCCGTAGAAGTTGTCGTTTCACCAAAACTGAAACGACCGTTATAGCTGACATTGGTCTTGCCTACCTTTCCATTCTTGGTTGTAACCAAAATAACTCCATAAGCAGCACGGGCACCATATACGGCAGCAGCCGAAGCATCCTTCAAAACACTGATGGATTCTACGTCATTGGGGTTTACCTTATTTATATCTCCCTCGATTCCGTCAATGATAGTCAGAGGTGCTGCATCCGCACTAATAGAGTTGACTCCACGGATATTGAAGCTTCCCCCTTGTCCGGGACGTCCCGAACTAAAGTTTACGTTCATATTCGGTACAGAACCTTGCAGAAGCTGTGATAAGTTGGCAGCAGAACGGGTCGTCAGTTCATCACCCGAAACGATAGCAACGGCACCAGTCAGGTTTACTTTCTTTTGCGTACCATATCCCACCACTACCACTTCTTCCAGTGTCTTACTATCTTCGCGAAGAACTACTTGAGACAGATTTCTGCTAGTAGCAGCGTAATTAACCGTAATATATCCGATGTATGAGACTGTAATCGTACTGTTTTCGGGAACATTAGCCAAAGTATAACGTCCGTCTACATTCGTTATTGTACCCAAAGAGCTGCCTTGCACCATCACACTGGCGCCAATAATCGGCTCTCCTTTCTCATCGACTACCCGACCGGATATATTTCTTTTGTTCGCATTACTGGTCTGTTGTTCAGAATCCGTAACTTTCTCCTTCAAATAAATTTTTGTTTTTCCGATCTCATAGTTCACGTTAGTACCGAGAAACAAATCATTCAGAACTTTGGATAGTTCCTGATTCTTTGCTTCTACCGTCACTATTCGATCCGGATTGACGATCGTACGGCTATAAGCCACCGTAAGACCAGTTTGCTGTGTAATAGCAGAGAATACTTTCTCCAGCTTTACTTGTTTAAGATTCATTGTCACCTTTTGGGCAGAAGCGGACACGCTTATGATTATCCCCAGCAACAATACGAGCAGAACTTTGTGTTTCATACTACTTGCTTTGATTAAAGTTAAACTTAGATTTAAAATCTCATTTATGCTTAGTAGACACACAAGTCAAAAAAGCGGGTGAGAGAAAAAAGAGTTTTTTTGCATAAGCCTAATTTATTTCATAACATTCTTATTCTAAAACAGTAAAGGCTGCGTATATACACAGCCTGTCCTCATTCTATTATCCTATCCAGTATATTTTACTTCTTTCCGTCCTGTTTCATTCGGACTGTCACTTCTTTCCGGACTTCATCATATTCAAATTTTACCGGCGCAATTTTTTCCAAATCCTGAAGCACTTTCTCCAGTATCGTATTATCCGAGGTCAACGTATATACATATTTCGATGCCTGCTCATCCTCTATCTTAAAGTTTACATTATACCAGCGGTTCAAAACCTTGACTACTTCTGTCAGCGGAGTATCTTTAAAAGAAATCACATTGTCTTTCCACATTGAGACTTGTTTTGAATGATCGTTTTTGATTATCCGACACAGCTCACTTTCTTTATTATATATCAGTTTTTCACCCGGCAGTAACGGGTATTCTTTTGCAGAGGAGAGAGTCAGATTTACATGTCCTTCATCCAGACAAATCACAATATCTTTATTTTCCGGGTAGGCTTGTACATCGAAAGAAGTACCCAGTACATGAACAGAAGGTCCGTTCAGATTAACAATAAACGGACGTTTTTTATTCTTGGCTACCACGAAATAGGCTTCTCCCACCAGAAAAACTTCCCGTTTACCCAATCCGAACTTTTTAGGATACTTCAACCAGGAATCCGAATTGATATAAACTCGTGTCCCGTCTTGAAACATCATCTGTATCCGCTCTCCTTTGGCAACACGAATTTCCTCATATTCCGTAGTGCCGAATAAATCCACCCGGGAATTGATCTGTAAATAAAGACCTACCAGGAAAATAACGGGAATCAAGATTGCAGCCACACGGAAGCAGATACGTTTGATCTGTTTACGTGATATGTTCTTTTGGATTTGGTGGTACATCTTTTCTGAAGGTATAATATGGTCCACATATATTTCTGCCGTTTCGGCATTTAAACATTCCGCCTCCCGAATCATCACAGCATCCAGATAAGTATTCCCTTCTTCTGTGGCAAACCATTCCGCCACAAACTTTGCATCCTCCGGTGTAGCAACTCCGGCAAGCACTTCTTCTATTTGTTTATCAGTAGGTCGATTCATTCTCTTTTTATCTTAAATAGTGGACACTCAAATACGTCATTAGTGTGACAAAAGTAACAATTATTAGCATTTTACTTAAATGAATACGTAGCATTTTCAATGCTTCCGAATAATGCGTTTTGACTGTATTAACAGACAGATTCATCCGTTCGGCTATTTCCTGATTCGTTAGTTCCTCTTTCACTTTCATCAAACAAATACTGCGTTTCTGTGGCGGAAGCATATCTACCGCTTTATAAAAAGAAGCCATCAATTCTTTCTTCTCCAGATTTTCTATCAGATTATCTTCGTAGACAGGTGCCGATTGTGCTATCTCATAGTTCTTACTGATTGCACTATTCTCATTACGAATCAGATTTAAGACATGATTTTTCGTCATAGTGAACAGATAGTTCTTAAGGCTGATTCCTACATGTAGTTCCGACCTAAATTCCCATAAACGGGCAAAGACATGTTGCACTACATCTTCTGCCATGTCTGCATTCATTAAATAACGGTAAGCTAATACATATAACAGCTTATGATATCTGTCATAAGCCTGTGTAAAGGCTCCTTTATCTCCTTTTTCTATGAAGGAAAAGAGCTTCTCGTCATCCGTATTAGTGTATTGAGCTGATTTATCTAACATTCCTTGGACTTTGTTTAATCGTTTTTCCAAAAGAACAAAAGACATATTACAATTATGTGTCTTTCACAAAACAAAAGTAGTAAAATTTAGAAAAGGCAATGCATATTCCTATAAAAAAAGTCCCTGATTAACAATCTCCACTATAAAAGAGGATCGTTAATCAAGGACTACTCCACTAACTAATTAACAAATGAATTATAAATGATAGGTAACAATTCTTTCTTCGGGTGAATCGATCCAGAGCCGCCATACTCCTTCCGACACTTTCTCCGGTGTTCCGATATTTGCTTTGGGGGAACGACGGCTTTTGATTGTCAGATAGCCTTTCCCTTCTGTTGCTTTCACTTTCATCGTTTTGCTGTTCATATAGACATGGATATTGCCATTCGGTGTGGGTACAGTGCCTTCCATCCATTTCAATCCTCCCAACACAGGAGTAATAGCAAACTCTTTATATCCTTCTTTTACAGGTTTCACTCCCAGATAATATTTGCCCAACAAGTAGATAGGACTCGCTCCCCAAGCATGGCACAAACTCTTGCCATAAGGACGGCCATACATGGCAAGATGTTGCGTTCCAGTTTCTTCAGGGTTGTATTTTTCCCAGAAAGAGGTGGCGCCTTCCTTTAACATTCCTCCCCAATAGGCTTTCATTTCTTTCATTACAGCATCCTGTTCGCCAAGAGCACAAAGGGCTTCCAGTTCGTAAAAACGCATATAGGGAGTCGTTATTTTCAGAATACTGTCATTCAGCAGAACAGACTGTTTAATGGCTTGTTGCTTATCTTCATTCAAATATTGAAAGAAGACAGAAAACATATTCGCATAGCGGGTGACCGCATCACTTTGCTGACCGTTGACACAGTTATGTACAAATGCCTGTTTCTGATTATTCCAGAAGGCAGGTTCTAACTTTGCTTTCAAAGCAGCAGCCAGTTTCTCGTATTTCTGTTTACCATTGGCATCTCCAACTAATTCCGCACACAAAGCCATCGTTTCCAGACTTCTGCAAAATAAGATTTGTTCAAAAGAGAGTTCGCCTTTCTTATCCAGATAGCCGTCTGCCCAGTCCACAAATACCCAGTCGCCCGTCATTCCTTCTACCATGCCATTCTTATTGGTACGTCCCAACACATAATCCATCATTGTTTGCATACGTGGATATAGTTGGTTGACAAAATGGCGGTCGCCACTATACATATAATAATCATATACACTAAGAAACCAATAGAAAGTATAGTCCATGATTGTATTGCTGTGGCTGGTCACAGGATCTTTGCCACGAAGTAACCAAATTGTACGTTTGACGGACTCGTTATCAAAGAAAAGATAGTAGTTCATCAAATAACTTTGGATAGCATCGCCACTCCATACCCAACGGTCACGTTTGATACCGTCAATGAAGAATTCGCGAGTAGTGAGATGCATGGTGTATGCACCAACTTCCCAAATACGATTCAATTCTTCATCATTACAACGGAAACTTCCGCGGTATTCTTCAGGAAGATATTCATATTGCATGGAGACTTCTCCAATCTGTACACCCGGCTCGTGAGTTACATAGACATAGCGGAAGGCTTTGCTGTTCTCCAATGTATATTCGTTTTCAGAATTACTCAAGGGAGAAGTGCTGCGGATAGCAAGGTCGGTCACTTGTCCCGGTTCGAGCAAGAGTTTGTCCAATGTTTCGCAATATGCTTTATCTTTTGCTTCTTCCGGGCTTTCACCATAATAAATTTCTATTTTTCCTTTTCCGGAAAGATTCTTCAATGTGATGAATCCGAATGTTTCTTTTCCAAAATCATAAAGGATACCTCCTTCGGACTGTTCTGACTTCGTAACAGGTTGCTGCGGTTCACGCATCAGACTGAATTGGGAAGGACGTTGGGTAGCTCCGTCAAAGTTCCAGCATCCGGCATCCATATAGATAGTGGCAGATGTGTCACTGGCTTTTCCGCTCTCGTCAATCCATTCTTTATCTTCGTAAGTCACACGCCAGGAAGAGTCTGAATTCACTGTTTTTCCCTTCACATAAATAGTGGGAGGAGTAGCCTGATTCCAGACTTTAATGTTCAGATTATGTTTTCCGGCCGGAAGCAACATGGTTTCCGGCATACCGAACTGGAGCTTTCCATCCAGTTTGACGTTGTACTTTCCTTCGGCAGCAATAAAGATTTCTTCCGGCTCGGAAAGATTCAGTTGCTTGCTGAATTCTACGACAACATAATGACTGTCCGTTTTCCAAAAAGGAGGAAAAAATGCACCTCGTTCCGTACGACGGTTATTCATTTGATTTCCCAGCCAGATTTCGTAGTCTCCCGGATACCATATCCAGGTCTGGGCAAATGTGCTGCTTGCCAAAGACAAGGCACTAAGCAATATCATATATTTCTTTTTCATTTTTCTTTCTATTACTAACAAACTGAATCATAAGAAATAATTCGTTCCACAGTGGTTGACGTTTAGTTCCACATCTGTTTCCCTTTAGTTCTACAATTGTTTTCCTTTAGTTCCATATCTGTGGAACGAATCACGTATTACAGTTAAATGACTTGTCAATACCTACTGGATATTTAGTAAATCCTTATATCCTGCTTCCAGTCCCGCACGTTCACGAATAACACTATCCACTTTCGGGCCATTGTTTTCCCATACATTTCCCGGACCATTGGCATTTTGCAGATACTTCTCTCCTTCTGTCCAATTATCACGTACAGTAATAAAGGAAGAACCTTCATCCGTATAAAGATAGAACCAGTGATTAGGATCGTGTACATACCCCGGCTTATAAATACTATGCACGCAATTCTCCGTTACATAACTTTTCGGCTGCGAACCGAGTGTGTAAATACCTGCCACATCATACATGTGTTTCGCATAATGATGAATCAGATTGGCATGTACTCTGTTATTACGCATACAATTCACAGTTTGCGTCCATCCCCAACCAAGGCTGATGCCACTATAAGGCACTTCACTGATTTCATTATGCTCGATATTGACGTCCCCTACATATCCCGCAGCAATGGCAAGACATCCCCAATCTTCATTGCCTATTTCCGTGAAATAGCAATTATTGATATGTTGCTGTGTGCATACTTCCCGACGG
>ENA-OPWR01002667-OPWR01002667.1-human-gut-metagenome-genome-assembly--contig:-NODE-2667-length-11898-cov-3.946382_pt1 | contig 11898 bp, 9 predicted proteins | sample MGYA00241507_ERZ502006 | MGnify/ENA primary metagenome ERZ502006 (study PRJEB25962, sample SAMEA2043041) | human gut metagenome | biome: human gut; feature: human-associated habitat; material: faeces... | reverse complement strand
CATAGGTCCCTTTTCAGCAATAAAACTGTCTATGATAGTCCTGGCTATAAGTCTTGGATCACCAAGTTCTTCAAGCACCTGACTTTCAGCTTTATCATTATTTTCAATATAATCCCTGTAATAACTTATATTTTCATTGATAACATCAGAAGGCACATTTCCCGCCAGACTATCCCTAAGTATGGATAAAAATTCGTTTTTAGTCATATAATATAATTACTCCTTCCGGGCATTATAGCTTAAAAATTTATGGTTATAATTTTTAGACAATGCAAAAAAACTGCATTTCAGTCGGTTTTTAGATAATTTTTATATTTTATTATAAAGGAAAAACAACTTTGCAGCAATATATACTGCAAAGCTGTATGATAACTTTTCTAAGCCTTAAAATACCATTTTAATTATGGCTCACTTTTTAGTTAGCTTTTCCAACTGATCCAAAGAGTTCCATCTTCTCTTTTACAGTTGCTTTGATTGCTTCTGCACCAGGAGCTAATAACTTACGAGGGTCAAATCCTTTTCCTTCTAAGTCTTTACCTGCTTCGATATATTTACGTGTAGCTTCTGCGAAAGAAATCTGACACTCTGTGTTTACATTGATCTTAGAAACACCAAGAGAGATTGCTTTTTTGATCATATCTTCAGGAATTCCTGTACCACCGTGTAATACGAGAGGCATTTCTCCTGTTAACTTCTGAATGTCATCTAATACGTCAAACTGTAATCCAGCCCAGTTTGCAGGGTACTTACCATGGATGTTACCGATACCTGCTGCTAACATTGTTACACCAAGATCAGCGATAGCTTTACATTCCTGAGGATCTGCACATTCGCCCATTCCTACAACACCATCTTCTTCTCCACCGATAGAACCAACTTCTGCTTCGAGAGACATTCCTTTTTCGTTACAGATTGCTACTAATTCTTTTGTCTTCTCTACGTTCTCTTCAAATGGAAGATGAGAACCGTCAAACATGATACTGGAGAATCCAGCTTCAATACACTTCTTAGCTCCTTCATATGAACCATGATCAAGATGAAGTGCTACAGGTACTGTAATGTTTAACTCTTCTAACATTCCGTTTACCATACCTACAACAGTTTTGTATCCTGCCATGTATTTGCCCGCACCTTCGGATACACCTAAAATAACTGGGGATTTACATTCTTCTGCTGTTAACAGGATTGCCTTTGTCCACTCAAGGTTATTGATATTGAACTGTCCTACTGCATAATGTCCTGCTTTTGCTTTCTGAAGCATCTCTTTTGCTGATACTAATGCCATAATTATTAACCTCCATAAATATAAATATCTGCTTACGCAGTTGTCGATGTATGGTCGCATCGCCCTAAGTTATACGAACTTATTATAACCCTAACATCATTTGAATTCAAGACCGTATTTTTCAATCATTGCCTGGCGTACTTCCATATACTTCTTATTCTGTGCCTCTGTTGTAAGCTGCTGCATAATCTGTGGGTAAACTTCTGCAAATTCAGACTGTTCTCCACCTGTCAGCTCATCTACACAGATTAAATGATAACCGAAGTCTGTCTTTACCGGTCCGATAATCTTACCAACCTCTGCAGTAAATACCGCTTCATCAAACTCTTTTACCATCTGTCCGCGTCCAAATGTTCCAAGACTTCCACCCTGTGCTTTTGATGGGCATTTGGAATATTCCTTCGCGGCATCTTCAAATGTCTTAGCACCACTTTCGATTTCTTCTAATACTTTCTTACTTTCTTCTTCTGTTTCTGTAAGAATGTGCTTTGCTGTAGCCTTTGCTTCTTTTACGAACATTGCTTTATGCTCATTATAATATGCCTCACACTCTTCCTGTGTTGCCTGGATATCTTTGATCTCCTGAGTTAAAGCATACTGACCTAAAAGTTCTCTCTTCACTGCTTCCATTGTAGCAATAAAAGCTTCGTCCTGATCATACTTCTTGTCATATCCAAGCTTCTCAAATAAGAAATAGTTTGCATACTGAGTTAATGCCTGCTTTCTTCCTTCTTCTGTTGCTACATAAGCCTGCTGCTGTTCTGGAAGCTTGCTTAAAAATTCGTTAAATTCTGTTTCTGTGATTTCTCTTCCTGCGGAAACTGCAATAATTTTTTCTGCCATAGTTAATCTGCCTTCTATAATTACATGATGTCAGGGTCAAAAGGTCAAAACGCCGTTCGTGCTTGTACGATAAGGTGTTTGACTTTGGGACCCGCGGAACATGAGAAAGTAGCGATTTACGTAGTAAATCAGCGGATTTCGAATGTTTCAGAATTACGGGAGCTGCATTAGCTGCGGAGTAATTCGTGACATCAAGTTAGGGGCAAAATACCTTTTGACCCTAACATCATTACATAGGATAAATTCAAGAATGCCTCGACATTCTTCTATATATTATGTCTATATTAATGTCTATCTTTATGTCTCTCTTCTTCGCTTATCTTATCAGCTTGTAGAATTCTATCCTATTAAATTTAAATTAAGAAGGCTTCTCCCTTTCTTTTCTTAATTATGACTCCTGTGATACCACAAATGCCACGTATTTTATATAATACCACAGAAATACTTATCTTTGTGAACTATTTTTTAATTTTAATGGTAATTAAAATAAGAGATGTATTTTCTCTTTCTTACCTGTCATGTTTCGTTTTCTTTTCCAAAAGTATACATAATTTCGTCTTGATAAATAGTACCTGTTATGGTAAAATTAGATACATAAAATAAGCTTTTATAAAGCACTAACATTTAACATTGGAAGGAGTTACAACATGTATTTAGACGAGTACAAACGCTGGCTTGCTGCTGACCTTGAAGATAGTGATCTTCATCCTGAGCTTGCCGGTATCGAGGGAAATGATGACGAGATTAAAGACCGTTTTGCAGTTGCACTGAAGTTTGGAACTGCCGGCCTTCGAGGTGTTCTTGGAGCCGGAACTAACCGTATGAACATCTATGTAGTACGTCAGGCTACACAGGGTCTCGCCAACTGGGTAAAGACACAGGGTGGTAACCAGACAGTTGCCATCAGCTACGACAGCCGTATTAAAAGTGATGTTTTTGCCAAAACTGCTGCTGCCGTTCTCGCTGCTAATGGAATTAAGGTTCGTATCTATGATGCATTGATGCCAGTTCCTGCACTTTCTTTTGCTACACGCTATTATGAGTGTAATGCAGGTATCATGGTTACTGCATCTCATAACCCAGCTAAGTATAACGGTTATAAGGCTTATGGTCCTGACGGATGCCAGATGACTGATGATGCGGCTGCTATCGTATACGAAGAGATTCAGAAGACTGATGTTCTTAACGGGGCAAAATACATTTCTTTTGCAGAAGGTGTTGAGCAGGGACTCATCCGCTTTGTAGGAGATGATTGTAAGAACGCATTCTATGAAGCTATCGAAGCACGTCAGGTTCGTCCGGGTCTTTGTAAGACTGCCGGTCTTAAGCTGGTATACAGCCCACTGAACGGTTCCGGTCTTGTTCCTGTAACAAGAGTTTTAAATGACATTGGTATCACAGATATCACTATCGTTCCTGAACAGGAATATCCTAACGGATATTTTACAACATGCAGCTATCCTAATCCGGAGATTTTTGAAGCCTTAAAACTCGGTCTTGAACTTGCGAAGGAATCCGATGCAGACCTGATGCTCGCTACCGATCCTGATGCTGATCGTGTCGGCATTGCCATGAAGTGTCCGGACGGCTCTTATGAACTTGTATCAGGTAATGAGATGGGTGTTCTGCTTCTTGATTACATATGTGCAGGACGTAAAGAATTAGGTACACTCCCTGAGAAGGCTGTTGCAGTGAAGTCAATCGTTTCCACACCACTTGCAGAAGCCGTTGCTTCTCATTATGGCGTAGAGATGAGAAATGTACTTACAGGATTTAAGTGGATCGGTGACCAGATTGCTTCCTTAGAAGCTGCCGGAGAAGTAGACCGATTCATCTTTGGATTTGAAGAGAGTTATGGTTACTTAGCAGGACCTTACGTTCGTGATAAAGATGCTGTAATCAGCTCCATGCTCATCTGTGAGATGGCTGCTTACTACAGAAGTATCGGAAGCTCTTTAAAACAGAGACTGGAAGAGATTTATACGGAATACGGCCGTTACTTAAATGTTGTAGACAGCTTCGAATTCCCTGGACTTACAGGTATGGATAAGATGGCTGGCATCATGCAGGAACTTCGTGATAACCCACCTGCAGCAATCGGAGAAAGAAAGGTTGTCAGTGTAACAGATTACAAGAACACTGAAGCTACCGGTCTTCCATCTGCTAACGTACTGACATATGGACTCGATAACAGCGCAACTGTTGTTGTTCGTCCATCTGGTACAGAACCTAAGATCAAGACCTACTTCACCACCCTTGGAAAGGATCTTGCAGAAGCGCAGGCAATCAAAGATGAATTAGCTGCTGCATTAGCTCCACTGTTTAAATAATTTAATGGATTAAAGAAACGAAAGAAACGAAAACCAGAAACTTTATATAGAGTTTCTGGTTTTCTGTTCTTTGGCGCCAGATGAAAATTAATATTTAATCCCCCATTCTCACCAATTGTGGATTTAGATAGTCAGAAAAAAGAAAAAATACCATATCCCAGATGCGGCTTCGGAGCGTGTTTAAGATGCGAACGAGCATTTTAAACACAGCGACTACAGAGCAGATGGGATATGGTATTATTTCTTTTTTCGTCTATACGAAATCTACAAATTAGTATTTTATAAAAATCCTTTTTGTTCTAAGGTAAAGATGATATTACGTCCTTCAAATGTACCGTCAATGATACGTCTTGCTCGTACACTATCACCGATATTTTCAACACGAACGTTAGTGTCTTTATAAGCTTTGGATACTTCTTCGTAAACTTTGCTCTGTGCTCTCATACCAAGACATACGAATCCATGATCGAATGGAAGCTCGTAAACTTCGCCTTCCGGACTCTTAACAACGAAGCAGTCTTCTTTTACTTCCTGAAGAGCTGTGCTTGTAAGCTGGTTTACATTGTATTTTTCCATCATGCATTTTGTATCGTTCTTTGTTACAGGATCAAGATCACGTCCGATTGCCGGCATCATTTCAACGATAGATACTTCAGCACCTCTTGGAGCGAAGAATTCTACTACGTCAAGACCTACAGCACCACCACCGATTACAACAACCTTCTGGCCTGTCATATCTTCTGGGTAATCAGGTACATGTTTGATCATGCTTAAGATAGATTCCACTTTTCCACCTTCTTTATCAATGTTCTCATGAAGTCCAGCGATAGGTGGGAGAAGAGGGGCAGAACCAGTAGCACAGATGATGATGTGTGGGTTGAATTTCTCGATTACTTCAAGAGTAGCTTCTACGTTCTTGAAAATGTAAAGGTTATCAAGAGCGGCAGCGCGTCTCTGAAGGTATACAGGGAAATCATTTAAACGGTGTTTTGCAGGAATCTTGGAGATTTCTGTAGCAAGTCCACCGAGAACATCTTTTTTCTCAAGAAGGAATGTAGTACATCCAACTTCTGCTGCGGAACATGCTGCCTCAAGACCAGCAGTACCACCACCGATGACAACTACGTTACAGTTCTTGTTTACTTTACGTCCAAGATGTGTGTCTCCTTCAAGAACAGATGGGTTAACTGTACAACGGATAGGTCTGTTTCCACCGATACGGTTTCCGGCACATCCGATGTTACAGGAGATACATTTTCTAAGCATACATTCCTGGTCGTTTGCTACTTTATGAACCCAGTTAGGCTCAGCGATAAGACCACGTCCCATACCGATTAAGTCACAGTCACCTCTTGCAAGAGTGTCTTCTACAACCTGAGGATCGCGGTAGTTACCCATGGAAATAACTGGTTTTCCGAATTTTTCTTTTACAGCTTTCGCCATATAAGATCTCCAGCCATCTTTCATGTAGTTCGCATCAATCTGGTACTGGATGGAGTCGTTAAGACCACAGGATACATCAAAGATATCTACTTCGTCATTTAAATATTCAAGATATTTTAAAGTATCTTCTAAAGTATTTCCGCCATCTACAAGTTCGTCAGCAGAAAGTCTTAACATGATTGGCATATGAGGTCCGATCTGGCTTCTTACTTCATCGATGATCATACGGCAGAAGCGAGTTCTGTTTTCGATGCTTCCACCAAATTCATCTGTTCTGTCATTGTATACAGGGGAGAGGAACTGGCTGATTAAGTAAGAATGTCCAGCATGAATCTCAACAGCATCAAATCCGGCAGTCTGTGCACGCTTTGCAGCTTCTCCGTATTTTTTTACGATAGCAAGAATTTCATCTTTTGATAATGGGCGAGGGACAGCTCCACCTGTTTTGGAAGGAATGTTAGAGGAAGATACTGGCTGAAGTCCACCGATACGGGAAGACATAGCAGAAGCTCCTGCATGGTTGATCTGGATAGAAAGCTTTGCACCATAACGATGCATATCTTCGCAGAACTTGTAAAGACGTGGAAGATAGTTATCGTGATCGATACGAAGCTGTGTAGTACCGTTAGAACCCTGTGGGAAATCAACGTTTGCATTTTCAACGATTAAAAGACCTGTGCCACCCTTTGCACGCTGTCTGTAGTAATCGATATGAAGAAAACTCATCTCACCATTCTGTTCGCCATAGTTTGTTCCCATTGGCATCATGCAGATTCTGTTTTTAACTGTCATTGCACGAACGGTTAATGGTTCAAAAATATGTGCATATTTGTTTTTCATTATGAAACCCTCCTAAAAAATGATTGTTATTGTTAGTATAAAAATAAGTCAAAAAGATTAGTTCTACCTACTGTTTTCACAGTATTTGATGACTCTATTATACTGAGTATTGAGGAGGATTATCAATCGAGAACACACTGTGAATCAATAGAAAATATCTATTAAATATACAGCCTCGCGTTTCAGTTAATTTTTCCTGGATGAACATGAATGAATTAAATCAGAAAATAAGAGTAAACTTTCGTGAAGTGTGGTATTATAAGAAATATACATTGATGCCTTTTGCGGTAAAATGTAAAGTATACGGTAAAATATAAAGTATACATGGAACTACTGATGAAAACAAGAGTTAATTTTTAGGAGGAATTTTTTATGGCAATAATAAATATCACAAAAGAGATTTTTGAAGAGCAGATTTTAAAGGCTGATCAACCGGTTCTCGTAGATTTCTGGGCACCATGGTGTACGTATTGTCGAAGAATTGCACCAACTTTTGATAAGATTGCAGAACAGCAGGAGGACAAGCTTGTTTTTGCAAAGGTCAATGTTGATGAAGCTCCGGAAATTGCAGAAAAATATGGAATCGATACAATTCCAACGCTTCTTCTTTTTAAAAACGGAGAAGTGGCAGGAACGATCGTTGCACCGGATTCTAAGGCAAAAATTGAAACATTTATTCAAGAATATTTGTAAGATGTAGCAATGTAGAAATGTAGAAACACAGAAATACAATATAAAAATGAAAGGAAAATACGATGGATAAAATATATGATGTAGTAATTATCGGTGGAGGTCCTGGCGGATATACAGCGGCGCTTTATTGTGCAAGAGCAGGACTTTCTACGATGGTTCTTGAAAAGCTGTCTGCCGGAGGGCAGATGGCACTTACTTCCCAGATTGATAATTATCCGGGCTTTGAGGAAGGGATTGATGGATTCAGTCTGGCGGAAAAGATGCAGCAAGGGGCAGAGCGCTTTGGCGCTGAGACAGAGCTTGCAGAAGTACTGAGTGTGGATTTTTCCGGTGAGATAAAGAAGATAGAGAGCAGTGAAGGAACATTTAAGGCGAAAACGATTATTATCGCGACAGGTGCCGTTCCAAGAGAACTTGGAGTGCCGGGAGAGAAAGAATTGGTTGGACGTGGCGTTGGCTACTGTGCTACCTGTGATGGAATGTTTTATCGAAACAAAACGGTTATGGTTATTGGTGGTGGAAATACAGCAGCAGCGGATGCCATGACTTTATCAAGAATCTGCGAAAAAGTGATTCTTGTTCATCGAAGAGATTCTCTTCGTGCAACAAAGGTTTATCATAAGCAGTTAGAGGAAACACCGAATATCGAATTTTACTGGAACACAACAGTCAGCGAATTTTTATACGATAAGAAGCTTACCGGTGCAAAGCTGCATAATGTAAAGACAGGAGAAGATACAGAAATTTCTGTCGATGGTGCATTTATCAGTATTGGAAGAAAACCGTCCTCTGAATTGTTTGAAGGAATTCTTGCTATGGATGAAGCCGGATATATTATTGCAGACGAGTCAACACGCACGAATATACCAGGAGTATTTGCCATTGGTGATGTCCGGACAAAAGCACTTCGTCAGGTAGTAACTGCCGTAGCAGATGGAGCAATGGCATCGCATTATATAGAAGAATATCTGGCGCATCAGATGTAAAATGACAGGATATTCTTGAATTTTCTTTAAAATCAAGTAAGATTAAGAACAAAAAGATTTCGAGAAAGCATAAAAGAAATGGAGAGATTGTACTTTTAATGGAAAAAGAAACAAAAAGAAGCCTTTTGTTAATTACATTTGGCGTTGTATTATTTGCCTTGCTGATGCATTTTCCAACAGTGATCAAGACCATACAGAGAGGGATTGCATTGATCCTTCCTATTATAGTAGGTCTGATTCTTGCATTTGTTCTAAATGTTCCTATGAAAATGTTTGAGCAGCTTTTTACAAAAATAAAAAAGAAATATCCGAAGTTAGAAAAAATGCCGGTAACAGGAGTAAGCTTATTTGCGACAATGGCCTGCATCGTTCTTTTGATTGGAATTGTATACACGATGTTTGTACCAGGACTTGTAACTTCCGTAAAAAGTATTTATATTGTTTTTATGGAAAATACACCAAAATGGCTGTCATGGCTTCGGAGTAACGGAATGGATACTGCATGGATTTCAAAAGAAATTGCCTCTTGGGATTTTAATAAACTTGTGGCACAGATTACAGGAAATGTAGGAAACGTAGGAAATGCACTAGGAAAAGTAGTGGATGCCACCACCTCTTTTTTTGGTGTAGCAGTCAATGCGTTAATGGGATTTATTATAGCAATCTATGTATTATTGAGTAAGAATTCTCTCTCAAGACAATGCAAAAAAATGCTTTATGCACATTTATCTAAAAAGCATGCCGATAAAATATGTTACATATCCAATCTTGTGAATGAAACATACTCTAAATTTTTTTCTGGACAGTGTATCGAAGCAGTTATTCTTGGTCTGCTAATGTTTGTTGCATTTACCGTTTTTCGTCTTCCGTACGCCAATCTGATTGCGGTACTTACGGCACTCCTTTCCTTCATACCATATATCGGAGCATTTGCAGCCTGTTTTATCGGGGCGTTGCTCATCGTTATGGTAGACCCATGGAAAGGTCTTTTAAGTATCGTTGTTTATCAGGTTGTGCAGTTTATAGAAAACCAGTTCATTTACCCAAGAGTAGTCGGCGGTTCCGTTGGGCTTGCTCCACTCTGGACTTTAAGCGCCGCTTTAATCGGAGGCAATCTTTTTGGAGTAATTGGAATGATATTTGCGATACCAGTCACAGCAGTATTATATGTTCTAGTGAAAGACGATGCAAATCGTAGATTACAAAGAAAAAAGATTGATTTATAGAATATAAAACAGAAAACCAGAAATTTACTATAAAAGAAAATTTCTGGTTTTCGCTTTTTACGCTTCATCCCTTGTTATAAACATCATGATGAAGGAAAGTAAGAGTAGAGCAGAAGATACAAGGATTGCCCGTTCATGTAAATATTTAATACATTGATTTCCAATGATTGCTCCGCAGATAAAGCAGAGAATAATTCCGTAGTAGAGGAGTCCCTTTTCAAGAGAATCCCGTTTCTTTGTCTGGAAGAAAGTGTAAATGTTTTGTGTACCGCTTCGAAGATTTCCGATACACATGGTTGTAGCAATACCATTGCCATGAATTTTTCGGAAAGTTTCCACCTGTATACCACAGGCAAGAGAGGTTAAACTGTTTGCCAGAAGATTATGGCTTTGTGGAAAAAAGCTTACGATGGCAAGAATGATAGCTTCTGTAACAACAGAAATCTGTCTCCAGTGTAGATGCCCTCCTTTTCCTAAGTTTCGAACGATATCAGAGAGCGCAATTCCGAAAGTGAAAGCAAGAACCGGACAAAGGTATCGAATCGCATCAGGAATATCTCCTTCCGAAAGATGTACACCAAGAAGAAGCATATTTCCTGTTTGTGCATTAGCAAAAACCCCTCCTCTTCCTATATAAGAATAGGCATCCATGAAACCACCCGATAAGGCAAGCAGGATACCAAGTTCAATTGATTCTGAAATCTGCACTTTTTTATTCAAAGAAAAACCTTCTTTCTAATATAAATATACTGATGTTAGAGTCAAAGGATTTTGCCCCTAACTTGATGTCATGAATTACTCCGTAGCTAACGCTGCTCCCGTAATTCTGAAACGCACAAGTTTTACCCACAAAATCTTCAAAAATTCGGTGGATAACCCCCTTATATTGAACAAAAAATGTGGAAAACTCTATAAAAATGCATGAATTAAGAAAAAATAATTCAAAATATGTCGTAATGATTATAGGTGCAATGAGAGGATTTGTCAATTAGAATATCTTTACTTTCAAATAGGAGAATGTTATCATAATAACGTTTATATGAGGCATTTATTAAACAAAGAATTTTTGATAAATAGTAATTGAAATATAGAGGAGGTGCCATATGGCAAAAAAAGCATTAATTGCTATGAGTGGAGGAGTTGATTCATCAGTAGCAGCTTATCTTATGAAGGAAGCGGGATATGATTGCATCGGTGTAACGATGAAGCTTTATGATAATGAAGATATTGGAATGGAAAGAGAAAAGACCTGCTGTTCTTTAAGCGACATTGAAGATGCCAGAAGCGTATGTGTCAAACTGGGAATTCCATATTATGTATTTAATTTTAAAGACGACTTTAAAGAAAAGGTTATCGACAATTTTATTTCCTGTTATCAGAAAGGAATGACACCAAATCCATGTATTGAATGTAACCGTCATTTAAAGTTTGAACATCTTTATAAGAGGGCAAAAACTTTACATTGTGATGTGATCGTAACAGGACATTATGCGAAAGTCGTTCAGGATGAGCAGGGATATCACCTGTTAAAAGGTGTAGATGAGACAAAGGATCAGAGTTATGTCCTTTATTCCCTTACAGAAGAACAGCTTGCATATACCTGTTTTCCATTAGGAGATTACACTAAAACAGAAATCCGAAAAATCGCAGAAGAACAGGGATTTTTCAATGCACATAAACATGATAGCCAGGATATTTGTTTTATTCCGGATGGAGATTACATGGCATTCATTGAAAAAACAACAGGAAAGAAAAGTGAACCAGGTGATTTTGTAAATCAGGAAGGAGAGATAGTTGGCCAGCATAAAGGATATTATGGTTATACGATTGGACAGAGAAAAGGGCTTGGAATTTCTGCACCAAAACCATATTATGTAACAGAAATCTGCCCAGAAGAGAATAAAGTCATTCTGGGAAGCAATGAAGATTTATTTAAAACCGATCTCATTGCCGATGACTTCAACTGGATAGAAGAATTAGCGGAAGATGAAGTCGTAAAAGCAAGGATTCGATATCATCAAGCTGAAAAAGAAGCAACAGCAAAGAAAAATCCAGATGGAACAGTAGCAATTCACTTTTTAGAACCACAGCGTGCGATTACAAAAGGACAGGCAGTAGTTTTATATAGAGGCAAGCACGTAGTGGGAGGAGGAACAATAAAAAATACTAATTTGTAGATTTCGTATAGACGAAAAAAGAAATACTGCCATATCCCATCTGCTCTATAGTCACTGTGTTTAAAATGCTCGTTC
>ENA-OPWR01002660-OPWR01002660.1-human-gut-metagenome-genome-assembly--contig:-NODE-2660-length-11932-cov-2.007662_pt1 | contig 11932 bp, 8 predicted proteins | sample MGYA00241507_ERZ502006 | MGnify/ENA primary metagenome ERZ502006 (study PRJEB25962, sample SAMEA2043041) | human gut metagenome | biome: human gut; feature: human-associated habitat; material: faeces... | reverse complement strand
TGGATCAGATCGATAATAAGTTGCTGACGACGATCATTGATAAATTCCAGGGAGGCCCGGTCGGATTAACGACGATCGCCACGGCTTTGGGCGAGGACCCCGGAACGCTAGAAGAAGTGTACGAGCCTTTCTTGATCAAAGAGGGCTTTATCAAACGCACGCCCCGTGGCCGTGAGGTCACCGATTTAGCTTATACCCATCTGGGACGTAGCCGGGTGGGGGAACAAGGTTTTTTATTTGATTAGACAGATAGATATGGCAGGAGGAATGAAGCGGCTCGCTAAAGAGACAGCCGTTTATGGATTGAGTAGTATAGTGGGGCGTTTCCTGAATTGGATGTTGGTGCCGATGTACACACGTGTGTTGGCCGGAACAGGGGATTATGGGATCGTGACGAATTTATATGGTTGGACAGCCCTGTTGCTGGTCTTGCTTACTTATGGCATGGAGACGGGGTTCTTCCGTTTCATCAATAAGAAAGAGGAGCAAGAGCCGATGCGGGTGTATGCTTCCGTGCTGTATTGCTTGCTGGGAAGTTCGGCGCTGTTTAGCGTAGCGGTTTTCGCCTTATTGCCATCTATTAGCGCCGGCTTGGGATATGGCGACCATCCGGAGTATATCGGGATGATGGCGGGTATCGTGGCGGTAGACGCTTTTTGTTGCATTCCGTTCGCTTATCTTCGGTATAAGGGGAAAGCATGGCGTTTCGCCGGGATTAAGTTGCTGAGTATTTTCTTGAATATTATCTTGAATATATTCTTCTTGATCACTTGTCCGTGGTTGCATACGCACTATCCGGAGGCGATAAGCTGGTTCTATCGTCCGGATTATGGGGTAGGCTATGTATTCATGGCGAACGTGTTTACGACACTGATAACCTTATTGCTTTTGATCCCGGATATCTTGCCGGGCATACGGGCGAGAGTAGACGGAACGGTATTGAAACAAATCTTGCGTTATTCCTTCCCGATCCTCATTCTAGGTATTGCCGGTATCTTTAACCAGACGGCAGATAAGATCCTGTTTCCATTCTTGTTTGATGATAAGGAGTATGCGAATGAGCAATTGGGTATATACGGCGCATGCTTCAAGATCGCCGTGGTGATGGTGATGTTCACGCAGGCTTTCCGGTATGCCTATGAGCCGTTTATTTTCGCTAAAAACAAGAGCGATGATAATAAGAAAGCCTACTCGGAAGCGATGAAATATTTCATCATATTCGCCTTGTTTATCTTCCTCGGGGTAATGTTCTATATCGATATCTTGAAGTACTTTGTCGGGCCGGCCTATTATCCCGGATTACGGGTGGTGCCGATCGTGATGTTGGGCGAGTTGTTCTTCGGTATTTATTTCAACCTCTCCTTATGGTATAAGCTGATCGACCAGACACGATGGGGCGCCTATTTCTCCACGATCGGATGTGTGGCCACGGTCTCTATCATCTTGCTGTTCGGTCCCTCGTACGGTTATATGGCTTGTGCGTGGGCATCGTTCTTTTGTAATTTATTGATGATGCTTTTATCCTATTTTGTAGGACAAAAGAAATTCCCGATCGAGTACGACTTGAAATCCGCGTTTCTTTATTTCGGAGTGGCGACGGTGTTATACGTGGCAGGCATGGCACTGCCGATACAGTCTGAATGGCTCCGGTTGGGATACCGTACGATCTTATTAGGCGTATTCATCGCGTTTATGGTTAAAAGGGATTTACCTTTACGAGAACTCCCGTACGTAGGACGTTTCTTTCGTTAATCGGTAGGTTCGGACGGTTTGGACGGCGTGGCGATTGGCATCGTGATAACGAAGCGTGAGCCTTTCGTATAAGACGGATCTGTCTTTATCTTACCGTTTAGCCGGTTAACGATCAAGCGACATAGGTAAAGCCCTAGGCCAGAGCCGGGAATGAAATCATTGGTCTTCGTGAAACGCTCGAATATCCATTCCTGTTTGTCTTGGGGGATGCCGCAACCCGTATCTGTTACCGACAGGGTCACTAAATTGGCTCCGCTATCCAGATGGTATGAAAGCGTAATGCTTCCTTTCTCCGTGAATTTATTTGCGTTTGCCAGCAGATGTGAGATGATCAAGCTGAAATAAGCGCGGTTGGTCAAGATCATATCATTCTCCTTATCGCCTTCCACCACATAGTTGATCTCCGGCTTCTCTTGATATTTCTTTACCTGTTGCATCTCATGTAAACAAAGCTCATGGATTCGTGTGGGAACAAGAGGAAGGGAATCATTGCCGCTATCGAGCTGGGCGATCTCAAGGAGATTGTTCAGCATGGAAGTCAAGTGGTAACAGTTTTCATAGATAATACGGCTGAAAGCCTGTTTCTCGTCCATGGAGATATCGTCGTTGGTGATGAGTTCCGAGAAACCGTTGATCGCGTTTAAGGGAGTCCGTATCTCATGCGACATATTCCGGATGAAGGCGGTCTTCATCTCCTCGCTCTCTTGTGCCTTCTGGTTCGCTATCAGGACCTGCTCGTTGGATTTCTGTAATGCTTGATAAAGAGATCTCATCTTGCCTAACCGGAAAAAGATATAGAACACGGCGCATAAGGCTAGAAGCAATAGGGATATATATAGGTAATTCTCCTTCTTGCTTTTCTGCAATTCCAATTCCAATGATTTCTTTTCGATCACCAACTTGTTCGCCCCTTTCTCGATCTCGAGATTCTCCATTTTCTTCCGGAGTTCTTGCATACGCAAGGTATCTAGCAATACCGCATACTCTTTGGATGTCTCATAGGCCTCCTTGTACATCCGGAGGCTGTCGTAGGCGGCGGCTTTTGCGGATACATAGGCGATTACATGCTCCTTGTAAAGCGGTATTTGTTTGGAGAAATTGATCAAGGAGTCGCTGAACTCAATGAATTTCATGTAGTCCTTGATGTTTAGGTAATAATTGGCGGAAGTATAGTATAGCTCGTATTCCGGGGTGGTGCTAGCCGCCTCCGGATAAGCCTTCAATAACTTTTGGAACTCATGGAAATAGGAAGTGGCCAAATCCTTCCCGATAGCCTCGGCGCTGATGGCGAGGTTGGAGTAGGCGCTTAGCAAGTGGCGCTTGTTAGTCGCGTAAGGACGTTTGCTCATCTCCGGGATATTGGAGTATCCTAAGATCGTATTGAGATAGCGGGTTGCGTATTTCCCTCTCTCCCAAGGGTCGGCAGCGTAGGCGCATAGCATGAAATAGGTGTTAGGCAAGAAATTGTATGCGTATCGTAGGGGCAGTTTTTCAGCCTCGGTCAAGACGTTGTCGAAATATTCTTTCCCTTGCTTGAAGTCCTCCTTAAGCATGTTCTCCTCCATGACGCTGTTGCTGACAGCCATACCAAGTACATAATTGCAGGCTATTTTCTCATAGGGAGACAATTTGTCGGGTTCCTCCAGCTTGAATAGGCAATTCATGAGGACTTTCCTTCTTGGTTCACCGGATGTGTAGAATATGACGCGCGTATCTTGGATCATTTTCATGAACGATACGAGGCTGGTTCTGGCTTCTCCTTTTAGCTCCTGCTCGGCTTTGGCGATATAGACATTTGCGCTATCGGTTTGGTCCGTGTTGATATAATGCCGGAGAATCTCGGTCAATGCCGCTTCCTTATAGTAATTGTCATTCGCTTTTAAGGCTTCCTGATAGAGTTGTTTAGCGTTTACTAATATGTCATCGTTTCGTGAGATATCCATCAAGTTGGCGAGGATTTCCAGCCTTGTGCGCTCGGAGGTCGTTTTTTGCAAGGCGCTTTTAAGCGAGTCTGGTGTAGTCGTTTGAGATGAAACGACAAAGGACATAAATAATAAGCATAAATGTATTAGATATCGTTTCATACAAATAGAATCTCTTGTTGTGTTTATTGTATTACAAATGCAAATATACGTAATCTCACCATAAAAAAGCTATTAAATAGTTAGAAAAACAAACAATTGAAATATCTTTGCATAAATATGGGACAAGATTAATACCGCATGGAAAAAGGATTGCTACATAAACAGATTATGGATTTTTTTGTCCGTAATTTCGACGTCAGGCAGGACAAAGAGGATGAACTGGACACGATAGAATCTATTAAGAAGGGAGTCGAATTTAAGGGGACAAATTTATGGGTACTTATTTTCGCTACATTTGTGGCCTCTCTCGGATTGAATACGAACTCTACGGCCGTGATTATCGGCGCCATGCTGATCTCGCCGTTGATGGGACCGATCATGGGATTCGGCTTGGGATTGGGAATCTCCGATTTCGAGTTGATCAAGCGTTCGTTCCGTAATTTCGCTACCGCTACTATTTTTAGCGTGATTACCTCCACCTTATATTTCTTGATCTCACCGATCAGCGAGGCGCAAAGCGAGTTGCTTGCCCGTACGCAACCTACGGTATACGATGTATTGATCGCTTTCTTCGGCGGTCTGGCCGGAATCGTGGCGAGCTCGACAAAGAGTAAGGGTAACGTGATTCCGGGTGTAGCTATCGCTACGGCTTTGATGCCTCCGCTTTGTACGGCTGGATTCGGGTTGGCGAGTGGCAATTTGTATTACTTTTTCGGTGCTTTTTATCTGTATTTTATCAATACGGTTTTTATCAGTTTGGCTACGTTTGTTGTCGTTCGTTTGTTGAAATATCCGAAGAAAGTTTTCTTGGATAAACAACGGGAAAAGATCGTGACTCGTTACGTGGGTATCATTGTTTTTTTCACGATCGTGCCGAGCCTTTTCTTGAGTTATAACTTGATCCGGAGTAGTTATTTCAATGATCGGGTACGTAACTTCGTATCGGAGGAGTTGACTTTCCCGAATACGCAAATCTTGAATAAGGTCGTTACGGATACGAGCGAGAAAAAGGAGGTGAAAGTAGTCTTGATCGGCCAGACGGTACCGGATGAGATGATCGCTAACGCCCGGGCTAAATTGCCTAAGTATGGATTGAAAGATGTGCATTTAGTCGTGCAACAAGGCTTCGGACAAGAGGCCACGGATATCAATGAGTTGAAAAGCCTCTTGATGCAGGATTTATATAAGAATAGCGAGGAGGTGCTACGTGCGCAGACCATCCAGATAGATTCGTTAAAACGACAGGTTGACAAATATCAGAGTTATAGGCGTTTGACATCCGAGTTGATCCCGGAGATGAAGGTTCTTTTCCCCTATGTAGTCGAGGCTTCTTGCTCGAATACCTATATCGTGAATACGGAGACGGCGAAGCCGGATACGGTTATGCTGGTTTATCTGAAAAGTAAGACGATCATTAAAGATGCGGAACGTAAGAAGATCAAGGAATGGCTGTCGGCTCGTGTGGAAATGAAAAATATTAAATTACTAATCGAATAATTTAGACTAATCAGAGTAGAATGAAGTTGATGAAAAGAGTGTGGGCGGCTTTGTTGCTTTTAGCCGCTTCCGGCCAGTTATATGCCGATGAGGGCATGTGGGTGTTGAAGGAATTAAATAAGCAGAATTTGGCGAGAATGGCCGAGTTGGGTTTTACCCCATCCTATGATCAGTTGTATAGTGAGACGGATCCTTGCGTGGCGAACGCCGTGGTAATCTTCGGTGGGGGATGTACCGGTATTACGGTCTCTAACGAGGGATTGATCTTCACGAATCACCATTGTGGTTTCGGAGCCATCCAGCAGTTGAGTAGTGTGGAGCACGACTATCTGAAAGATGGTTTTGTCTCTCAAAGTAAACAGGAAGAACTTCCGGTTCCAGGCTTGACAGTACGTTACCTGAAAGAGACCGTAGACGTGAGCGATCGTATCAACAGCCAGATCTCCGGTATCGAGGATGAGTTCCAGCGTTTGTCGGCGGCTGATTCTATCGGTCGTGTGATTTGTGATTCCGTGGGAAATAATGAGTTCCTAGCGGCTGATGTTGTTCCTTTCTATAGCAATAATAAATATTTCTTGGTGGTGTACGATGTTTATCGTGACGTGCGTATGGTTTTCGCTCCGCCTAGCTCTATCGGTAAGTTCGGTGGCGATACGGATAACTGGATGTGGCCTCGGCATACCGGTGATTTTTCCGTATTCCGTGTGTACGCCAACGCGGATAATAAACCGGCGGAATACAATGCGGATAATAAGCCTTATACCCCGAGATATGTAGCGGAGGTGTCTATGCAAGGCTATCAAGATAAAGATTATGCCATGACAATCGGTTTTCCGGGAAGCACGGATCGTTATTTGTGCTCTTGGGGCGTGCAACAGCGTATCGAGAATAGTAATAAGCCCCGTATCGAGGTGCGTGGCATCAAGCAGGGCATCTGGAAAGAGGCGATGTTGGCTAGCGACGCCGTACGTATCAAATATGCCTCTAAGTATGCGGGAAGCTCCAATTATTGGAAGAACTCGATCGGTATGAATAAAGGATTGGCGAATCTAAACGTGATCGAACGTAAACGTGCGGAGGAGACGGCCTTCGCTGATTGGGTAGCGAAAGATCAGGCCCGGGGCGCTAAATATGGCGAGGTCTTGAATTTGCTGGAAAAAGGATATACCTCGACCAATAAATATAGAGAGGCTTTGACCTATTTGAATGAGGCGTTTTCTAGTGGAGCGGAGATTATTCGTTTGGCCCGTATGGTGCAATCGGTGGATATTGAAGGAGCTACCCCGGAAGAGATTACTGTCTTTTTAGAGGATCGTATCCAACCGTTCTTCAAGGATTACGAGCCGTCTTTGGATCAGAAGGTACTGGCCGCGATGATGAAGATCGCGAAAGAACGTGTATCTCCGGAGTTCTTGCCGGATATTTATACGAGCGTTGATAAGAAGTATAAAGGAAATTATGAGAAATATGCGGCGGATGTATTTAAGAAGACTTCCTTATTGTCGTACGACAAGATCGCCGAGATGTTGAGAAATCCGAAGCAATATGAGAAATTGAGAAAAGATCCGGCGGCGGAACTGAGCTTGTCCGTATTGGTGTCTATCTTCCAGTTACAGCAGTTGATGGGTGATGCGGAGTATGATATCGCTAAGGGAGAACGTTTGTATTTCGCGGGCTTGAAGGAGATGTATCCGGAGAAAGCCTTGTCTTCCGACGCTAATTTCACGATGCGTTTGAGCTATGGTTCTATCGGAGGGTATCGTCCTTATGATGCCGCATGGTACAATTATTACTCAACGGATAAAGGTATCCTAGAGAAAGAGGACCCGACGAGCGATGAGTTCTGGGTACAACCGGAGATACTGGATCTGGTTCGTAGCCGTGATTTCGGACCTTACGCGAATGAAAAAGGGGAATTGCAGCTGTGCTTCCTCTCGAACAATGATATCACGGGTGGTAATTCCGGTAGCCCGGTATTCGATAAGAACGCCCGTTTGATTGGACTTGCTTTCGACGGTAACTGGGAGGCGATGAGTGGTGATATCGCTTTTGAACCGGATTTGCAACGTTGCATCGGCGTAGATATCCGCTATGTCCTTTTCATGATCGATAAATGGGGTAAATGCCCGAGGTTGATTGAGGAGTTGAAACTGGTTCGATGAGAGAAAAAAGAGATGGGCATCCGTGATTTCCGCGGATGCCCATTCTAAGGAGCTTATAATGCCCATCGTAAGGTGCTTTGAATGCCTATTGTAAGCGCCTTACGATGGGCATTGTACTAAATGCCTAATTTAGACTTGATTGCTTTCGGTATTGCGTCCTTATGCACCATGATGTAAATCGTCTTGGCACGGACAAAGCTATCTGACATGTTGAGGTAACCGCCGAATGTATTACGTTCGGTTCCCCAAGAGTTCTTCGTGATATAATATTTCGTGCCGTTTTGATCCTTGGCGATGCCGGTAAGGTGCATCAAATGGTCATCGGTCGTGACGAACGCCTCGAAGCCTTCTTGACGGACCTGCGGGGTGACGTTTACTTCCGGGAAAGGTTTCTCGAATTTGTAGACTTCCTCCAGACGTTCCTTCTCGTCCATTTTCTCGAAGCGGGCACGGTCGGTAGTCGAGTAATCTTCCACCTTCTTTACCTCCGGGTTGATCGCCACGCCATTCTTGAAAGAGAAGCCTTTCTCGCTCACGTCGCCATCCCAGCATACCGTGTAACCGTTATTCAACGCATAATCCGCTACTTCCATCATTTCATTCAATGGTAGGTTATACATTTGCGCATGCTCCCAGTTATCGGGAACCTCTACCTCGAATTTCTGGTAATACGGATGATGCGTGAAGCTTGTCAGCTCGATATAATCGTCCATATTCAACCCTAGGGAGGCGGCGAATGTCTTCGGGGTATATTCCTTGCCTTGATAGGTGAATTTCTCCGGAAGCTTGCCTAGGTAGGTATCGAATAGGTTATCGATTAGTTTGTAATATTCCGGGCTCCGTTTTTTCATATCCACGGCGGTCGTTGCGATTGCCTTGATGTATTTTACCATCTCGGCATGATTGTGCCGGTCGGAATCGTAGTTGATACCCGAGTACACCTCTTCAGGAACGATACCTACTTGGTTGAAAGCGTTCATGAAGGTGTGGGAGAGACTTCCTTGACCGATATTACCTCTACCTTGGCGGACATAATTATCCTGCAACTGGTTCATGTATTTCTGGCGGACGATAAACATCTCGGAGAGATCGTACGTCCCTTTTCCCATACGGAGTAATTCGGACTCCATGAAAGAGGTCGTGGCGAAACACCAGCAGGTTCCCGTGGATGCTTGATTCTTGACTGGCGTGGCGGGTACCTTTACTACATCCGTAAATTGGTAGCCTTGGGCGAATGTGCTCAAGGAACCTAACGCTAAGGCGCATGATAGAATGAATGTTCTCATTGTATATGAATTTAAGTTTATATTATTATTGTAGAGACGGGGCGTGCCTCGTCTTTACTATCGGATGTGGTGATTAGAAGCCTCTTTCGAATTGGGTCCAGAATGAGTCTCCCATTTCTCTCCAGCGTAGCATCGTGGCTCCGGCGAAATCGGCGGTATATCCGGTTAGGTATTCTTTTGCGGCCTCCTCACCTTGTTGGGTAAGAATCTCTTTGTAACGGCTCTCTACGAAAGGAAGTTCTGTCTGCCCTTTCTCCGTAAAATGGGCGATAGATGCTTTCATACGATCTTTAGTCGCTCCCCAACGTACGGTGGCGAGTTTGTTGGCACGACGGAAAGCCCATACGGCGGCATCTTCCCGGTAACGGTGCTGTCCGCAAACCTTGAAGCAAGCCGGGAGATCTTTCGTCCCACAGAAGATGGGGATGCGGGGGCTTTGTCCGGGATTATCATAGGCCATCCAAACCACGCCGCCTACCGCGTCGGGCAGCCAGTCACGCAATTGGATCACGGTAGAGTAGGAGCATTGCGGCACGGCTACAAGGCGGTAGCGTTTCACGGCATCCGGTCTGAGTCCGTTTAACATGTTTACCATATCCGTAGTCATCCACGGATTCGCTACCGGGCTGATAATGGTATCTGTCTCGTTACTATCTTTTTTCTTGACGGCGACTTTCAGGTTCTTCGTCATATCATATTCCGTCCCCTCATACGTCTCGGAGAGAAGGGCCATCACGTCGGTCACGTCAACCGGTTTTTCCGGTTTTACGCTGATCGGAAGTTCCTCGGCATCATAAGAAAGATGCAAGGATGGCGCCAGCTTATTCAAAATGAAAAACTCGCGGATGCTGAAGGATTTCAATTCTCCCGAATAGTTCCCGCCGCCATAGGCCTCCCAGAAGCGGAACGGTTTCTTCCCGTCCCAGAAGCCCATGCGCTTGGCTACCTCGAATACGTTGGCGGAAGCCATGCAATTCTCCTTGTCGCTCGGATCTACCTTGGAGATACGGGGGATATTGGCCGATACGCCCACATGATCGTCGGGGATGCGGATCGCCGCCCATACGCCACCGATCTTATCCGGACCCTCGCCGAAGACCTCGAAATGCCATACCTCTTTCGGATCCGCTATCGTAAGGCACTCGCCCCAGTCGCCATATCCGTATTTCTCGATCAACTCGCCCATTAAGCGGATCGCGTCACGGGCGGTCGTGCAACGTTGCAAGGCGATTCGCTGAAGTTCCTCGATCATGAACATACCTTTCTTGTTGACAAGGGCTTTCCGGCCGGTGATCGTTGTCTCGCCGATACCCAACTGCTTCTCGTTGAGGCAGGGATAGGCGGTGTTGAGGAATTGATACGTAGACCGCGCTTCGGGCAGCGTTCCTTTCGCGATCATCCCCCGGGTTCCCTCGGCGTATTCGGTATGCATACGTCCGGTATAGACCGTGGTTGTCGTATCGTGATCGTACGAGGCGGAAGGTACGATATCCATCCAAGTGCGGTAATTGCTATCGCAGGTGTGGCTAGTCATCACGGAGCCATCTGCCGAGGCTTTTTTGCCGACCATGATACTCGTACAACTCTCCGGGTTCAAGATCGGCTCCGGATACTGGATTTGTTGCGCCACCGAAACAGATAGGCTGGCGCAAAGCATAAGAACATAGGTAAAAAGTTTCTTCATATTTCTTGTGTTATTTAGATGTTTGTATCAATTAAATTTGTAGGCAGCTTTTCGTACGTCTTTTACGGATTTGAATGGCTTATTGGGTTTTAGATGCTTGGCGAGGAACTGGTAGATGCCGAGTCGTATCTCGGAAGCTTGTTTCGTGTCGGTCCGGTCGAAGCTATGGGCACCGGGAGCACGGTCGAATATTTTGTAGTCGAACTTCTTTCCTTCGGCCTTGAGAGCACGTATCATATGCTCTACTTCCACTACGTTCACGTCATCATCGCTAGTATTGGTATGGATGAGCAGGGGATCTTGTAGTTTTTCCGCGTGCCAGACCGGTGAGCGGCGTTTGTATTCCGCCATATCCTCCCGGGGAGTCTTCCCGATATGGCCCTCGTCGGAGAAGATTTTCCGATAATCATCGGTGGAATATCCCATGCGCATGATCACGTCGCTTACCGGTACTCCGGCGAAACCGCATTTATATTTACCGGGGTAGGTGAAGAGGTTCATCAGTGTGATCATTCCCCCGTGGCTCCATCCCATGATGCCGATACGATTGGCATCTACGATATCGAAATTCTCTACCATGTAATTGCGGCTGACGTAGACATCCTCGTTTTCTAATCCTCCGTAATCGATATTATCGTAAGTAGCCTTGCCATACCCCGTGCTACCCCGGTATTCGGCGGAGACCACGATGTATTCTTGGGTGATCAGTTCACGGACGATATGGGCGTAATACGTATTGAAATCAGCGTGTACGCCACTGTGCGGGAGAACGATCAAAGGATATTTCTTGTCGGGATCCACATTTTTAGGGATGAAGATATAAGTCCAGAACTTCAGTTCGTTTCCGGCGCTCATCCCGGTAGGATTCGTTTCTTTCCAACGGGCGGGACCGCAAAGGTAGACTTTGTCGATATGGGCGATGTCGCCCACTTTCTCGTACCATAGGAGGTCATCTACCTTCTTTACGACTTGGTCAAAATCATGTTGGTAGTTTTGCGCTATGGCATAGTTTGTTCCGAATATAAAGAAGAGGCAAAAGCAGGAAAGATGTTTAAGCAGTGTCTTCATGTGACTTATCTTTGAATTTGTGATTGACTGTGATTTTCTGGCTGTAAATATACAATAAAAGAAGCGTGATCCGTAATAAACGAACCACGCTTCTTTGATAAATTATGTATAAGTTGTATGTTACTTACGTTTCTTCCTGCTACGAGGAGCGTCATCGTAGAATTTACGCTTCGGCTTGTCATCGCTACGGCTGGAACGTCTGCCGCCACGGTCGCTTTCCCGGCGGCTGTCTCTGCCTCCTCTACCGCTATCCCGTCGGTCTCTGAAACCGTTTCCGCTGATTGGTCGTATGCCGGCGAAAAAAGCGGTGCGGATTTTTCCGGCGCAGGCGATTAAAAATCCGCGGTCTGTAAATACTCACTGATGTACATGAGAGACGTCCCGGCCGCAGGCCGGAAG
>ENA-OPWR01002659-OPWR01002659.1-human-gut-metagenome-genome-assembly--contig:-NODE-2659-length-11932-cov-2.655890_pt1 | contig 11932 bp, 7 predicted proteins | sample MGYA00241507_ERZ502006 | MGnify/ENA primary metagenome ERZ502006 (study PRJEB25962, sample SAMEA2043041) | human gut metagenome | biome: human gut; feature: human-associated habitat; material: faeces... | reverse complement strand
AGATGCCCCTCTTCCGCGTCCGCCCCGCGATACGCCGCAATCACACCCGACTGCCCCGGCGCAAGTTCCGCAATCGTCATGCGTCCACCTCCTCCGCCAATGTCCGCTGCGGCGCGCTCAGGTAGGCGGCAATCAGCTGCTGTTCCGTCAGTATGCCAAGAAGCCGCATTGTCCCCGGCTCGATGATGTACAATTGCGTCATGCGTGTTGGGTGCAGGGCACGCACGGCGTGGTGCAGCGTCCGCGTGGAGAGCATCGCCATGGGCTGAATCGGCAGTTTTCCGCGCGTTTCCATGCGGATTTTTCGGTCCATCAGCGCGCGAAGCTCCATCAGCGCTGTGCTCGTCGTCGCGCCGACCGCACTATATAGTAGGAAGCAACCCGCTGCCGCCAGCGACCAGCTTCCCTGCCACCTGCGCACCGCGCCGACCACGCCGCCGACGACAAGCAGCGCCCCCGCCGCCGTGCCGATGATGCGCATCACCCGCCAGCACGTTTCCCGCCGCAGGAGGCGCAGCAAGACCGCTGACAGCAGCCGTCCGCCGTCCAGCGGCAGCGCGGGCAGCAGGTTCACCAGCAAAATCCCCGCGTTGCTGAGGAAGATCAGCCGCCCCGCCTCCCGCGGAATCATGCCGTTTTGCGTCAGCCACAGCGACAGGGCGCACAGCATCAGCGTCATCAGCGGCCCGGCGAGTATCACGCTGATTCGCGCCGTCAGCGGCAGACGTTCCTCGTCCTCCAAGCGCATCATTGCGCCCAGCGGCGTAATTTCTACCTCCTGCGGCGGATGATGCCACAGCGCGCTGACCGCCGCGTGCGCCGTTTCGTGCAGGATGATGCTCGCGTAAGTGCAAATCAGCAGCGCCCGCCAGCGCGTCAGGAGTCCAAGGAGCAGGAGAATCCCCGCCGCCGGATGCACCGTGATGTCCGTTTCTCCCAGCGTCGCGATTTTTCGCTTCATTGCCGCATCATCACCGCCGGGTCAACGCTCAAGCCGTCCTGCCGCACCTCCATCACGCACGGCTGACCGGCCATAAGCGTCCCCAGCGGATCGCCCGTCTGCACCATGTCGCCCGTGCTGACCGTCACACTCGCCAAATTGCCGTACAAGCAGCTCAGCCCGTCCGCGCCTAACACCTGCACCAGCCGTTCGTCCTCATTGCCGTGGTACACGCCGATGACCTCGCCCGCCATTGCGGACGTGACAATTTTCGTCTGCGCGTCCCATGAAATGAACGGCTCACTCTGCGACCACGCGTGCACGACACTTGCCGCTTCCACCGGCATGGTCAGCTTGCCGCCCGATTCACCGAAAACGAGCGATGCTTCCGGGAAAATGCTGCTGACAAAGGACAGCTTGCCCAAATCGCCATTCAAGAGCGAATCATCCGTCGCGGCGCTCATGACCGACTGCACAGCATCCGTCAACGGCGGAATCGCCCCGGTTTTCAGCGCAACCGCGCAGAGCATCAGCGCCGACGCAATGGCGAGATTGGGCAGCAGCCGCTCCTGCCAATGCTTTTTCGGTGTTTTCACCCACTCGATGTCCGGCTTGCTGGCTGCGAGTTCTGTACGCCTTGGGCGCACGCGGAGTTCCGTCTGTTTCGTTTCGTTCATAGCAAAAAGCCCTGCCTTTCCAGCACATCGTATGCCGGGAAAAGCAGGGGTATGATCTAAATTTATCGTGCTAAATTCATAATTACTTCAGCGTCAGCGCGCCCTGTTCCACCATGCGGTTCAGCGCCATTTGCAGCGCGATTCGCCCGTGCGTGTAGGTCAAGCCGCCCTGCATGTAGGCGGTGTACGGCTCGCGCATGGGGGCATCCGCCGACAGCTCAATCGACGCGCCCGCGACAAACGTGCCCGCCGCCATGACGACTTGGTCATTGTAGCCGGGCATATCCCACGGTTCGGGCAGTGCCATCGAGTCAATCGGGGAAGCCATCTGAATCCCCTGGCAGAACGCGACGAGGCGCTCCGGCGTGCGCATTTGAATCGCCTGAATGATGTCGGCGCGGGGTTCATCCGCCGCGGGCGTCGTCGTCATGCCAAGGATTTCAAACACGCGTGCTGCCAAACACGCTGTCTTAATGGCCTGCGCAACGGTGTGCGGCGCCATGAACAAGCCCTGATAGAATGGCTGGTAGCTTGCGGCATACGAACCAACTTCCAGCCCGATGCCCGGCGCGGTCAGGCGGTAAGCGATGCGCTCGACGGCATCCTGCGTGCCGACGATGTAGCCGCCCGTGGGGGCAAGTCCGCCGCCCGGATTCTTGATGAGGCTGCCAACGCACACGTCCGCGCCGTAGTGACTCGGCTCCTTCTCGCACACAAACTCGCCGTAGCAGTTGTCCACCATCAGGCGAACGCCGGGGTGCTTCTCGTGCAGCATCTTCGCCAAAGGCGCGAACTCCTCCGGCATCAGCGACGGCCGCCAGTCATAACCGCGGCTGCGCTGGGCGATAACGAGCTTCGTCTTCGGGGTGATGGCGTTTTCCACCGCGTCAAGGTCGATTTTGCCGCCACGCAGCGCCACGGGATGGAAGCTCACACCCATTTCCCGCAGTGAGCCGACCGGCGCGTCGCCCTCGCCCCAGCCGATGATGTCCTGCAAGGTGTCGTAGGGCATCCCCGTCGCAGACACGATGTCGTCCCCCGGCAGCACCAGCCCGAACAGACACAGGCTGATGGCGTGCGTGCCGCTGGCAATCTGCGGGCGGACAATCGCCGCCTGCGTGCCAAACAGCTCTGCAAAAATCTTTTCGAGCGTATCACGCCCCACGTCGTCATAGCCGTAGCCCGTCGTCGGCGCGAAATGCCGGTACGCCACCTGATGCTCCCGGAAGGCGTCCAGCACGCGGCGCGTCCCAATTTCCTCCATGCGGTCAATGCGGGCGAACTGCGCCGTCAAGCCGCTTTCCGCCTGTGCAATCAATTCTTCAATGGTCATTTTGCTTCTCCTTGCGTATAGTACGCTTCCAATTTGTCATACGCATCCGGTTCGAGCGCGTCCACCCACAGGACGTCCTCCTCCCGGCGCATCCACGTCAGCTGGCGCTTGGCGTAGTGCCGCGTGTTCAGCTTCAGCGCGTAAACCGCCTCATCCAGCGTCGTTTCGCCCAAAGCATACGGTATCATTTCCTTGTAGCCGATGGCTTTCATCGCCTTCGCGTCGCGCGGAACGCCGCCTTTCAGCAGTCTGCTGACTTCCTCCGCCAGCCCGTCCGCCAGCATTTGGTCGATTCGCTGCTCAATCCGCGCATAGAGGATGTCGCGCGGCATCGTCAGCGATGCAACGCGGTAAGAAAACCGACTGTCGGTTTTTATTTGCGGTTGCTGCGAGAACGGACGGCCTGTCAGGCGGTAGACCTCCAAGGCGCGAATCACGCGGCGGACGTCGTTCAAGTGCAGGCGCTGCGCCGTATCCGGGTCAACCGCCGCCAATTGCTGATGAAGCTGCTCTTTGCCGCCGGGCGCGTCCGCGATCTGCTGCAATTCCTGCCGGATGCTTTCATCCGCCGCGGCCTCGCCCATCGCCATCGGCTGCCGCAGCGCCCGGAGATACAGCCCCGTGCCGCCGACGAGCAGCGCCCGGTGCCCGCGCGCTTGAATGTCCGCGATGCAGCTTTCCGCCATCTCCTGATAGCGCGCGACGGAAAAATCCTCCGTCGGGTCGGCGACGTCTACCATGTGATGCACCGCCTGCGCGCGTTCATCCGCCGTCGGTTTCGCCGTGCCGATGTCCATGCCGCGATAAATCTGCATCGAATCCATGCAGACAATCTCGCAGTCATGCGTCCGCGCCAGACGGAGCGACAGCGTGGTTTTGCCGCTCGCGGTCGGGCCTGTCAGCACCCAGCACGTTTCCTTCATGATATTGTCACCTCACTGCATCCGCCGGAATCGCCGGTCGATGTCCGTTTTGTTCAGCGCAACGACCAGCGGCGTACCGCGCGGGCTCGCCGGGATGACGCGCTTGTCCGCCACACGGCTGACCAGTTCGCGGATGTCGGCGTCGTTCAGGCGTTCGCCGGAGCGGACGCTGCGCTTGCACGCCAGCGCCAAAATCGCCGCGCGCCGCTTTTCCAGCGACACCACGCCGCGCTCATTCTCCAGCTGGTCGATGATGTCGCGCAGCAGTCCCGCCGCCTGCGGCTGACCAAGGATCATCGGAATTGAGCGAATCGACACCTCATTCTCCCCGAACGGCTCGACCACCAGCCCGATATCCGCCAATTCCCGCGCGTGCTCGTCGAGCAGCTGCTGCTCCCGGCGCGTCAGGCTGACAATCATCGGCACGAGCATTTCCTGCCCGCAGCGGTGCTGGTCGAGCGCCTTCATCATGCGGTCAAACATCACGCGTTCATGCACCGCCTGCTGGTCAATCAGCATCAAATTGTCCGCATATTCCACCAGAATGTAGCTGTCAAACAACGTGCCGATGATTCGGATGTTCGCCTGTGCCTGCGGCAGAATCGTCTGCTGCACCGGCATCGGCGAAACCAGACTTGCGGTCGGTTTTAGCGGATTGGCAGGCGGCGGCGCGGCGGGTTCGGCGTTGTAATGCTGCGCCAGTGCCGACGGGCTGCGCATCATCAGCGGCTGCTTCCACGCGGGAATGGCATCATCTGGCGCGGTTTTCGGCGGCGCGGACGGCTTTTCCGGTGGGGCGCTTGGTGTCGGAATCGGCGGGTTTTTCGCGGGGATTGCCGCCTTTTGCGGAATTTCCATACCGACGGTCGGTTTTTTCTCTACCTTCGGCGGAACAGCCGGACGAACTGCCGCTTCCGGCTGCACAGTCTCACTCGCCGTCACGGGCTGGCGAACGACCGTCACGGGCACCGTCGGCGGCGGTTCAGGCGTCAGGCGCAGCACATCTAGCTGCTCAACGGGCGCTTTGTCCGCCAGCGCATCCGCCACAATCGCCTCGACCGCCTCCGCGACCGCCGCTTCGTTCTGGAAGCGGACTTCGAGCTTGTTCGGATGCACGTTGACATCCACCGTGTCATACGGCATGGTCAGGTGCAGCACGCACGTCGGGTACTTGCCGGACAATACGCGCTCCCGGCACGCCGCTTCCACCGCCGCGGACAAAATCGACGACTTCATATATCGCCCATTGATGAAGAACGACTGGTGGTTTCGGCTGCCGCGCCCGCTTTCGCCCACGCCGACGAAGCCCTTCAATATCAGCCCTGCCTGATGCCCGTCCACCTCGTGCATGGAGCGGAGCATTTCGCGCCCGTAGATGCTGAACACGGCGGAGGACAGCTTGCCGTCGCCCGCGGAGTGGTAGAGTGTCTTGCCCTGACTGACGTAGCGGAAGGACACGTCCGGGCGGGACAAAATCAGCCGCATCATCAGGTCGGACACATAGCCTGCCTCCGTGACCGGCTTTTTGAGGAATTTCAGGCGCACCGGGGTGTTAAAAAAGAGGTCGCGGACGACAAACGTCGTGCCTTCGGGGCAGGCGGCTTCTTCGATGGACTCAATCGTTCCGCCGTTGTTCTGCACCTTGATGCCGCTTGGGTCTGCCTTCGTGCGTGTTGTGCAGGTGACATGCGCCACCGCCGCGATGGACGCCAGCGCTTCGCCGCGGAAACCCAGCGTCTGGATGCTGAACAAATCATCCGTGCGGCGGATTTTGCTCGTCGCGTGGCGCTCAAACGCCATGCGGATGTCCTCGCTGCGGATGCCGCTACCGTTGTCCGTCACGCGGAAATAGCTGATGCCGCCGTCGCGGATTTCCACGGTGATCGCCGTCGCACCGGCGTCCATTGCATTTTCCACCAGCTCCTTTACCACGGAAGCCGGCCGTTCCACGACCTCACCGGCCGCAATTTTATCGATCGTATTCTGATCCAGTACTGCTATGGTAGCCATGTTGTTCCTTTCTGTTTCGGATTGATTCTAACTTATGTTCTGATCCAGTATTCCCCTATTTCCAGCGGTTTTTCACCTTTCCCTGGAAACGGTACAGGGTATTTAAAGCATCCATCGGTGTCATATTCGAGATATCAAGCTCCGAGAGCTCTTTGATGATATCATCGTCCTGCACCGTATCGAACAGCGACATCTGTGCCATATCGACCTCGTCGTAGTGAACCGGCTTTGCCTTCGGTTTCTTCTGCATGGTCAGATCCTTGACCGCAGCAGTGATATCGGCATCGCTCAGCTGCTCCACCAGCTCCTGCGCCCGGGAGAGCACTGACTCCGGCACTCCCGCAAGACGCGCTACCTGGATACCGTAGCTCTTATCTGCGCCGCCCTGTACAATTTTACGCAGGAATACGATATCGTCGCCCTTTTCCTTAACGGCAATACAGTAGTTGTGCACGCCCGGAAGCTTTCCTTCAAGCTCAGTCAGCTCATGGTAATGCGTAGCGAACAGTGTCTTTGCGCCGAGCAGCTTCGGATTCGCCACATGCTCAATCACCGCCCAGGCAATCGAAAGCCCGTCAAAAGTGCTCGTTCCGCGTCCGATCTCATCCAGGATCAGAAGACTGTTCGAAGTTGCATTTCGAAGAATATTGGCAACCTCTGTCATTTCCACCATAAAAGTGCTTTGTCCGCTTGCCAGGTCATCGGAAGCTCCGACCCTTGTAAAAATACGGTCCACAATGCCGATCTTCGCAGAAGATGCCGGAACAAAGCTACCGATCTGAGCCATCAAAACAATCAGGGCACTCTGACGCATGTATGTTGATTTACCTGCCATGTTTGGACCGGTAATGATGGAAATACGATTTTTGCTGTTGTCAAGGTAAGTATCGTTTGCAATGAACATATCGTTTTCGATCATCTGTTCAACTACCGGATGACGGCCGTTCTTGATATCGATCACGCCTTTTTCATTCATTTTCGGGCAGACATAGTTATTACGTTCCGCAACCAGTGCCAAAGAAGCGAAGACATCGATCGCCGCTACTGCTTTTGCGGTCTTCTGAATGCGTTCTACCTCTTTTGCGATCTGTTCCCTTACATCGGAAAACAGATTGTATTCCAAAGAAAAGAGCTTGTCCTCCGCTCCGAGAATGATGTCCTCCAGCTCTTTTAATTCCGGCGTGATATAACGTTCAGCATTTGTGAGTGTCTGTTTTCTTGTATAGTAATCCGGAACCATATCTTTAAAAGAGTTTGTCACTTCCAGATAATAGCCAAACACCTTGTTGTATTTAATCTTCAGGTTTTTGATGCCGGTATTTTCACGTTCTTTAGCTTCCAGCTGTGCCAGCCAGGTCTTACCTTCTGTCTTTGCGGCACGCAGACGGTCGATTTCTTCGTTATAGCCTTCTTTGATGATACCGCCGTCTTTAATCTGGATCGGCGGCTCCTCCATAATTGCCCGGCCGATCAGATCACACACATCCTGAAGTTCATCCATCTGCTCACATACTTCCACAAGAAGCGGAGATTTCATCGTAGATAAAATGTATTTGATATGCGGCAGCATGGACAGAGATGTGCCGAATGCGATCAGATCTCTTGGATTTGCAGTCTTGTAGCTGATCTTACTGATCAGACGCTCGAGGTCATAGACCGGAGAAAGATATTCTCGCAGTTCTTCCCTGCAGATCGCATTGTCTTTTAATTCTCCGACGGCTTCCAGTCTGTTTGATATTTCTTCCTTGTCGATCAGCGGCTGCTCAATAAAGGAACGCAGAAGTCTTGCCCCCATCGCAGTCTTTGTCTTATCGAGAACCCACAGAAGGGAACCTCTTTTCTGCTTTTCACGTAAAGTTTCGCAAAGCTCCAGATTTCTTCTGGTCGAGCTGTCGATCACCATGTATTTTCCGGCAAAATAAGTATTTAACGAAGTCAGGTTTGCGATCGCTGTTTTCTGTGTTTCCATCAGATACTGAAGCAGTGCACCGGCTGCGATGATCCCGCAGTTCAGCTCACCAAGTCCGAGTCCTGCCAGGCTGGAGACATGAAAGTGGTCCAGCAGTGTCTTCTTACAGCGTTCATCACCAAAATACCAGTTTTCCAGGGCATTGACGGCAATTCCAAGACGGTTTTTCAGATCTTCTACATCCACACCGCTGACAAAAAAGGAATCGTTGCAGATGATCTCGGTCGGTGCAAACTTTGTGATCTCATCTAACAGTTTTCTGCATCCATCCACTTCCGTCACCAGATAATCACCGGTGGAAATATCGGCAATGGAGACGCCAAAACGATCCGCCATGCACACGATCGCCATCAGATAATTGTGCTTTGTCTCATCCATGGCGTTGGTATCCAGATTCGTTCCCGGCGTGACAATGCGGATAACTTCCCGCTTAACCAGTCCCTTCGCCTGCTTTGGATCTTCTACCTGTTCACAGATTGCAACCTTATATCCTTTTGCCACCAGACGGTTCAGATATGTATCTGCAGCATGATAAGGAATGCCGCACATCGGAGCACGCTCTTCAAGTCCGCAGTCTTTTCCTGTCAGTGTGATCTCCAGTGCTTTGGATGCCGTCAGGGCATCGTCAAAAAACATTTCATAGAAATCACCCAGGCGATAAAAAAGAATACAGTCCTTGTACTGTTCCTTTGTCTCCAGATATTTTGCCATCATCGGCGTTACGGAATTTTTTTTATTATTTTTTGCTGTTGTACTCAACGGTCAAACCTCTTTCATCTCATTTCTATTGTTTGTGCCTGTTCTGCACAAAACATGCTTGTACCTCTGTTCTTACTCTGCTTTTACCGCCCAACGCATTTTCGTTGACCTGGCTCTGCCATTCTGTGCACACTCCTGCATGGACGGACGTATCACATCTTTGGCATAGTCCGAATAAATACCTGCTTTGTATCCGGCCTTCAGTGCTTTTTTGACCAGTTTATCCTCCCCGGAATGGAACGTCAGGATTGCCACACGTCCGCCCGGCTTTAAGGCATCCGGCAGTTTTTCCATAAATTCATACAGAACTTCAAATTCCTGGTTGACATCAATGCGAAGTGCCTGGAACACACGCTGGCAGGTCTTTCGGATCGTATCCTTTTTCTCTTTTTCCGGAAGAAAATCCAGCGTATTTTCGATAACAGTCCGCAGTTTTGTTGTGCTATCGATGCGATTCCCTTTGCGGATCTCATCTGTGATCGCTTTTGCGATCTCTTCGCAGTACGGTTCATCTGAATTTTCATATAACATCCCGGCAAGTTCCTCTCTGCTGATCTGATCCAGTCTTTCTGCCGCACTGATTCCTTTTTGCTGATTCAGTCTAAGATCCAAAGGTCCGTCCGCACGGAAAGAAAATCCCCGTTTCGGATTGTCGATCTGCATGGAAGATACACCAAGATCCGCCAAAATAAAATCAAATCCTCCCGCTTCTTTTGCAATCTCATCGATCGTACAGAAATTCTGAAGCTTTATGGTCAGAATCCTTTCCCCAAATCCCTGTTCTTCCAGACGCTTTTTTGTCTTTGCCGACTCTTCCGGATCCACATCCGTAGCATACATATGGCCTTCTCCATGAAGACATTCCATCATTGCCTTTGTATGGCCGCCGTATCCAAGCGTGGCATCAAATCCGGTTTCTCCCGGCTGGATTTTCAGAAAATCCAGGATTTCCTTCACCATAATGGAAATGTGCATACCTGCCGGTGTATTCCCTTTTCGGATCACATGTTCAACCGTATCCTGATATTTTTCCGGATTCAGCTCTTTGTACTTTTCTTCAAATTTTTTCGGATATTTTCCTTTATATCTTACACGCCGTTTGTGCGGCTTTGGTGTCTCCTGCTGCATAAACCTCTCCTTATGTTCATGAATACAGACGTACCCCGCCTTTTCTGACTGAAAAAGCAAAATACGCCTGTTTTCTTCGATTTGTTTCTTTTGGCTTTATTTTGAAATCATCGTTCCCATATAATAAAATCCGCGGCACTCATCCAGATGCACATCGACGATTTTTCCGATCAAGTCTTCTGTACCCTTAAAATGTACCAGCAGGTTGTTGGTTAGTCTTCCGGTGACAAGGGACGGATCATGGTCATTGACATCTTCCACCAGAACATCCATCGTCTGTCCTTCAAATCTTGCACAGCGTTCTCTCGAAATTTCCTGTACTTCTGCAAGCAGACGGTCAAAACGGTCTTTCACTACATCATCCGGGATCTGATTTTCCATAACAGCTGCCGGGGTTCCGGTACGCTTGGAATAGATAAAGGTAAACGCACTGTCATACTGCACTTCTTTTACCACTTCCATCGTCTCCAGAAAATCTTCTTCTGTTTCACCCGGGAAGCCGACAATAATATCCGTTGTCAGAGAAATATCCGGAAGTGCCGCCCGAAGTTTTCGAACCAGTTCCAGATAGCGTTCTTTTGTATAATGGCGGTTCATTTTCTTTAAAATAGCACTGCTGCCGGACTGCAGCGGCAGATGAAAATGCGGACAGATTTTCTTTGATTCTTTCATAACCTCAATCAGTTCATCCGACAGATCCTTTGGATGAGAGGTCATAAAACGGATCCGCTTCAGGCCTTCTACCTTTTCTGCTTCTCTTAAAAGAGCTGCAAAAGTCATCGGCTGCTCCAGATTTTTGCCGTAAGAATTGACATTCTGTCCAAGAAGCATCACTTCCACAACGCCATCTGCAACCAGTTTTTCAATCTCACGAAGGATATCCTTCGGCTCACGGCTTCTCTCACGTCCTCTGACATATGGAACGATACAGTAACTGCAGAAATTGTTGCAGCCAAACATAATATTGACACCCGTCTTAAAGGAATATTTACGGTCAGCAGGCATACCCTCCACGATTTCATCAGATTCCTTCCAGACATCAATGATCTGTCCTTCTGTATTTAAGCTTCTGTAGAAAAGCTCCGGAAACTTATGGAAGTTATGGGTACCGAAAACCAGATCAACAAAAGAATATTCTTTGTGGATCTTCTCAATTACTTCCGGCTCCTGCATCATGCAGCCAAACAATATAATCTTCAGTTCAGGATTCTTTTTCTTAATACTTTTCAGATGGCCAAGATGACCGTAAATCTTCAGGTTTGCATTCTCCCGGACTGTGCAGGTGTTATAGATGACAACATCTGCATCTTCTTCTCTGGATACTTCTGTATAGCCCATACGTTTCACGATACCGGCCACTGTATCCGTCTGCAGGGAATTCATCTGGCAGCCTGCATTCTGGATAAAGAAAGCTGGCGCCTTTTTATATTTTTCCTTCACAAGCTCTGTACATTTATTGATATATTCTAACTGTATTTTACTTTCCTGTGTATTATTCTTCACTATTGATTCCTCATCTTTCTGTTTACAACATTTCGGGGCACTCTTTTTATCATACAGAATCTATGGCTTTATGTCAAACGCTAATCTCTGTTTTTATTACTTTTTATTTTCGTATACAGTTTTTCTTTGACTATGTGACGGATTTATGCGTTTGCCAATATGCCGCTGTTTAGAGAATAAAGATATTCAAGTGGAATCAGACGCAGTTCTTCCATATCGTCCTTGCGGTATTCCGGAATCTCAATTGCCAGAGAGGGCTGACGGATTACTTCCGCATAAAACTGTTCCGGAGATCCCATCTCAGGTTTTGCTCCGGCTTTTTTGACTCTCGCACCACCTGCAATCCCTTTTTCCAGACGATAGCCGGAACATTTCTGTAAATGCCTTGCCAGTCTGTAATTTTTCTGATTGTAGGCAAAGCCTTTCTCCTGTCTGCAGTAAACGATCTTCCCTCTGGAATAACTGAATGTAAGCAGTCCAAGGCTTGAATATTCCTGAAAAATGCTGATCAGGGCACGAGTCTCATTCTCACTGGCAGGCTCCTGATTCACTCTTTTCCGCTGATAATAATTAGTCGGAAAATTTCTGCGCAGATCAATTCCCCTGGCATTACATTCATACTCTTCCACAGGCCTGTCCTGCATTTTCAGCATCTGTCTGTGGATGGGATTATGTATGGCACCATATCCG
>ENA-OPWR01002658-OPWR01002658.1-human-gut-metagenome-genome-assembly--contig:-NODE-2658-length-11933-cov-2.092103_pt1 | contig 11933 bp, 8 predicted proteins | sample MGYA00241507_ERZ502006 | MGnify/ENA primary metagenome ERZ502006 (study PRJEB25962, sample SAMEA2043041) | human gut metagenome | biome: human gut; feature: human-associated habitat; material: faeces... | reverse complement strand
CGCCACAGTCTTGCTGATATTTGCCGTCTCACAATTTACCTTTCGGTTGACAGAATTTCTCATTTCTTTTAAGATACGCACATTTTCAAGATTCATCAGTGCCACATGTGCTTCCATGATATTTAACATATCCACGATCTGGGCACCTTCCTTTAAATATACGACCTGGTGTTTCTTTCGTTCTACGATCTTTGCTTCCATCTCAAAACTGTTGATTGCATCCTGAAGCTGTTTCGCCTGCGCAATTTCCCGGCAGACAATCTCAAAATGATAAGACTTATTCGGATCACTGATCGATCCACCTGCTAAAAATGCCCCCCGGATATATGCCCGCCTGCAACATGTCTGCTGCAGTAAAATACCATTTACCGTCTCTGTGATGTCTGCACACCTTAAAGACTGATTCCACATCTTGATTGTCTCAAGAATGCGTTCCAGTGGCAATGTATCTATCTCTTCTATATTAACATGGAACAGCTGTGCCAGTAACAGTCCATATTTTTCCTGCAGAAGCGGATTTTCCGAATCCAGCACATCTCCCGCATCCCCGATCAGCTGCTGACGCTTTCCGTCAAAAGCAACTAACGCCGCAAGTTCAGCGATCTGACAATGCCTGCTCTTTCCACTCTGCTTTGCTAACTCCTGTTTCACTTCACTTGAAAAAGACATTCTTTATTTTCCCCTTAAAGCATCTTTGCCAATATCCCGATGCTCGATTTTCAGTCCATAACCCTTTTTTCCTGACAGACGTTTGTATAATTCATTTGCCAGTGTTACAGACCTGTGTTTTCCTCCCGTACATCCTATGGAGATCACAAGCTGATTCTTGCCCTCCGTGATATAATTCGGGATCAGAAATTCTAACATATCTTCAAGTTTGTCCAAAAAAACATTTGCTTCCTGAAACTGCATGACATAATCCTGAATTTCTTTATCATTTCCGGTCTTTGCCCGCAAGCCCTCCACATAATACGGGTTTGGTAAAAAACGGACATCAAATACCAGATCCGAATCGACCGGTATTCCATATTTAAATCCAAATGACAAAATTGTGATAAACAGATTCTTATAGTCCTGATTCTGTATAAATATTTTGTCCAACTCCGCTTTTAACTCTCTCGTCAAAAGCTGGCTTGTATCTATAATATAATCTGCGCGCTCCTTTAAAAACGCCAGACGCTTTCTTTCCTCTTCAATTCCCTTGTCCACGCGCTCGCCGCCCGCTAAAGGATGATTTCTTCTCGTTTCCTTATATCGTTTTACCAGAACAGAATCTTCGGCATCCAAAAACAGGATCTCGTATTCAACCCCATTATCCTTCATGTGGTCTAATACACCATGCAGCTCATCAAATGACTGTCCGCTTCTGATATCGATGCCGACTGCAACTTTCTGCAGTTCTGCGCTCTGTAATGTTGTAAGTTCCACAAACTTTTCCAGCAATGGGATCGGTAGATTATCCACGCAATAAAACCCAATATCTTCCATCATTTTTATCGCTGTACTTTTTCCTGCTCCCGACATTCCTGTTAAAATTACGAACTTCATCTTTTTTCTCCATTTCAAAACGCTTTGCGCGCATCCAAATCCTGTTTAAAATTCACCGATCATCTTAACTTCCGGCTCTAATCTGACACCAAACTTTTCTTCTACAATATCCGCTACATTCTGCATCAGGGTTCTTACATCTGCCGCTGTTGCATTTCCGCGGTTGATGACAAATCCACAGTGTTTTTCCGACACCTGCGCTTCTCCCACCAGATAACCTCTTAATCCCGCATCCATGATCAGTTTTCCTGCAAAATATCCTTCCGGTCTTTTAAATGTACTTCCCGCACTCGGATATTCAAGCGGCTGTTTTTCCACTCTCTGCTTCTTTAACTCCTCCATGCGGGCACGGATTGCTGTCTCTTCCCCGTGTTTCAGTTTGATCTTAGCTCCCGTTACAATGTAGCCTTTTTTTAAAATACAGCTTGTCCGGTAACCCAGTTCAAGCTCTTCTGCAGAAAGAATCTTCTCATTTCCTTCCTGATCTAAGACAGTCACGGCGGTTAAAATATCTTTCATCTCACCACCGTAAGCTCCCGCATTCATGACAACTGCACCACCGATTCTGCCCGGGATACCGGCAGCGAATTCCATACCGGTCAGTCCGTGCTCCGCAGCACGGTTTGCTGTCTTTGACAGCAGCATTCCCGCACCCACGGTGATACAGTCGTCCTCCACACAAATCTCATCTTCTTTTGACAGCATCTCGATCACAAGTCCCCGGATCCCGCGGTCGCCCACTAAAAGATTGCTCCCGTTTCCGATGACCTGATACGGGACATCATACTTCCTGCACAGACGGATGACCGCCGCAAGCTCTGTTCCCTTTGGCTGCACTAAAATATCTGCCGGGCCGCCCACACGGAATGTCGTATGTTTTTTCATCGGTTCGTCCGTAAAAATTCTGTTTTCTGCTGTGACTGCTTTAAGTTCTGTCAAAAACTGCTGATTCATGCTTTCCTCAATTCTGTGGTCTTACGCTTCTTTTAAGAATGCGACATAACCGTTATATGCTTCATATAAGTCTACTTTGCTGATGAGTTCCCACGGAGCATGCATGTTTAACACTGCAACACCGCTGTCGATAACACTCATTCCATAGTTTGCCAGAATGTATGCGATGGTTCCACCGCCACCCTGATCTACTTTTCCGAGCTCTGCCGTCTGGAATGACACATTGTTGTTATCCATGATATTTCTTAAATATCCGACATACTCTGCATTGGCATCGTTAGAGCCGGATTTCCCTCTCGCTCCGGTGTATTTGTTAAATACAAGTCCTCTTCCAAAATATGCTGCATTGCGTTTTGTCATAACAGACGGATAATTCGGATCAAATGCAGCGGATACATCCGATGAAAGTACTTTGGAGTTTTTCAGGGCACGTCTTAATTTTAATTCCGAATAATCTTCTGCTGCATTCATGACCTCTGCAACGGTATTTTCGAAGAAACGTGACTGCATGCCGCTTGCCCCGACACTGCCGATTTCCTCTTTGTCTACAAGCAGGCAGACACTCGTGATCTCCGGTTTTTCCATTGCAAGCATTGCCATAAAGGAAGGGTATGCACATACTCTGTCATCATGTCCATATCCCATGATGATGCTGCGGTCAAAACCGTAATCTCTTGCCTCTCCTGCCGGAACGACCTCGATCTCTGCAGATAAGAAATCTTCTTCCTCTATATCATATTCTTTTGCAAGGATCTTCATGATATTTGCTTTTACTTTTTCTTTTGCAGCCTCTTTGTCATCGCCCGCTTCCTCTGCCGGAATACTTCCGATGATCAGATCAAGGTTCTCTCCCTCGATCACCTTCGCTGCCTTTTTCTCAAGCTGCTCTCCGGATAAATGGATCAAAAGATCGCTGACGCCAAATACCGGATCGCCCGGTTTGTCTCCGACATTGACTTTTACAACGGTACCGTCTTTTTTGGCGATCACACCGTGCAGTGCAAGTGGAAGTGTCACCCACTGGTATTTCTTGATTCCACCATAATAATGTGTGTCTAACATTGCGAAATCGGTATCCTCATATAACGGATCCTGTTTTAAATCCATACGCGGGGAATCGATATGTGCGCCAAGGATGTTCATTCCAGCCTCTAAGCCTTTCTTTCCGATCACGAACATGGCAATTCCTTTTCCCATGTTATTCGCATACACACGGTCGCCTGCTTTTAATTTTGTTCCTTTTTCTAATACTTCATCCAGATTTACAAAACCTGCTTTCTCGGCTCTTTTTGCAAATTCTGTGGTACATTCACGCTCTGTTTTGCACTCAGAAATAAATTTTCTGTAATCCTCTGCAAACTGAAATACCTCTTCTCTTTTTTTGCCTTCCGGGTATTTCTCCCATGCGTTTTTTCTTTCCATGACTGATATTGCCTCCATTTATGCTATTCTTTTGACTCCGGGCTTTTACTCATCATCATCCGAAGATTTTTTGGTGAGATTCTCCTGCACACGACGGTAAAGCTCCTGTGCTGCATTGTATCCCATCTTTTTCTGTCTGTGGTTGACAGCCGCCGCCTCACAGATGACGGCAAGGTTACGTCCCGGACGGATCGGGAGTGAGTGACATACTACCTTGTTGCCAAGAAACTCTGTATATTCTTCCTCTAATCCAAGACGGTCGTACTCATTTTCTTTCTTCCAGTCCTCTAACTTGATCACAAGGTCGATCTGCTGTTTTTCCTTGACACACTCTACACCAAACAGTGTTTTCACATCGATGATCCCGATACCGCGAAGTTCGATAAAGTAACGTGTGATATCCGGTGACGTTCCGATGAGTGTATGCTCATTGATCTTGCGGATTTCCACCACATCATCCGTTACAAGACGATGTCCTCGTTTGATCAGTTCGAGTGCAGCCTCACTTTTTCCGATACCACTCTCACCCATGATCAGAAGTCCTTCGCCGTAGACATCTACTAAAACGCCATGGATCGTAATACACGGTGCAAGCTGTTCATTCAGACAATAAATAAGCTCTGCCATGAATTCGGAAGTACTGCGTTTTGTGCCAAGCACCGGAATATTTTTCTCCTCTGCAATTTTCAGGAAAGAATCATCCGGCCGCAGATCCCTGCAGAAAATAACACACGGAATATCATATCCCATAAATTCACTGTAAATCTTTTCACGTTTTTCCTCGTCTAACTGCTGCAGATATGTGTACTCTACCGTACCGATGATCTGAACCCTCGACTGTTCAAAGTGTTTAAAATAACCACTGAGCTGTAACGCCGGTCTGTTTACATCGCTGATCATAATGCGATGTCCCTTTAATTCCATATCCGGCAGAAAATTACATAAATCCATGATCTGCGCGATCTTTGCTACTCCAACACCTTCCATATCCTTTGTCCTCTCCTAAACATATTTTTCGTAACGATTCTGACGACATTTTACCATAGATACCGGAATTCTTCAACTTGAATACCCGTGTTTATCTTCCCGAAAAAAAGAATAAACTGCCCGTGCCGCCTGCTCATTCATCGACTCTGTCTTTGCGAGTTCTTCCTCCGAAGCCTCACGGATCGCCTCAAGTGACTGGAACCGGCGCATTAAGGCTTTTCTTCGTGCCGAACCGATGCCCGGAATATCGTCAAGTACGGAATGTACCTGTTCTTTGCTTCTTAAAGATCTGTGATACTCGATGGCAAAACGGTGCGCTTCATCCTGGATCCTCGTGATCAGTTTAAAGCCCTCGCTTGTCCGGTCGATCGGTATCTCTTTATTCTGATAGTATAACCCTCTGGTGCGGTGATTATCATCCTTTACCATACCGCAGACCGGAATATTTATTTTCAGTTCATCAAGCACTTTTAATGCAATGTTTACCTGTCCGCGGCCGCCATCCATCATGATCAGATCCGGAAATCTTGTGAAACTTCCATATTCCTCTGACATTTCCCGTTCTGCAAGTTCTTTTTTCTCCTGCATACCGTGCGTAAAACGTCTGGTCAAAACCTCATGCATGGATGCGTAATCGTCCGGCCCTGTGATGGTTTTTAATTTGAATTTACGATAATCACTGCGTTTTGGTTTTCCCTTTTCGTAGACGATCATGGATCCTACCGTCTCAAAACCGTTGATGTTGGAAATATCAAATGCCTCCACGCGGGAAAGTCCCTCCATCCCCAGAAGATGCTCGATCTCTTTCATCGCGCCGATGGTTCTTCCCTCCTCGCGTTTGATTTTCTCGCGATCCTGGGAAAGTACAAGCTCTGCATTTTTCTGCGCCAGCTCTACCAATTTTTCCTTCATACCTTTTTGCGGAACACGGATATAAACCCTGGCTCCTCTTTTTTCAGTTAACCACTCGGCTAAGACCTCGTGATCCTCGATCTCCTCCGGCAGCATGATCTCCCTTGGAATAAATGGCGTTCCCGAATAAAACTGTTTTAAAAAAGTTGTTAAAATCTGGCTTTTGGTATCCTCTGTCCCGACCCTGACATAAAAATGATCCCTGCCGATCAGCTTTCCGTCACGGATGAAAAATACCTGCACCACGGCATCCCTGTCATCCGATGCAAGCGCGATGATGTCTTTATCCTCACCGTCGGTATGCGTGATCTTCTGTTTCTGCGCGATCTGGCGCACACTGCCTAAAAGCTCCCGGTATTCGATTGCCTTTTCAAATTCCAGATTTTCGGATGCCTCGTTCATTTTTTCTTCTAAGGATTTTAAGATCGGTGCATAGTTTCCATTTAAAAATTCGACGGCAGCATCGATTCTTTCCCGGTATTCTTCCCTGCTGATATAACCCTGACAGGGTGCCTGGCACTGATGGATATGGTAATTTAAACACGGGCGCTCTTTGCCGGTATCTCTCGGCAGTACACGGTTGCAGGTACGAAGCTGGTAAAGCTTATTGATCAGCTCGATCGTATCTTTTACTGCCCCCGCACTGGTGTATGGCCCAAAATATCTCGATTTGTCTTTTTTCTGCTGACGTGAAAAGAGTACCCGTGGGAAATCCTCACCGACCGTCACACGGATATAGGGATAAGTCTTGTCATCGCGCAGCATGGTATTGTATTTTGGACAATGTTCCTTGATCAGGTTGCACTCCAACACAAGCGCCTCTAATTCCGAGTCCGTAATAATATACTCGAAACGTGCGATCTGTTTTACCATCTGTGCCTTTTTGATGCCTTCATCATGACTCGGCTGGAAATACTGGTGTACTCTCTTTCGTAAACTGACAGCCTTACCGATATAGATGATCGCATCGTGGCTGTCATGCATAATATAAACTCCCGGCTGATCCGGGAGTTTTTTTAATTCTTCTGCGATGTTAAACATGAAACCTCATTCCTGCTCTGATCGTTCTGTTTATACTTATCCTGCTGATATTTATCTTATTTTTCAGCTTTTATTTCTGATACTTCTGCAGCGAAGCCTCTGCTGCGTTATTTCTGGTGTTCCTCATGTGCTGCTGTCTGATCGTCTACGACCTGATCAATAAAACTGCCCTTTTCCAAAGATACAGTATTCTGATCTTCCGCTGCACGTGAAGTTTCTGCTTCTGCCTGATTTTTTATTTCTGTCTGTCCTTCCGTTTTTGCATGTTCTTCTGTTTTCGCCTGCTCTAACGCATTTTTAGCATCCTCAGCCTGCTCGAAGAATGTTTTCTTCTCCTCTTTCTCCGGCTCCGGAATTCCCTTTAATTCACGGAAAATCTTCATAAATTCTTTTCCGGTGATCGTCTCATGCTCGTAGAGATACTCTGAAATCTTATCGAGAACCTCTCTGTTTTCCTCAAGCATGCGGTATGCTTCATCATAACTGCTGTTGATGATGGACAGTACTTCCTGATCGATCTGTGCAGCCGTCTCCTCACCACAGATCAGTCCTGCACGGTTGTCTAAGTACTGGTTCTCAACCGTTGCCAGACACATCATACCAAATTTATCGGACATACCGTACTGTGTGACCATCGCTCTCGCGATCGAAGTCGCACTCTCGATATCGTTGGCAGCACCGCTGGTCGCAGAACCAAATACAAGCATCTCTGCTGCACGGCCTGCCATATAAGTCGTGATCTTTGCAAGCAGTTCATCTTTGGTCTGTAAATATTTTTCTTCTTCCGGAGTCTGTAAGGTATATCCAAGTGCACCCATGGTACGTGGCACGATCGTGATCTTCTGTACCGGCTCGGTATTTTTCTGCAGTGCAGTTACCATTGCATGACCGACTTCGTGATAAGATACGATCTTGCGCTCCTTATCGCTCATGATGCGGTCTTTCTTCTCTTTTCCACCGACCGCAACAAGCTCAAATGCATCAAACAGATCGGACTGGTTTACAAACTTTCTGCCATTTTTTACTGCGTTGATGGCAGCCTCATTGATCATATTGGCAAGATCGGAACCTACAAGTCCTGCCGTTGCAAGCGCAAGTGCATCAAGGTCTACGGTCTCATCCATCATGACATCTTTGGAATGAACCTTTAATGTCTCTAAACGTCCCTTTAAGTCCGGTTTATCGACAATGATACGACGGTCAAAACGTCCCGGACGGAGTAACGCTTTATCAAGTACCTCCGGACGGTTGGTCGCTGCTAAGATCAGAAGTCCCTTGGATGTATCAAATCCATCCATCTCTGCCAGTAACTGGTTTAACGTCTGCTCACGCTCGTCATTGCCGCCGTAACGGGTATCACGGCTCTTACCGATCGCATCGATCTCATCGATAAAGATGATACATGGTGCCTGTTTCTGTGCTTCTTTAAACAGGTCACGCACACGGGATGCTCCGACACCGACAAACATCTCCACAAAATCAGAACCTGCCAGTGAGAAGAACGGAACCTTCGCCTCACCTGCAACTGCTTTTGCAAGCAGTGTCTTACCGGTACCAGGAGGTCCGACTAAAAGTGCACCCTTCGGCAGTTTTGCACCGATCTCGGAATATTTCTTCGGGTTATGCAGGAAATCAACAACCTCCTGTAAGGATTCTTTTGCCTCGTCCTGTCCGGCTACATCTTTAAATGTAACACCCGTCTGTTTTTCCACGTAAACTTTCGCATTGCTCTTGCCAACACCCATGGCACCGCCGCCCATACGCTTCATCAAAAATCCGAGCAGTACCCAGATCAGTACTAACGGGATCAGATAACTTAAAATACTGTAAATCCAGGTGGAAGTGTTGTCCGGGATTACTCCGTAAATTTCTACGCCTTTTTCTTTTAAAAGCGGGATCAGATCCTCATCCGCCACGCGTCCGCAGTAATAGGTCGGCTGGTACGGACTCTTGTCCTTTGTCACCGGTGTGATGTCGATCTCATACGATCCGATCTCTACGGATTTGACTTCACCTGCTTCCACTTTTTCCAGAAATTGCGAATAGGAAATCTCCTGGGTGCTCATCTGTGAAAAGCGGTTCGACACCATGCTCATGATAAATAACACGATGAGAGAAACCAGAACAAATGCCATGATAAGCTGTCCGTTATGGTTGTCCTTTCCACCATTGCCGCCGTTATTTCCATTGCCACCGCCGCCATTACCGCCGTTATTATTATAATTATTATTTCCATTATTGTAATTATTTGGTCCCTGGTTATCCATAATCTATCCTTTCCAAACATCTGCAGTATCTGCTGCATCTGGATTTTATCTGATATTCGTCAATATCTTCTTTATTATATTGAAAACAACACGCAAAAGCAATACACAGTTCATGAACTTTTGATGTGTTTTCTAAATTATTTCTAAATTCACTTTTATCTTTTTTAAGTTATGCTGGATTTTGCGTAAACTTAGTTGTATACTATATGGGTTATAAAATACGTGAAATATTTTTTAAATTTACTATAATTATGAGGAGGAAAAACCTATGCCTGTAAAATATGTCTTTGTCACCGGCGGTGTCGTTTCCGGTCTTGGTAAAGGTATCACGGCTGCTTCTCTTGGAAGATTATTAAAAGCCCGTGGATACAAAGTGACCATGCAGAAATTCGATCCTTATATCAATATCGATCCCGGAACCATGAACCCGATCCAGCATGGTGAAGTATTCGTTACCGATGACGGTGCAGAAACAGACCTGGACTTAGGACATTATGAACGTTTTATCGATGAAAGCCTAACAAAAAATTCCAATGTGACCACCGGTAAGGTTTACTGGTCTGTGCTCCAGAAAGAGCGCCGCGGCGATTTCGGCGGAGGAACTGTTCAGGTGATCCCGCACATCACCAATGAGATCAAGAGCCGGTTTTACCGCAATTTCACTTCCGATGAGACACATATCGCTATCATCGAAGTCGGTGGTACCGTCGGAGATATCGAGAGCCAGCCGTTCTTAGAGGCGATCCGTCAGTTCCAGCATGAGGTCGGACACGAAAACGCGATCCTGATCCATGTCACACTGATCCCTTATATTAAGGCTTCCGGTGAGCTTAAGACAAAACCGACACAGGCAAGTGTAAAAGAACTTCAGGGAATGGGTATCCAGCCGGATATTATCGTCTGCCGTTCCGAACATGAACTCGACCAGAGTTTAAAAGACAAGATTGCCCTGTTCTGTAACGTACCAAACGGCAACGTACTCCAGAACCTTGACGTTGAGTATCTTTACGAGGCACCTCTTGCCATGGAAAAGGAAAATCTTGCCAAGGTTGCATGTAAGGCCCTGCATTTAGATTGCCCGGAACCGAATTTAAAAGACTGGGAAGCAATGGTAGATTCTCTCCGCCACCCGAACAAAGAAGTAAAAATTGCTTTGGTCGGAAAATATATTGCACTGCATGATGCATACATCTCTGTTGTGGAGGCATTAAAACACGGCGGAATTGCTGAGCGTGCTACCGTCGATCTCCACTGGATCGATTCTGAGACATTAAATGATGACAATGCAAAAGAACTGCTCGGCGATATGGCAGGTATCATTGTTCCGGGAGGATTTGGTTCCCGCGGTGTCGAGGGTATGATCTCCGCAGCAAAATACGCAAGAGAAAACAACGTTCCATACCTTGGTCTCTGCCTTGGTATGCAGGTAGCCATCATTGAATTTGCAAGACATGTCTGCGGATTCCATGATGCACACAGTGTGGAGCTTGACCCGAACACCACACATCCTGTCATCGCACTGATGCCGGATCAGAATGGTGTGGAGGATATCGGCGGTACCTTAAGACTTGGCTCTTACCCATGTGTGTTAGATCCAACCTCTAAAGCCCGCGAGCTTTACGGTTCTGAAGAGATCCATGAGAGACACCGTCACCGTTACGAAGTCAACAACGCTTACGTTCCGCAGTTCGAGGATAACGGCATGGTGATCTCGGCTCGTACGCCGACGGAAAACCTGCCGGAAATGATGGAATTGCCCGATCATCCGTTCTTCTTCGGCGTTCAGTTCCATCCGGAATTCACCTCGACGCCGCGCGACGGTCATCCGTTGTTCGAAGCGTTTGTGCGCGCTGCCATCAAGCAGCACAATGAAAAGCAGGCCTAACAGAGTTCTGCGGGAGAAACCATGAAGCTGTGCGGTTTTGAAACTGGCAACAGAAATCCGTTCTTTCTGATCGCGGGGCCGTGCGTCATCGAAAGTCGTGAAATGGTGATGGAAATCGCCTCGTTCATGAAAGAGACCTGTGATGAGCTCGGTATTCGCTACATCTTCAAGGCGAGCTTTGACAAGGCCAACCGCACGTCGACGAAAAGCTACCGAGGCCCCGGCATCGACGAGGGTCTCAAGATCCTTGACGATGTTCGCCGCGAAGTGAGCGTTCCGATTCTCACGGATGTGCACACGCCCGAACAGGTGCGTCAGGTGGCCGACGTCGTAGACGTGCTTCAGACGCCTGCGTTCCTGTGCCGTCAGACCGACTTCATCGTCGCTTGTGCCAAGAGCGGCAAGCCCGTCAACATCAAGAAGGGGCAGTTCCTTTCTCCCGAGTCCATGAAATTTGCCGTGGATAAGGTAAGAGAATCCGGGGATGATCGGGTAATGGTAACAGAACGGGGAACGACGTTCGGGTATCAAGATCTGATCGTGGATTACCGTGGTATCAGTATCATGCAACAGGCTTGCCAATGTCCGGTGGTTGTGGATGTGACACATTCTTTGCAACAACCGAATCAAGCTTCAGGGGTAACCGGGGGACAGCCTGCATTAATAGAAACAATAGCCAAGGCCGGAATTGCCGTGGGTGCTGATGGTATTTTTATTGAAACTCATGCGGATCCTCGTTGTGCGAAATCGGATGGAGCAAATATGTTACGTCTAGACTTGATTGAAGGATTGTTAGAAAGACTAGTTCGCATTAGAGAAGCGATAAGATAGTTTATAAAGTTATAAGGTTCATAAAGTTTATAGATAATTTTCACTTTATAAACTTTATGAACCTTACAGATGATTATTATTCAGTG
>ENA-OPWR01002652-OPWR01002652.1-human-gut-metagenome-genome-assembly--contig:-NODE-2652-length-11942-cov-2.854379_pt1 | contig 11942 bp, 6 predicted proteins | sample MGYA00241507_ERZ502006 | MGnify/ENA primary metagenome ERZ502006 (study PRJEB25962, sample SAMEA2043041) | human gut metagenome | biome: human gut; feature: human-associated habitat; material: faeces... | reverse complement strand
TCTCAATCTAATCTTTCAACCGCCAATGCAAATACAGACAACCCATTAGGCATAGCTCCAACCGGCCGCCTCCTTGCTAAATTTGCAATCCCGGCTATCATCAGCATGCTGGTCAATGCTCTCTATAATATCGTAGACCAGATTTTTATCGGCCAGGGCATCGGTATGCTCGGAAACGCAGCCACCAATATTGCATTTCCTGTCACAACAATTTCCACTGCTGCCGCACTGCTCCTGGGAATTGGCGGTGCTTCTAATTATAATCTCGAAATGGGCGCCGGCAGAGACCGAAAGGCCAGCGAGATTGCAGGAAGTGCCTTATCATCACTTGTTATAACAGGTACAGCCATTGCCGCAGTGATTTTGATCTTTCTGAAACCGCTGCTCAACTTCTTTGGAGCGCCGGATACCGTAATGCCTTATGCAATTGATTATGTAAGCATTATCGCCATTGGACTTCCATTTTTCACCTTATCCGTCGGCGGCAACCACCTGATCAGAGCCGACCGCAGTCCTACTTATTCTATGGTCTGCACGCTGATCGGAGCAATCATCAACACAATTCTTGACCCACTGTTTATCTTTGGTTTCAAATGGGGAATCAAGGGCGGTGCATGGGCTACTGTCATCGGCCAGTTTATTTCTGCCATGCTGGTTGTACTTTATTTTGCAAAATTTCGCCATATGCATCTGGAAAGAAATATGTTTAAGCCTCAGCTGATCCACCTCAAAGCAATCTCTTCGCTTGGACTTTCTTCGTGCATCAACCAGATTGCAATTGGTGCTGTCCAGATTGTAATGAATAACACTCTTCGTTATTACGGAGCGTCTTCTGTTTATGGAAGTGATATCCCGATTGCATGCGTTGGGATTGTGTCAAAAGTAAATATGGTTTTTCTTGCGATCTGCATTGGAATTGCCCAGGGTGCACAGCCTATCTGGGGCTTTAACTATGGAGCTAAAAAATATGACCGTGTTCGTCAGGCATATCGTTATTCTGCAACAGCATGTACGATCATTGCCACATTCTTTTTCCTGTGCTTCCAGATCTTTCCACATCAGATTATCAGCATGTTTGGCGGCGGAAGCGATCTGTACTTTAAATTCGCAGAAAATTATCTGAGGATTTTTATGCTCCTGACTTTCGCAAATGGTATCCAGCCGATGTCCTCCGGATTTTTTACTTCTATAGGAAAAGCAGGTCTTGGTATCATCATGTCATTGACACGACAGGTAATCTTTCTGTTACCACTGGTTGTCATCTTCCCAATATTCATGGGAATTGACGGCGTAATGTACGCCGGCCCGATTGCAGATACTGCAGCTTTTATCCTGGCAGTTGTTTTTGCCCGCAGAGAACTTGGCAAAATGAAAAAAGCATAACTTTCCATATTTCAAAAGAACAACAAAAGCTGTATTTCAGGTTTTCGCCTGCTAATACAGCTTTGGCTTTAAAAATCTATTATTCACAGATATATTCTTCTATTTCTGTTACTCGATTCCCCTTCTGTTCTTTCCATATCATAAGATACAGTTTATAATTCAGAGAATCACGCGCAATCGTAAAAGGTTCTTCTCTCAGAAGATCTGCACGAATTCCCTGGCTCTTCAACTCCCTCTGACGCTGTTTTGCTCTTTCCAATGCTTGCTGATACTTCCGTTCCATATCATCTCCAAAAAATCTTCTTGGATAATCTGCCGTTGCCTGCTGCAGTCTCTCTGACAACAGATCTACAATTCTGCTGTGCTTCGTCTGATGCAGCATAACCGCAAGTCTCTTCGCCCAGAATTTCGCAGGATGCTTTCTATAGAATTCTAACATTTTCAGTAAAGAAGTATCCTCACATTCCGCTGCCAGTTCTTTCATATAAACAATTGCTTTTTCAGAAGGTATCCAGGGATTTTCTCTGGGCACGATATATTTCTCCGGTACTGCCGGATAGCAGCAATAATTTAATGGTGGAAATTCTACAAGTGCCGCCAGTTTTATTTCTTCTTCCGTGCAATATGCCTCACCAAGATAATCATATTTATCCCTGAGAATCGCAAGGCGATACTCCAATTGTCGCAAATATTCATAGTCTTTTACCCAGAAATGACCAGTATATGCATATTCATACAGATGGACTTCCAATTCCAGATCCTCAAAAAACAATGTCAGCACTGTATCATCCTGTTTTATGACAAGCACAAATCTGCCATCCTGCCTGGTCATGGATGCCTGCAGTTCTCCCTGATAATCGCTGTGATATTCCCCCGTCATACGAACATTTCGAAAAACCAGAAAGCTCTCGACCGCATCATTCATCAGATATACCAATGGAATATCCATGCTGGCCGATGCCTTATCCGATATTCTTCCCGATTCTGTCCGTATCTTCTCCGGAATGAGCAGTTCAAATTGATCCTGTTCCAGCAACTGTGCCAGTTTTTCCAAAGTTTCTTCTGTCATTTTTCTCCTAACATTCTCTAATACTTCTATTCCCTGCTTTTATATTTTACCAAAAATCAGCTGATCTGCCATTTCACATGGCTTCCATTCTCATCTTTGTTTACGAGCAACTGATCTTCAATCTCCTGCTTCAGCTCGGTCACATGAGAAATAATTCCAATCAACTTGCTTCCTCCCGCCAGTTCCTGAAGAACCTTTACCGCCTGTTCTCTGGAATGCTCATCAAGGGAACCGAAGCCTTCATCCACAAACATTACATCAAGATGTATCGCTGCAGAGCTCTCCTGGATCTGATCTGCCATTCCAAGTGCCAATGCCAGGGCTGCCATAAAGGATTCTCCTCCGGAAAGGGTACGGACTTCACGCTCTTTGCCGGTAACATTAGAATATACCATAAGATCCAGACCACGATTCTTGCCTTTCCCCGCATTCTCCTCGTCTACCATACGAAGCTCAAACTGTCCGGCAGACATATTCGCAAAGCGGCGATTGGCCGCATAAAGAATCTTCTCCAGGTAATATCTCTGCACATAGGTTTCAAGATCCATACGGTTTCCGGACATATTTCCAGACAACAGCTTATAAAGAGTTTCCAGCTTGGTATGCTTTTCAATAATCTTACCTCGCTTCTCCATCTGAGGGCTAAGAATATCATATGCCTCTTTATCAGCTTTATACTGTTCTTTATAAAGTTCCAGTTTCGTCTGAGTCTGAAGCCGTACTTTCTCAGCTTCCTCCATCTGGGACTTGGCAGCTTCCATATCCGGCTTGCTCCTGCCATCTATGGCTTTTCCAGCTGTTTCTGCAGTGGTCTGTGCGGCTAGTTTTTTTCGCTGCCAGCTATCTGCTTCTTTTTGCAAAAGCTCCGCTGTTTCACGGGTATAGTTCTCTGCTATGTCCGCCCATTCTGCCTCTGTCATATTTTTCTCATTCATCAAAGTCTGATAAAAGGCCTGCCGCTCCTGGTAAAGCTTCTGGTGATCTGGAAGTTCCCCTTCAAATCGTTTAATCAAGCTGGTACAGTTAACCAGCTCTTCAGAAGACGCTTTTTCTTTCTTTTCAGCTTCCTTGGAAGCAGCTTCTGCAGCTTTCCATTTTCCTTTTGCCTGGTTAAACTCTGTCATAGCCGCCTCTTCTGATGGATATTCCCGGGAATCATTCAACTGCTTCAGAAGAGCTTCTGCGCTCTTGGCTGACGCTGCTGCCGCAGTCAGCTTTTGTCCGCATTCCTCTACGGCAGTTTTTCCTGATTTCTTCCGCTCTTCTACCTGTCCCAGAGCATCCTGAAGATTACGCAATGTTTTCTGGGCTGTATTAAGTCTTGTACCCTCTTCCTGTAATAAAGTTTTCCAGGTTCCAAGAAGTGTCTGTATCTGCTTCAGCAAGGCATTCCAATTACACTCTTTATCCGCCATCTGATCCTGGGCTGCACCAGGGACTTCTGAATTTCTGCTCTCCTGGAAATTTTTTATATTGTCTCCCAAAGAATCAAATACTTCCACCATTCCTGCTTCCGGGAACTGCTCATGATCATTTAAAATACGCGTGCACAGCTTCCTTCCTGTCTCTTCCAAAAGTCGTTCTTTTTCTGCAACTATATCCACAGCTGACCTTGCTTCACCGGCAGACTGTTCCTGCCTGTTTCGAAGCTCAGAAACTTCTTTTTCTGCCAGTTCCAATTGCTCACGGGTGAGATCTCTATGAAGGGTAGAAGCTATGCATGGATTCGGATGTTCTATTGCGCCGCATACAGGACATGGTTTCCCCGGCTGAAGCTCGCGTGCCAGAAAACCAGCCTGCTCATCCAGAAAAATTCTCCGCATAGACTCATATTCCTGGCTCTTTGCGTCATATCTGATTCTATTCTTCTGGTATGTCTCTCGTGCTTTCTTCGCCAGTTTTTTCTGTGTTTCTACACCTTTAAGAAAATCTTCCGTTTCTTGTACTTCAATGCCAAGTACTTCCAGTTCCTGATTTTTCCCTTTCCAGACAGCAATTTTCTCATTAGTGTCGGTCAGCTTCTCTGACTGAGCCCTCCAGTCTGCTTCCTGCTTCTCCATTTTCTCCAGATCTTCTCTGGCTTTGCGGTCTGCGGCCTGCGCTGCGGTCAGATTTTGCTGGCTGGTCTTTACACTTTTTTCTGCTTCCTTGATCTGCTTAAGGAGCTTCACTTCTTTATTCACGCGCTCATAAATAGTGGTGTACGCCTTAAGCTCCTTCTCTGCCGTTTCTTTCACCGCCTTCGCTGTCTGAATGACAGATTGTGACTGTTCTTTTAATAAAGGAGCTCGTTCCTGCTGCTCCTTTAAGGCACTCTCACATGTCTGCATATTACGCAAGGCATCCTGACAGCGTGCGTATTCGCCTTTTATTTCGTATGCTTTCTTAATTTTCTCTGACAGAATGGTCTTTTCCCCTATTTGTGCTTCCACTTTCCCACATTCAGAAAGCTGAACCTCAGCGCTTTCCAGCTGCACATATAAATTCGTCAGCTGAATGGAACTGTTGTAGATATCCCTTTTTTCATCGCGGAGTTTTGATGCGGATTGTAATTCTTTCGAGGTAAAATTCACACTTTTCTCCAGTGTTCTGCATAACTCGCCCAGATGATCCAGAAAGCAATCCATCACTACAATTTCCCCATTCAAAACCTGCTTTTTTAGCCCTTCTATTTCCTGCCACTGGTCATATTCCTGGGGAATTACCACATGGGCAGCTTCAGTCTGACATGCAGTTTTGATCTGAGCAATCTCTTTTTCCAGGGAACGCTTGCGATTCATCAGCTCGTCCACAATATTCTGGTATAATTCAGTGTTAAACAGCTTCCGGAAGATGACTTTCTTATCATCAGATTTTGCACGAAGAAGCTCCATAAATTCTCCCTGAGCGATCATGGCAACCTGCATAAACTGGCTTTTGGTAAGACCGAGGATCTCCCCCAGCTTGCTGTCAGCTTCCTTCTGTGGATATTCGGTACCATCTGGCATGATCAGGCTGACAGCCCCCGGTACTTCACGGCTTCCTGTATTTTTCCCCGCCCCTCTTGTCAGAAGCTTCAGATGTCTGGGAACACGGCGGACAGTATACAGCAGGCTATTTTCTCCTGTCCCTTCGGAAAAAACAAGCTCTACAAATGGTTCAACGTTCAACTCTGCATATTGGCTTTGCAGTACAACACCATCTTTCTTGTTTGTACTGGAGCTGGCTTCACCGTAAAGAGCAAATACAAGGGCATCAAATATAGTTGTTTTTCCTGCTCCGGTGTCTCCGGTCACAAGAAACAGATTCTGATTCGGCTCCTGAAAATCGATCTGTGTCAGTTTTCCGTAGGAACCAAACGCCTGCATGATAAGTTTCACAGGTCTCATTTCGTCACCTCCTGTACTGTATTGATAACCTCCTGAAGAATTTCCTGCTCTTCCGCATCTGCATTTCCGAGGAACTGGCAGCAAAGTTCAAATGGATTCAATTCACGCTCACTGTCTGCATGTCTGGTATAATCAACCTGCCGCACAGTCTCACGGCGTATCTCTAGAAGCCCTGGAAAAGCCAGACGCAGACGATCCTGCATATCAATTACGTCCAAATCCACCTTATCCGTAAGAATTACTGTCACATAATCTTTACAGCGCTGTGCCAGAACACTCTCTAAATCTCCCTTGATCACTTTTATCTGGCGCAGCGGTTCCAGTGGAATTACTTCTGTAGTGATTTCGCCCTTTTGTTTTATGTCAACCATTATAATTCCTTTATTCTGACCTGCTTCACTTACAGAGCATGCCAGCGGCGTTCCACAATAGCGATAAAACTCGCCGCCTGCTTTCATTGGCTTATGAATATGTCCCAGTGCCGCATAGTCAAATTTCTGCAGAATATCGGCTGACACCTGGTCAATATTTCCTACTGTCCGGATCTCAGAGTCCATTCGTTCAATTTCTTCTGCATTCTCCCCCATGGGCAGATAGAATTGATGGCTGACCAGAATGTTTCTCTGGTCTATGTTGACCTGTTCACGTTCTATCAGTCTGTGGATCGTATCATTGTAAGAAAGATTATTTCCATTCTCATCTGTACCAGTGATCAGCTTCACCATGGAAGGCTTCACAAAGGGAAGCAAATAAAAATTCACCGGCCCATATTCATCCTGGAGTACCACTTTCTCAATATGATCTTCTTCTGTCTGAGGCGGTATTCCGATCATATAAATTTTCTGACGATCAAGTACACTCCGAAAGCAGTTCACGCGGGGCGCGCTGTCGTGGTTTCCACTGATCATCATAATTACAGAATCCGGAACTGCATTTCGCAGCTTTCCGATAAAATGATCAAACACCTCCACTGCTTCTGCAGACGGAACTGCTTTGTCATAGATGTCCCCTGCGATCACGATCGCATCAGGCACTTTCTCTGCGGCCTTCTGAATTATTTGATCCAGTATATATTCCTGATCTTCTCTGAGATCACGATTGATTAATTTCAAGCCAATGTGTAAATCTGATAAGTGAAATATTCTCATAAACCGTTCCCCATTCTTATCTTCTCAAAATTCCAGTTAAACTATATATTTCATATACCTTACTATTACCGATTGTATATATAAAACCAACTTCATAGCCCTATGCATTTCTGTTATATTCTCTCTCAATCCATGCCATCAACACATCTACTATGTATTCCTGCTGCTCTTCTGTGAGCCGCACTCCTGCTGGAATTCTATGCCACTTATACAAGCATCCCCGACAGCAGCAGCCAGTAGCATGCTGAGCCAGGAATACAGGGTGCCCGCGCATTGGAGTTTGTTTACCATCATTGGGAATCTGAGCCGGAGCCAAACGTGTTCGCACAAAATCTGAGGCATGACTGCGGATGGTATCCATTCCTTTCTCCCGGATATATTGTATATCCTTATCCTTCAGATGAAAACGACTGCGAAAATTCGAGCGGGACAGGCGGGCAAACAGATCACAAAACTGGTCCTGTTCCGGATCATATTTTCGCAAATACTTCTCATATCCATTCAATATTTCTGCAATTTTCAAATTAAGCTCTGAACTATTATACGTATAGTTCTCATCCTCTAAACGAAAATAGAAATCTATATTAACTTTCAGCTTATTGTTTCCACGCTTTATTCCTCTGCCGCTATTTCTGAAGTTACTACTATTCATCGTATTATTAATTCCTTCATTTTTTTCATTTGTTCCACCGCCTTCTTCCTGCACCAGAAATTTCACCTGCGCTGCATGCCTCTTCAGAAGAGGAATAATGCAAAAATACAGCCGGTCATCTTCCATATGAAGATACCCCAATACCTGTTTGTCTTTATTCATAAGCTGAATCTGATTCCCATGGAAAGCTTTTGGAAACAGATATTCGCCAGACTGCAAACTTGCTATAAGCCTGCCTTCCGGGGATGCGGCTTCTGCCGCCAGAAATGCTTTAACCCGATAAATTTTCTGACCTTTTCTATCTGTGCTCTCTGGTTTCATCAGGGAATCCAGAACCAGCAATGGGTTCACATATTGCATAGAAAGATATTCAAACAGCTTCGCCTGGATGCGAAAACGGTATTCCTTCAAATCTGGTACAGAAGATAAGTCTTCTGCGTTTACGGCATTCTCCGTTCTCTCAAGGAGGACTGCGGCTGCATGACGAATACTGGTAAGAAAAAGCGCGAAATCCTCTTCCTCCGGATCCCACATATATTTTCCACAGGCAGCCTGATAATACAGTTTCCCCTGGGCTTCCTTTCGTTCTTCTTCAGAAAGATTCATACTATAGTGCAAATAAATATTCCTTGGTATAAAAGCAGCCTCGTTCCATTCACCAGACCATTCCTGATGCTGTTCCCTCTTCCCAGATTTATGATTGTCTGTGCCATGAGCCTCTGTTCCATAAGCTTCCGTTCCATATGCGTTCTGCATTTCCCGGCTATCGCTCTGGCTCAGTATCCGATACGCTTCATTTATCTCCTGTGCACGCTGAATATGAGCTTCCCCTACTTCATTCAATGAGTCCGGATGAAAACGGCTGATCATTTTATGATATTTTCGCTTAATTTCTCTTTCATCATCTTCTGGGACAATCCCCAGAAGTTCTATTGCATCTTGTGTATTCATTATATATTCCCGATATTTTTATTTCGTTTTTGTCTTCATATTCTTTCAGTATACATTATTTCAAGTAAAAGGGCTATAAATTTCCAATTTAACTTACTCTGAGTAGATGTCATTATAAATGGGAATCGGTTAGATATTGTTATGATTTATGGCTGGGAAACTAGTTCCCAGCCATTTTTTCTGATGTGTCTTGTTATAATTTTATCGGATGTGTTTCGAAAATCTTTCGTTTTCTTATTGATCTTAGGTATTTTGGTTGATCTTTAGCGGCTTATGAATCTTTAGTAATTTACAAATCTTTGGTGAAACACAGAACTTTCGTACTTCTAAGTTCTTTTGTATTTTCAGATTCTTTTGTGCTTTATTGCTTTCTTTCGTATTTCAGATTTCTTAAGTGTTTTTCGTATTTCTCTTTCGTTGATGTATCTATACTACCATATCTGTCGCTTTTTGTCATCTGGCAAAGTGAACATATTTTCGATTGTATTTTCATCTATTTTTTATTCTATCAATATATTACATCAATACCAGCATGATAATCCCAACTATCACAAGAAGGGGAAGTGCTATGTAGATCAGACCTCCCAGAACTAATCCGATCAGGACAAGGGGAAGGAATATCAGACGAAAAAAGATTTTCGTAATTCCCCAGGTTGCGCGGAAGGCAAGTCCGATCATTTTGCCAAATATACCAAACATTAAAATGATAAATAACAGCGTCAGCATAAATTGTCACCTCGTTTTCTTTTCAAGCATTATACAATATGGTCTGCCCTTTACTGTAATCAACGACTTAATGGGGATTTTCACTTCAAATAAAGAAAAAATTTACAAACAGCGCAAAAAGCCCCCTGCAGAATCATTCCGCAAGGGGCGATTATTCACTATACGATTATATACTTCGCTTAAGCCTTAAGCCATCATCGGCTCCAATGCCTTAGCCAGCTTCTCTTCCTCAGCTTCTGCCTCTGCAAGATCTTTACCCAGTGTAGTGTAATAAATCTTAATCTTCGGCTCTGTTCCGGATGGACGAACAACTACTGTCTCGTTATTCTCCAGTTTGTAAATGAGAACATTTGCTGCTGGAAGACCGGTCTCCTCAGGCTTCTTATAATCGGTAACCTTCACTACCTTATAGCCTGCAATATCAGCCGGCGGGTTGTCACGGAATTTCTGCATGATTCCTGCCATAGTATCCATTCCGCTGAGTCCCGGGAATTCAAAGCTGTCAACCTTGTTCAGGTAGCGGCCATACTCGGTGTAAATGCGCTCCAGCTCTTCCTTGATGGAACTGCCCTTTGCGCGGTAATAAGCAGCCATTTCGCAAATCAGCATAGAGCCGATGATGGCATCCTTATCGCGGACGTAAGGACCAGCCAGGTAGCCATAGCTTTCCTCAAAGCCAAAGATGAAGCGGTCAACCTGACCAGCAGCTTCCAGCTTGGCGATCTGATCGCCGATCCACTTAAAGCCGGTCAGCACATTGCGGCACTCAACACCGTAATGCTCGGCCACCTTGTCCGCCAGCGGGGTGGACACGATGGACTTGCACATGACGGGGTCTTTGGGCATGGTTCCCTGCTCAATGCGGCCCGCGCAGATGTAATCCAGCAGCAGAACGCCGACTTCGTTGCCGGAAAGCAGCTCATAGCTGCCATCCTTGCACTTAACGGCAATGCCAACGCGGTCAGCATCGGGGTCAGTGGCCAGCATCAGGTCTGCACCAGACTTTTCGGCCAGTTCCAGGCCAAGGCGCAGAGCCTCGAAAATTTCGGGGTTGGGGTACGGGCAGGTGGGGAAATTGCCGTCCGGCTTTTCCTGTTCCGGCACAACGGTGATATCGGTAATGCCGATGTCATGCAGAACATGGGTGACCGGAACCAGGCCGGAGCCATTCAGCGGGCTGTAAACCAGCTTCAGGCCGGCGGTCTTGCAGATACCGGGACGGATGGAGCGGGCTTCGATTGCTTCGTACAGGGCGTTGATGCAGTCATCGCCAACGTATTCGATGATGCCCTTTTCCAGCCCCTCGGCAAACGGCATGGTTTTGGCGCCGGTCAGGATGTCGGTCTTCTGGATTTCGGCGTACACAATGTCAGCGGCCTCATCGGTCATCTGGCAGCCATCGGGGCCGTAGGCCTTATAGCCGTTGTACTTGGCCGGGTTGTGGGATGCCGTTACCATGATACCGGCGTTGCAGTTATAATACCGGGTAGCAAAGCTCAGTGCAGGAACCGGCATCAGGGCGCTGTAAATGCGCACCTTTACGCCGTTGGCGGCCAGAACTTCGGCAGCAGCCTTGGCAAACACATCGCTCTTGATACGGCTGTCATAGCTGATAGCAACGGTCTGGGTGCCGCCCTGGGTCTTGACCCAGTTGGCAAGGCCCTGGGTAGCCTGGCGCACAACATACACGTTCATGCGGTTGGTACCGGCGCCGATCACACCGCGCAGACCGGCAGTGCCGAACTTAAGGGCAACGGCAAAACGATCCTGAATGGCAGCGTCATCGTTCTGAATCGATTCCAGCTCCGGCTTCAGGTCGGGGTCATCCAGGTTGGCAGCAAGCCAACGGCTGTACATTTCTTTATACATTTTGGACACCATCACTTTCTTACCCTGTAAAAGTTTTGGGTAAATTTACTTGTTCAAATTAAATATATCAATTTTAGTTTGCGTTGTCAATCAAAAAAAGCTGGAATTCCGGCTTTTTGCCGGGGCTTTGCCTGTTTTTTACCCTACAGCGTCAAGGCAGATTTTGGGCACAAAAAATATGCTTGCCGCCGCGGGCGGAACAGGATATACTGAAAATAATCAAAGTACGCAATTTGTTGAAAAAAAGGAGTTGGCTGCGCCATGTATGCACACGTTGTCAGCCTGGGGGTAACGGGGCTGGATGGCTACCCCGTTACCGTGGAAACCCACATCAGCGGCGGTCTGCCCAAATTTGCCATGGTGGGCCTGCCAGATTCCGCCGTGAAGGAAAGCAGTGAGCGGGTGCGCAGCGCCATCAAAAACCTGAACTGCCCCTGGCCCGCCAGCCATGTTACCGTCAACCTGGCCCCCGCCGATGTGCGCAAGACCGGCAGTTTGTATGACCTGCCGGTGTTCATCGGCATTTTGGCGGCGCAGCAGTACATCCCACAGCCAGAGCCGCACCAAGCATTTTTGGGTGAGCTTGGGCTGGATGGCACACTGCGCCCCATTGCCGGTGCCCTGCCCATGGCCCTTGCCGCCCAAAAGGCGGGCGTGACCGAGCTGTTTGTTCCTGCCGAAAACGCCGCCGAAGCCGCCGTGGCCGAGCAGCTGACAGTTTACCCCGCCCGCAGCGCTGCGGATGTGATCCGCCACCTGGCGGGGCAGGCAAAGCT
>ENA-OPWR01002651-OPWR01002651.1-human-gut-metagenome-genome-assembly--contig:-NODE-2651-length-11946-cov-2.315617_pt1 | contig 11946 bp, 7 predicted proteins | sample MGYA00241507_ERZ502006 | MGnify/ENA primary metagenome ERZ502006 (study PRJEB25962, sample SAMEA2043041) | human gut metagenome | biome: human gut; feature: human-associated habitat; material: faeces... | reverse complement strand
TTACAACCTTTTCTGTTGCTTTATCCATCAACTTTCCTGTTACTTTATATTTTTTCCCAACCTTGAGATTTGTATATTTCACAGTATCTACAATGGAAATTTTACCATCTGCTTTGGAAATATTTGTATCTGTCGTAGAATCTTTTGCCGTTGTTCCAATACTTGGGAAATGTACTGTCTGATCCTGATCATTGATATCTTCATGAGAAGTAATTAATGTGTCATCCAGATAGCAATATTCAAATACTGTTACATCACATCCGGCAAGTTTGCTTGCATCAAAATCAAATTCTACCTCTGTGCTGCCTTCTGCAGTCTTTGGAGTAAACTTTTTCTCGGATGTAATTTCTTTACCATCAGCATCCAGCAATGCTTCACCAGTCTTCTGATTCATAAGCTTGCCTTTTAATGTATAGGTTTTACCTTTTTTTAATCCGGTATAGGATACGGTATCAACCAAAGTAACTGCATCGTCTGTTGCTGCATAATGTGTATTGGAAGCCTCATCTTTTGCTGTTGTCTGCAGTGTCAGATCAGCATTTTCAATTGTTCCCATATCAATCTTATATCCATCTCTAGTGATTGTAAGTGTTCCTTTGTATAATGCTTTTCCTTCATTTGCATCGCATTTCAGTTCTTCGATTTCATAGGTATCATATGGAAGTGCTCCCTTTGTATCATCTGGATCAGTAATCTTGGTTTCATCCCCAACTTTATACTGACCAAACCATAATCCAGAGTCTTTCTTTCCACCGTTTGTATCCTGACTGTGTTTATTAAAGTCAGATGCGGAACTGTAATATCCATTTTCATCTGTCACAATCTTATGGCTTTCGCCAGTTGTTTTACTTGTGATTTTGAATGGAATGTTTGCCATAGGTGTCTTATCTTCTTCATCTTTCTTTGTGAATTCAAAGTCACCGCGAAGAACATGATCATTCATTTCATATTCATTTCCACCCTGTAAATGAACTGCATCACTATCCATCGTAATCTGTGCCACATATGTACTACTTTTATCTGTAGAACCTACAGGTGTTAAATATGCATTATCTAATGAATATCCTTTTGGTGCTTTTGTTTCTGTAATAGAAATCGTTCCTAACGGAAGTGTTGGTAAACCATCGACTAAAAAGAAATCATCGCCAGACACCTTATATGCTTCCGTAAGTCCTGTCTGATAAACTATCGTTCCATCCGATCTTGTACGTTTTTTTGTTTCTAATACCCATGTCTTTGTTGCATTTTCCGGAAGATTATCTTTTGTATAATATCCGGCATAATACTTAACGGTGAATTGTGCGCCTTCAAGTGATGCACCACCAATTGCAATTCCGTTCTCTGGTACTTCGCTGTCCTTTTTATTAATTGTAATTGCAGCTGGGTCATCGCCTGGCTTATCTGTAACACTTACCGTTGCAGTCTGTCCACTTGTTACTGTGAGTGGATATACTGTATTATCTTTGTAATATCCTTTCGGTGCTGTAATTTCTTTCACATAATATTTTCCGGCCGGCACATCGATAACATTGGAATCTCCATTTTCATTTGTTGTGAAAGTGGCTTTCTGGCTTGTGCATCCAGCATCTGAATATACACCGTATGAAGCTCCTGTAAGGCTGTAACACGGATTTCCTGCGACTAATGTTGTGTTAGATGAGGATTTTTTTAATTTTGCTTTTCCGTTAAACTGTCCAACATACGATGCTGTGCCCTGTACTCTCTGTGTTCCAATAAGACCATGTTCATTTTTATGAACTCCATCTGTAGATCCTTTAACTGCTGTACAGTATACATTTCCAGTAACCACACCTGTAGATTCATTCACATTTGTTACTGTGAATACATAAGTAAAAGCTTCTCCAACGCTTGGGGCTGATGCAGTGTGATCGGCACATCCTGTAGTAGCTGAAACACCATTTAAGACCCCGCTGTTACATTTGATAGAAACTGAATGAACAGTTCCACCTGCATGGCTCTGATTTACTCCAGTAATTATACAGCTTCCTGTAAATTTCTGTCCTACAGATGGCGTTGCGGACTGCAATGCAATTCCGTAATCTGCAGACTGTGCTGCAATACCAGATACTGCCCGTCTTGCAACTTTTGCGCGCGATTTAGAATTTCCAAATGATACAGTTACAATTTTCTTTGAACCGCCTGTGAGGGAAATATCTCTCCATGAAGATGTTCCTGTTTCTGTACTTGGATCCTCTAAAACGATATCATTTGAATCTTTTACTGTTACAGTTATTTTGGTAGAAGTTTTAGAATTTGCTACCATATGAATGTATGTCATGACTGGCATTTTCATTGTAGTCTTTCCAGAATCCAGTTTTACTTCTTTACCATCTGCTCCTGTAAGGCTTAGAGAACCATTTCCTTCAATTCTAAACTCTGCTTCCTGAGTATTGCTTAAATCCAGATTTGTTGTCTCCTGGCTCTGTGGCTCCTGACTCTCCTGTTTAACTGCATTCTCTGTAGACTGTTCTGAAACTACAGCTTTTTGCTTTTCGGCAGCTTTAAAAGATGCATTTACAGTAAGATCTGCTGCGGGCATAGTAAATGAAAATGATGTTCCATCTGTTTTGCTTGCAATTTCTTTATCTGCATTCATAACGGAAAGTTTTTCTAATGTATATCCGTCATCTGCCTGTACCTTTAATGCTACCTTATCCCCTTCTTTATAAGAATGGGTTCGTTCCTCTGAATCTTTGAATGATACTTTACCATTCTGTGCATCGTTCAGAGTGACCTTGTATGCGACCGGCTCAATGTCCGTGTCTGTATCCGGTTCGGCAAATACTGAGCCGATTTCGGTTACACATGGGGCTGCTGCCATGCACAATACAAGGAGGGATGCCATGCATTTTCGCATAACGTTTCTCAACTTCTTCATTGTTCCTTCTCCTTTTCTTTTTTATTTGACCAGCTTTTATTTACTGTTCATAAATAGTGTGTGAGAAAAGGTTTTGCAAAAGTGTTAGCTTGTCTTTGCCAGACTAGACATGATTATTTTATTATTATCATTATTTATAACGTTATTTTTATTATCATTCCGATTCTCTATTTCTTGATTTCCTATATCTTGCTTTTCCGCATCTTTTAGATACGATGAAAACGTATTTAGAAACTAATAGTCAGTATTATAGAAACAAGTTTCCAATATATTATTGTATTTTCTCTTTTATAAAGGATATTTCACAATAAAAAGGACCTCTTATGAAGCCCTTTTTAATAACATGGATTAATTTGTTTTAACCTCGTCTGCAAATTCAAATATTTCCATTCCAATTCCATTTTTATCTTCTATTACATAACCACCATAAGGAATTCCCAAAAATCCATACGCAGCAAAATTGCAACCAATATCTTTCTGATATCTACCGATACACTCCATGTATGCACAATTGGGATCTTTTGCTCCTGCACTCATAATTTCCTGTACAGAAGCTGTATGTCCGCAAATCGGACACTTGAATCTCCATCGTTTCACATCTGATCCATAAAGTTTTTCCGCTGCTTTCTGCCATTCAGTTTTTGTAATTATTTTTGTTGAATTCAGAGTTTTTTCAACACCTGTATGTAATTTGATTGTTCTTTGTATCATTTTTCTCCTTTTACCATTTAACATTTTTTTTCGAGCATCTATTCTGCTTATATAATTGTTTTCTATGAAATTTTCTTTGCCAAAACAATCCACTTTCCGTTACTTACACTGTGATCACATGTGTACATATGCAATGTTTTCACGCCTAAATTACGATAAATCGTTTCCCCGGAATTAATTCCTCTGATATCTGATTGATCTTCTGTTGCCTGTCCCAATTCACTGACAACAACTTGATATGTTTCAAGAATTCCATTGAGATTCAAATAAATATTTGTACCAACCTGTATGTTTCTAAGATTTTTCAGAGAATGGGTATTATGTCCTAATATAAATGGGTCATTCTCTCCAAGCCCAAACGCATACGCATATGCAAGTAAGATATCGTTCGCATCTACTGCATTTTGTGTAAAAGGACCTTGTGTGAATACTGATTTTAATCCGATTTGTGGAACAGATATCATATTGTTCTCCAATGCAGCATCTTCTGTTTCATTTTGTTTTCCCTCTGATATATTTCCTTCTTTTGAGGCAGTATCAGATGTAGTTTGATTTGCATTTCCCTTTGTGGACTGCTTACGCGGAACTATTCTTTTTTCTAATACCGTTCCACATTCGCTACATATTATGGATTCTTCACCAGTTTCTGTAACTGTAGATTCTTTTGTAACCGCTATATGTGTTTCTTTATGCGGACATTCATATGTAGAATAGAAATTCATTCCACATTCACTACATTTTCTCTCTTTAATTCCATTTTTCCCTGTGCTTACCCGGAGAAGGACTTTTTCATCCTCCAGTTTATGCACATTGGAATTTACCGAGAAAATGTTTTGCATTGCTGACATTTGATATAATTGATTCTTATATTTTGGCTTATGCAGGTCATTTTCTTTGAAGAGCCAGGTACTACATATCACAAAGGAAACACTAAGGAGAATTCCCGCAAATTTCACAATTCCTTTCCGTCTGCTATTTCTCATGTTTACGTATTCCCTTCAGCAACTGCTCTAGTGTTTTTCCTGCAAATGCATAAACCATTTGGTCTACTAATGCATATTCTTCTTCTGTCTGGCAATTCATCACAATTTTACAAATCCGCATCCCAATGTCTGACATAGCATTTTCCAGATCATTTACGGAATCCAATATCTCCGTTCCAAGTTTTACGGGAATTTGTCTGGTATTTCCTATAATGCGTTTGGTACTATTCATTTCCTTCTTCGTTGATTCACAATTTTTCTGTTTCGTTTCCATGTTGCTTCAAACTCCTCTCATTATTTCTTTGATTCTGTTATTAGAATGACGGATTTTGATAACAACAATGTTTTCTGGACAAAATGTAATTTGATAGAGAAAGACCGAAGATACATAAAGAATTTTTATTAGATATTTTTAGTCACTATATTGCGAAAGTACTAAAACAATTTTAAGAGAAACTCGTTTTTTATAAGTATCAAAACAGATGTTCTTATTTTATTCGAGTTTAAACATCACTTACTGAGCAATATAGATTTTTATAGTCATTATTATGAGAAAGAATTTAGAATTGTTTGGGTATTGATTTTGAAGTTTGTATATCCCATTTCTATATTTTAGTATTTAATAGTCATTATTATGAGAGCAGATGTAGAATACCATTATATTATTAATTTTTAGTCACATTATTAATGGACATGTTTCATAAATCTGTAATATATTTTCTATTATAATGATAATTCAGATATGCTGTATTAACCGGTTGTCTTTCCACCCTGAAATACATTTAAGTATATAGCTTCAACAGCACTCTCGATATATAATTTGTTTCACAATTAAAATTTCTCTTACCGCATATGGGTTTAATATGAGTTCCGATGGGTTTAATGTATGTAAATTCTATGTTCCAAGGGGTTCAATACATATTTTCATCACTTTTTATCTATTTTTTCCCTTTTTCTGCTCTAAAAGAAGAAGTTATTCCAAGAAAGCAAGGCCTTTTAAAATTCCCCGTAAATTAAAACCTCCCCTAAATGCAGCACATCTTTTTTATTTTCAAATTCTTTCTTGCATAAATTTTTCCATATTTTTTAATATATCAAGGAAATAGCAATTGTTTCTTTTTCTCTATAATAATGTATATGAACTAGTCATTATATTGTGTTTATGATCTCTCAAATTGTCCAATTCCTGATTACCCAAATTGTCTAGAAACAGCTCAATCTTGTGTCCACAATAGTTCTTTTTGATATCGCCGGACTGTTCCGGCGATATCATTTTATCCAACCAATTCGTTAAGTTCTTTCAATGCATATGCAATCGCTGTTGCATTTTCATATCCAAATGATTCATCGCTTCTAGAAATGGACTCCCTGTTCCAAAATATATCATTCAAATGAGACAATTCACATCCCATGTGCCATCCGGGAATGCATAGAAACATTCCACCGATTTGAGAACCAAACAAGATATGAAAGCTGTATCCTTCTGCTGATACGATTGCTTCATAAGGTTCTTTGTCCGTTTTTAGCGGTTCAATCCGTCCTTCTTTCTGAACGATTTCTGAGTCTTCTTCATCATCACCGTAAAAATATACCACTGGATACTGATAAGTGAGAGTCATGATTGCTCACCTCCCCTTAACATTTCATGTTCACTGACGTAGATAACATCCTGATCATCAATGATACGGAGATTTTGTTGGCAGCCATACATCAGGGATTTTTCACAAATTCGGTTAATCAGTCTCGGAATTCCACATGAAAGTCGGAAGATTTCATCCATAGCCCGCCGGCTGAATAATTCCCGGTCAATAATCCCGGCATATGTCAAATGCGATTGAATATATTTTTCTGTTTCCGCCCGGTCTAAATGTGGTAAGACACAGTTAATATCAATCCGTTGCCGGACGGCATCATAGCGTTTTAACCGCAGCTTATCTTCCCAGAGTTCTGACTGTCCAACCAATACCAGTGCCATAGGGCTTTCCGAATCAAACCGGTAATTTAATAAAAAGCGGAATTCTTCGATCGTTTCCTTTTCCAGCAGATGCGCTTCATCAAGCACGCATACTACTTTCTGTCCATGTACACCGCGGATGATTTCGATTTCCTTTTGCAGCTGTCGCTTTGCGTCTCCCCGGTAAAACTTGGATTCCAATCCCAACTGATCCAGCAATCCTTTATAAAACCATCTCGGTGTGAGCTTTGAATCCGATAAATACAGGAAAATATATTTTTCTTTTGAAAGGCTTGCGGAAAATTTACGGATAAGAGTAGATTTCCCACATCCGGCATCTGCGGTAACTACTGCAAAAAGCTGACGGTCAGCGACATATGCAAGGCGTCCCAGACAATCTGTCATTGCTTTTGATTCATACAATGCTTCCGGTGGAACTTTTCTGGAAAAAGGTGTGTGTGTCATGTGGTAAAATTTTTCATACATAGTCCGCTACACCTCCCGTTTGTATGCACCGAACGAGATCGCATCAGCGCAGCGCCTGACTGATTCCTTATGCTGCTTTTCGAGTACATCCAGAAATCTTGAGGTCTCAGGTTCTTCTTTCTGCATTTCTTTTGGAATCATTCCCCGTGGTTCGCAGTATTCACCAATCTTTAAAGGCCTTACCTGAAAAGGTTCCATTCCATGTGCGGTCACAGTAATGATCTCAGGTGATGATGGAGCATAAGCAATCTCAACAGTACGTCCAATCAACTGAGTTTTTGTCTCGTAACGTCGTCCTTGGAAACTAATGCACCCGCCTTTATCAACTTTACGGGATTCATGATAAAGGAATGCTTCTCCAACAACAGTACTGTCCAGAAAAACAAGTGGACGGTTGTCCCGGTTGAATTCCTGCAACGGAGAGATCCCTTCTTCAGGAACGGATACTCCAAGACTTTGATAGTATTCCCGGATTCCTTCGTGTGATCGGTTATGGTAGTATTCTTCCAGATAAATGCTCCAATAATAATTCAGTTCCTCCAGTGTGTAGATTTTTTTCGCTTTTGCCTCTGCAATGAAATCATCTACTACCTGATGGAACTTTTCTATTTTTCCCTTTGACTGACCGCTTGCTACAGGGGCATGTGCAACCCGTATAGATAGCTTTGCTAAGGACAGCTTTAACTGTTTTGCAACATACTGGGTTCCATTGTCGAAATAGCACTTATCAAATCGGCCAAACTTCAGGATTACCTTATGAAAAGTGTCTTCCACGATGGTTTCTTCCTGATTATCATAGAATTGTGAAGCCAGGATCATTCTGGAATGATCATCAATCGCAGAAGAAAGATAGGTTTGTACCATGGCTCCATTTTTCCCAATGGGAAGTTTCGGGCCATACTTGATATCTCCCTGGACTAACATCATTCGATGCGACTTGCAAAAACGTTTTGATGAGCTTCTTCTTGCATCTTGATAAATATCCATATGAGCAGAGCCGAATCCGGCCTGATATAGGTGCCGTTGTAAAGTTGGACGCTTTAATACGCCCGGAGCGACTTTTCCTTCTGATTCGAGAATAAAAATGATCTGTTCTACAGATCTGCGAGGGACCTCTCGTCTGAGTTGGATTGCTTCTTGCAGGATTTCATCGTAATTATCAGGCATCACTTCTTTTTTATACCGGACACGTTCTGCCGGTTTTAATCCTTCAAATCCTTTTTTCTGATAAGCATTGACATATCTACGTAATGTACGTTCGGATAATCCGTTCTGTTCTGCCAGTTTACTTCGCAATTCTCTTACCGCAGCCGGATCAATATTTTCATCCAATAGTGGTGAGATCATCGTATACTTCTGTAAAGCAATTTCATCACGGTTCTGCTTTCTTATTAAAGCTGTATTTTGATTCATAACTGTATGTATCTCCTTTCTGAGATCATCATACAGTCCTTTTCCCGGACAGTGAAAACAAAGTCGGTAAAACTCACGAATAGCATGGCTGTAAAGAATTCCCCGAATTATATAGGTAACGGAGAATGGTTCTCAGCCAGGCATCTGGCATGGAACTCTTTATGTGACCGAGCAATGAATTACTGAATTTTAACAGTTCCTCTTTAAAACCCAGTAATCTGTAACCAATCGATTTCATATGTCCTTCTATGTTGAATTGATTTAAAATAAACCAGTGATGCCAGCGGAGCATCGTTTTTTCGGAAGGATAAATTTCAGAATCTTCATCATCAGGATTAACGATATCATCCAAAACGCCAGAGATTGTTTCCTCATTATAGTGTTTATACGGAACCAGACAATCTGGCAGCATCCGGTGAATTCTCTTGCATTTCAGATTATTGCATCTGTGTCTCGGGATTTGAATCCATTCATGAGAACCATCTTCGTAGCGGATGATTCGTTTGCAGTAATCTCTGAAAATCAAATTTCCTATTCGACATACAGGACAAAGAAATTCATTGCTCTCTTGTAAAAATATGTTGTCCAATCCGGGTGTAATCTGTTACAATAAACATGGTTATTGACCAGGGTTCCAGAGTACGATCTTGCTAGGAGGGTGCTTTGGAACCTTTTCCTTTTTCTTGATAAGGACAGTATACTAATCAATTGGTGGACAATCAAGCAGATCTGGATTTGGACAATTTAGGAGATCATAAACAATATTGAATTCATTTAGTCAAAATAATAAGTGACATTTATAATATTGGATTATATTAGTCTATATAATGAAAAGAAATTTACATTATTATAGCGAAAAAGAAATAATATAATCTTGGAAAATGTACATTTTTATTTTCCACTTTTGATCATTTTTATATTGATATTTACATACCGCTAATAACCATTGTTAAATTTCATGATATGTATATACACAACCATTTTGTTTATAAAGATTTATTTATCAAAAGTTTGATTCTGAAAAAACGAACAACATGTAGCAGGAGCATTAAAAAGTACGGTAAGTAAATACTGTTTTATGTTATTTATTTTTTTCTTGTTATTTTTTAAGATAAATAACACGTATCGTATATGCTTATTGTTCAGTTCTCGAAAGCGCTCTTTAACATACTCACAATCAAGCATATCTCCGGCTATATATATTTTTCTTTTATCTCCTTTAGCCAGGATTTCAGAGATTAAATTTACAATCTCATCAATTTGCTCTACATCTTCACGATGCGTTAGTAGCAAAGAATCATAGTCTATATTGGTTCTAATTTGCTGTTCTATTGTTATTTTTTCTTCCATGTCTTTTCTAAAGATATGATTAGATTTAGTATTACTCTTATTAGTATTACTCTTATTAGTATTATTTGGGTTTATTTTTTTAACTTCTATAGGTTCGATTTTTGAACTTCTAGACATTTTATTTTTCGACTTTTCATGTTTTTTATTTGTTACCTCTAAATCTTCTTCATTTTTTTCTCTCGTTTTCTCATTCTCAGAGACGGATAACTCGAAAATTTCTTTTACATATATTCGTGAACACTTTCCATATCCACTCCTTTTCTTTTCTATTAATCCAATTCCATGCTTCTCATCCAGTTCTTTTAATGTCGATATCGCTTTTCCTTTACTACATTTTAACAAATCCATTATGCTTTCCAACGAAAAGTATATAAATACTTTCCCATCACTATCTTTCCATCCATTTTCTATGGATAATTTTAAACGGTCCAGCATATAGGCATATAGTAATATCGCCTCTATTGTTAATTGTTTATATCTGTTATCAAAAAGCAATTCTTTCGGAACACATAAAAAGCCATGACCTTTCTTTTCATTTTTGTAATCTTCTTTTCCCATATCTGATCTCCTCTCAAAAGTATCTTACATAATAAGTGTGCCAGAAACGTTATTACAGCTCGTTTCTATATTGTATAGATTAATCAATTATATTTTTGGATATATCTCTACCGCACTAACGTTTCTATCACTCTACTAATGAGAAATTTTTTTCAGAGAAAGTAGGGTAATTCAATGCAAAAAGAGATAAATAAATTTGAAAATGAAAGAAATGAAATAGAAAGATGTTTGTATTTTTTGAATGGAAATGATAATCTAAGTAATGAAGAGGTCGCATTTCTTGAAATGCATATTACACAGAAAAAAAGAAAATTAGTAAACAAAACATTTAAGGAGGAACATCCACGTGGAAAAATATGCAACAAAACCAAGCGCGGCTACTTAAAGCCAACTGGAATAAATATATTTGCCACGACAGAAGAAGAATTATACGAAAAACTTTATAACTTTTATTTTCCTAGTTATGCAACATTAAATGATATTTATGTGTCATGGATTCACAAAAGATTGGAAAAGAATAAAACTATAGGAAAACCTTCTGCCAAAACAATTCAAGAAGACATTGGATACTGGACTAGAATTTTAAGTAAAGAAGAACTTGTATCTATGCCTATAAATAAAATTACTGCTGCCGATATTGATAATTTATATACGAAATGGACTGGAAATGGGAATATTACACATAAAGAATTTTCAAACAGAAAATCTTTATTAACTGCCCTGTTCTCTGAAGCAGTTATCTTAGGTTGCATTCCCGATTCCGGCTTCGTAACCAGCATCAAATGCAATGCATACAAATTTAAAAGCCCACCACGTAAAAAATATGTCTATACGGTTGAGGAAAGGCAGCGTCTTCTTAATTATTTGGAAGCCTTAGATGAACAGGATGGATATACACTGGCAATCCGATTCATGCTGCATGCTACCATAAGAGTCGGCGAAGTCAAAGGACTGCTGAAAACAGACTATGATGAGCATTTTTTCTATGTCCGTCAACAACTTGTAGATGAGCACGAATTTGAAGTCACGCAGGACGGCGCTACAATGGGGAAGCGGTATCGACGGATCAAAGATCCAAAAGGAAATGCAAATTATTCTATTCGTCCTATCGAGCTTACACCCTATAATAGAAACATTATTGAACAAATGTTAGCTTTGCACGAACCATCCCCTTATCTGTTTACTTGTCAGGGACGGCCGTTAATTACAGACACATTTAATAAGAGATTGAAAAAGTACACGGCCGAGATTGGCATCCCTTATCTGTCTACACATAAACTTCGATTCACAAGTGCATCACTGGCAAAAAATCAGGGACAGTGTGAACAGGATATTCAACACAACCTTGGCCATTCAAATATTCAGCAAACGCAACATTATGATTCACATGCTACAACTGAATACAATTATGGTATGGCTGCAGATATCTATGATAAGAAATATAATGTAACCAAATGTAACCAAACTTTTGAACATAAAAAAATCGCCCCAAACCTTGATAAACTCAAGGCTTGAGGCAACTCATTCTAATGCCGCAGACCGGAATCGAACCGGTACGGGAGGTTAGTCCCGCAGGATTTTAAGTCCTGTGC
>ENA-OPWR01002650-OPWR01002650.1-human-gut-metagenome-genome-assembly--contig:-NODE-2650-length-11949-cov-6.846898_pt1 | contig 11949 bp, 9 predicted proteins | sample MGYA00241507_ERZ502006 | MGnify/ENA primary metagenome ERZ502006 (study PRJEB25962, sample SAMEA2043041) | human gut metagenome | biome: human gut; feature: human-associated habitat; material: faeces... | reverse complement strand
GGGAGGGGACCGATTATATTCGTTTTATTCATTTGAAGGGAGTAATTCATTATGATGATGCCTGCAAACTTCTCTGCTGTGAACGCAGAGGTCGTCTACGGCGGCGCTGTGGCTGACTACCTGCCCAGCGCATGGACTGCTGAGAGCGTCAAGCGTTTCAACAGCAACATTATCACTCTGGTCAGCAACAGCTTCACCAGCCATCTGCTGAAGGCTACCCTGGGCACCATGTTCAGCGGCAACTGGGGCAGCGACGGCGTGACGCTGTTCGGCGACAACGGCACTTTCTCCGGTCTGTACAATGTTGACCGTCTGCCCGGCGGTGAGGCTCAGACCTTCGGCAACAAGATCATGACCACTCTGGGTCTGGCTTCTGTTGTCTACACTCTGGGCATGAAGGACGCTGCTGTCTTTACCGCCAAGAAGGTCACCAACAGCAACGGTCAGGTCTGGGGTGATCTGCCCAACAACGGCGGCAGTGGCTGGGTCGGCTAATCTCATTATCTGAGACTTCCCCCAAAGGGCTATTGAAAGAGCGGCGAATCGAAAGATTCGCCGCTCTTTTTTGCTGCCTTCCTGTAACCAAACTGAGACTTTTTTCACATTTTTTTCAAAATTTAAGGGTTTATTAAAAATTGTCCTCTTGAACAAGCCGACAGAATGTGTTATACTATGCCCAAGGTTTAGGAGACGGTACGTCAAAATCCCCTCTCCGGGCCGGTCAAAATGATCAAAGGGTAGGCGCTCCCTTCTTTTGATAGCAGCGGACTTCTGCTTTGCCCTGGTTCTCCGCAGGGCAGGGCAAAGCAGAAGGCTATGCGCTGTTAAAACGGAGTGCAAAAAGAAAACCTTTTTCATTTGTCAGACCTACGGCCAAAACAACAGCAAACTGGGGCTTGTGCAAACAGACCGGGTGTGCTAGAATAAAAGCCGTAGTTTTGAAATAGACACAGTACATTGAAAAAGAGATCGTTTGCTTTTGGTTGTCGGTCTCTTGTAAAGGAAACATCGTATGCGTTATACCTATGTGCGGCAGCACGATTCTACGGACTGCGCGGCCGCTTCGCTCGCAATGGTGTGCCTCCATTACAAAAAGGAAGTTACCATCACCCGCCTGCGCGACATGATGGGCACTGACCTGAAAGGCACGAACCTTGTCGGTTTGCAGAAGGCCGCGAATGAGCTGGGCTTCACCACAGCAGCCGTCCGCGTGGACCGCGAGAATTTTCTGAGCGACTTCTCCCTGCCCTGCATCGCCCAGGTCATCACCGACCAGGGCCTGGCACACTTTGTCGTCGTCTTCAAAAAGACCACGATCAAAGATGACGCCGAGCGCCGCAAGCACATGCTGAAAGAAGCCGAATCCGTCAAGGAAGACGAAAAGAACGGCAAAAAGCACAAGTGCAAGGATTACGTCGTCATCGGCGACCCCGCCTCGGAGCTGAAAAAGATCAGCCTGGACGAGTTCTACAAGAACTTCACCGGCGTGCTGCTGCTGCTGAACCCCACCTCGGAGTTCAAGGGCGGCAAGATCGAAAAGGGCGGCATGATGAAGCGGTACATCGACCTGCTTCTGCCGCAGAAAAAGCTCTTTGTGTATGCCATCCTGGGTTCGCTGATCGTCACGATCCTGGGCATCGCGTCGTCCATGTTCAATAAGATCCTGATGGATGAAGTGCTGCCATACGGACTAAGCAACCTGTTGGTGACATTGATCGTCGTGTTCAGTCTGGTGAGCATCACGAACACGCTGGTGGGCTTCGTCCGGCAGTGGGTGCTGATCTATCTGTCCATCAAGATCGACATCCCGCTGATGCTGGGCTACTTCGGGCACATCTTCAAGCTGCCCATGAAGTTCTTCGCTACCCGCAAGACCGGTGATATCACCACCCGTTATTCGGATGCGAACACCATCAAATCCATCTTCACCAGCATCGCGCTGAGCCTGATCATGGATATCTCGATGGCCATCATCACCGGCGTCATCCTGTTCCGCATGAACTCCACCCTGTTCTCCATCTCCCTGTTCATGGCGCTGGTCAGCATCCTGCTGGTGCTGATCTACAAGCAGCCCTACAAGAAGATCAACGAGGAGACCATGGTGCAGTCCGCTGCGCTGAACAGTCAGATGATCGAGAGCCTGCGCGGCATCGAGACCGTCAAGTGCAACGCCAACGAGGACACCGAAATGGACAACCTCGAGCGTGAGTACATCAAGAGCCTGAAGATCAGCCTGCGGTCCAGCAAGATCAGCAGCACCCAGGGCCTGATCTCCTCCTTTATCTCCACCGGCTTCAGCATGCTGACCACCTATGTGGGCATCAGCCAGGTGCTGAACGGCGAGATGACGCTGGGCGGCTTCATGGCCTTCAGCACCCTTTCCTCTTACTTCACTTCCCCGCTGAGCAACCTGATCGGTCTGCAGATGCAGATCCAGGAGGCCAGTATCTCCATGAAGCGTCTGACCGAGATCATGGATTACCCCTCCGAGCAGGCAGGCGATGAAGACCGCACCGACCTGCCGAAGGTCGAGGGCGACATTGAGTTCAAGGACGTCACCTTCCGCTACGGCAACCGCGCCCCGGCGCTGGATCACATCAGCTTCACCATCCCGGCCGGCAAGAAGGTCGCGCTGGTGGGCAGCAGCGGCAGCGGCAAGTCCACCATCACCAAGCTTCTGCTCAAGTACTACGAGCCGGAGGATGGCGAGATCGACATCAACGGCGTGAACCTGGCCGAGTATACCAACGCTTCGGTGCGCCGCGCCATCTCCTATGTGCCGCAGAACATTGAGCTGTTCAGCAAGACCATCTACGACAACATCCGCGTTTCCCGCATGGACGCAACGCTGGACGAAGTGAAGGAGGCCGCCAAGAAAGCGGACGCTCACGACTTCATCCGCCACCTGCCCCTGCAGTACAATACCTATCTGGAGGAAGCAGGCAACGGCCTTTCCGGCGGCGAGAAGCAGCGCATCGCGCTGGCACGCGCTTTCCTGAAGAACTCCAACCTCTACATTCTGGATGAGTCCACCAGCAATCTGGACTTCGCGACCGAAAACCTGATCTTCAACATGATCTACAACGAGCTTGCAGATCGTTCCATGCTGATCGTGGCGCACCGCCTGTCCACCGTCCGTGACTGTGACCTGATCCTGGTGATGGATCACGGCAAGATCGTGGAGCGCGGCACCCACGACGAGCTGCTGGCCAAGGAAGGCAAGTATTACGAGCTGTGGAACATGCAGCAGGGTATCTTCCGCAAGAAGGCAGAGGCCCCCAAGCCGGTGGCGGCTGCAGTCGTGGAAGAAGACGACGACGGCGAGTCGATGACCTACTGATGCATTTCCGCTCCCCGGTGCTTCCCTGCTGAGGGGCAGCACACGGATCCGATCGGAATGTTCATCGGAAGGGCACTTGCCAAATCAGGTGACAATGCCTCGCTATGGTGTGCCCGGGGGCGTTCCGCCTCCGGGCACATTTTATTGGGCAGGGCCGCCGCTTTCCTTTTGTATATCCAACGAAAAAATAAATTTGAGAAACAGGGGTATCTATCATGAACGAGATCAAAGTTGCTGAAAACAAGACGCTCAAGCTCACCAATGTTCTGTCTCACGAAGTCCAGCCCACGGAGATGGGCAACATGCAGCTGGTGCTGACCCAGATGCAGAACTTCATGAAAAGCAACGGCGCACAGCCCATCGGCCCGCTGGTGCAGGCCATCACCTTTACCCCGGACCACCAGATGAAGCTCATCCTCATGCAGCAGGCTACCCAGTTCATCCCCCAGATGGAGCAGGGCTACCACATGGACGCTGTGCTGCGCGTGAAGAACTGCCTCTACGCCCATTACTGCGGCCCCATGAGCCAGAGCCAGCTGGCAGCTTCCAAACTGCAGATCCATGCATTTGAAAACGAGCAGACCCTCACCGGCGACACTTACACCATCTTTGTCCGCCAGGACGATGACGACGCCGTTGTGGATGTCTTTATGGAGATCAAGTAATTATGACGATGAATGTTCAGAACCTGTCTGACCTGCAGGATCGCCGCATCATGATGGAGAAAAAGCTGCCGCCCTTCGGCTACGCTTTTCTCATCCTGGTGGGCGTGTTCATGGCGTTTCTGGTGGTGTGGAGCACCAAGACCAACCGCATCTATGTGAGCCAGAACTCCGGCACTGTGCAGGCCAGCAACAAGACCTATATCATGTCCAGCTATTCCGGCTCCATCACCGAGCTGTATATCTCCGAGGGCAGCTATGTGAACGAGGGCGACCTCGTGGCCCACATCAAGAGCACCGACCTGGATATGCAGCAGGAAAACCTGGAGAGCCAGGAAAAGATCTACCAGACTCAGCTGGACCAGTACACAAAGCTCTTGCAGTGCGTGCAGGACGATACCAACTACTTCAGCGAGACCGATCCCGAAGATCAGCCCTACTACTACCAGTATGAGACCTACAAGAGCCAGGTGGCCCAGAAGACCTTTGATGCTTCGGCCTACCAGGCTGCCGGTTACTCCGACACCCAGATCAAGACCCTGATGGAGCAGAGCCAGAGCGAGCTGGAAGCGCTGTATTACTCCACCATGCAGAACATCTCCCAGAATATCACCAGCGCACAGACCAATGTGGACAACATCCAGGCGCAGATCGACTCGCTGAACAACGGTGCCAACGATTACTACATCTACGCCCCCACCTCCGGCACCATCCACATGGACAGCCCTTATAAAGAGGGCATGGTGCTCAGCGCCGGCTCCGCACTGGCCACCGTCGCCAGCGAGAACGACGATCTGGAGATCGTGGCCATGGTCACCGTGAGCGACCGCCCCCTGCTGCATGTGGGCGACCCGTGCAAGATCGCCATCACCGGCCTTTCCGAGTATTCCTACGGCACCCTGACCGGTACGGTCACTTCCATTGACAGCGACGTGACCTCCAGCACCAGCGGCTCCTACTACAAGATGACCATCAAGCCCGACACCACCTATGTGGTGAGCAAGAGCGGCGACAAGGTGGATCTTTCCAACGGTATGAGCGTCACCGCCCGCGTGGAGTACGACCAGGTCACTTACTTCGAATACGCGATGGAAGCTCTGGGCGTCCTGTTCCGCTAAGGCGTTTCCCCGGTGCTGCGCTGTCAGCCCGTTTCAAACCACCCAAAGAGGTATACAAAACATGAAATCAACCGCAAAAAAACTGGCAGTCTGCGCCGCAGTGCTCTGCCTGCTGGTGGGCGGCACCGCCGTTTCCGCTTCGGCGGCCTCCCCGCTGACGGGCCTTGCCCTGAGCAATGTCACCCTGCCGTGGAATCAGGATGTGCCCGCTGAAAGCATCGACGCGGGCAGCTACACCGCCAACATGCTGCTGGGTTCTTCGCAGCAGCTGTCCCCGACGGTGCGCCCCCGCAACACCACGGACACGGTGGTCTACATTTCGGATGATACTTCCATCCTGACGGTCAGCAGCAGCGGCGTCGTGCAGGCTGTGGGCGTGGGCACCACCCGCATCACCGCAGCCGCCGGCAACCAGATCTGTGCCTACACCATCGCCGTTTCCATGGATTCTTCCATGATCGTCACCGAGATGGACCTTTCCCTCTCCTCCAACACCATTTATGTTGGCAACTCGGTCTCGGCACAGCTGCAGGTGCGGCCTTCCTCCGCTTCCAGCTATGCCACCGTCACCCTGACCTCCTCCAATGAAAAGGTGGCCACCGTGAACAACTTTGGCCGCGTCACCGGCATTGCGCCCGGCACCGCCACCATCACCGCCACCTGCGGCTCGGTGACGGCCACCACGAAGGTCACCGTCATCAGCATCCCCAGCACGGAGACGGGTTCCACCTCGACCAGTTCCAACAGCGGTCAGGTCGTTACCGTAGACCCCTCTTATGTGGTGCTGAAGCCCGGTGCCACCCGCACCCTGACGGCCAAGGCAACGCCTTCCTCGGCTTCCCAGAAGTTCACCTATAAGTCTGCCAACAGCAGCATCGCCACGGTCAGCCCGTCCGGCGTGATCACAGCGGTGGGCACCGGTGCCACCTCCATCACGGTTTCCAACGGCACGGCGTCCGCCATGGTGACGGTCATCGTCAACCGCTCCGCGTCTTCTTCCTCGGAGGATGGCAGCAGCGAGCCGACCGACGATGACAATTCCGTCACGCTGGACCCGGTGGTCCAGGCCATCCAGGACAGCGAGGACAACGAGATCGTCTTCACCCAGGCTGAGGTCCCCACTGTGACCGGTGACATCCTCAACGCGCTGCGCACCACCGGCAAGACCCTGTGCGTCGTGGGCGACGGCTACACCATGCAGCTCGCAGGCAGCGGCGTCAAGAGCACCACCAGTGAGCTGGACACCATGCTCACCCTCACCGAGACCGATCAGGGCATTGAGTTTGAGCTGGACAAGGGCCACGCCCTCCCCTGCTCGGTGCGCATTGATCTGGACGTGAGCACCTACTCCCGCCTGTACCTGTACAACACGGTCTCCGGCAAGTGGCAGTACCTGAACAGCTACACCGACGGCATCATCACCGCAGACACGGCCGGCCGCTACCTGCTGACCAACCAGAACCTGAAGTTCGCCAACGTCAACTGGACCTTCTTCATCGCAGGCGGCGTGGTGGTCGTGATCATCGGCGTGGCCTACATCGCGTTCAAGAAGCGGTACTGGTTCTGGTAAGCCTTTCCCGCGGACCTTCCCCTGACATACAAAGAGGACATCTTCTGAACTTCAGAAGATGTCCTCTTTTTGTTTCTCCGTTCTATGCCGCCTGCGGAGCGTTTCAACGGGTTTATTCCACCGTCACGCTCTTTGCCAGGTTGCGGGGTTTATCCACGTCACAGCCGCGCAGAACCGCCATATAGTAGGCGAACAGCTGCAGCGGCACGATGAGCTGCAGCGGCATGAAGATGTCCTCATATTCATCCAGCCGCACCACGGCATCGGCCACACCCTCCGGCACCACAGCGTCCTTCGTGGTGAACAGCAGCACCCGCGCCCCGCGGCTGCGGGTCTCTTTGGCGTTGGAGATGGTCTTCTCATAGACCTTTTTCTGGGTGGCCAGCGCGATGACCGGCACACCGTCGGTGATCAGGCTGATGGTGCCGTGCTTCAGCTCACCGGCCGCGTAGGCGTCCGAGTGCACATAGCTGATCTCCTTCAGCTTCAGGCTGCCCTCCAGCGAGAGGGCGTAGTCGAACCCGCGCCCGATGAAGAAGCAGCTCTGGGTATTCACATAGCGGCTGGCGAGGTACTTGATCTGTTCGCAGTCTGCCAGGCGGGGCTTGATGACCTCCGGGGCACGCAGCAGCTCGGCGGTGTAGCGGCGGGTATCGGCCTCGCTCAGCTCCCCGCGCGCATAGGCCAGACGCAGTGCAAAGAGGTACAGCACGCACATCTGCACCATATAGGCCTTGGTGGACGCCACAGCGATCTCCGGCCCGGCATAGGTGTACATGACGTAATCTGCCGCCCGGGCAATGGAGCTGCCCACCACATTCACGATGGCCAGCACCGGCACGCCCCGGCTCTTGGCCAGCTTGAGAGCTGCCAGCGTGTCGCTGGTCTCGCCGGACTGGCTGATAATGATGACCAGATCGTTGGGCCGCAGGATGGGGTCGCGGTAGCGGAACTCGCTGGCAATGTCCACCTCGGCGGGCACCCGGGCCAGCGCTTCAATGGCAGTCTTGCCCACCATGCCCGCGTGCATGGCCGTGCCGCAGGCCACCAGATGCACCGTGCCGATGTTCCGCAGCACCTCATCCGTCAGCTCCGGGATGCGCAGCACCGGCAGGCCGTCCTCCACACGGGGGCTGACCGTGGCCGTGATGGCCGCAGGCTGCTCGTTGATCTCCTTGAGCATGAAGTGCGGGTAGCCGCCCTTCTCGGCCGCTTCCATATCCCAGTCGGCGGTCAGCACTTCGCGCTCCACCGGCTCGCCGAACTCGTTGTAGAACCGGATGCCTTCTGCGGTGCAGACAGCCATGTCGCCTTCTTCCAGCACGCTGTACTTGCGGGTGTACTTGAGCAGGGCCGGAATATCCGAAGCCACAAAGTTCTCGCCCTCGCCCCAGCCCACGATCAGCGGGCTCTCGCGCTTGACGGCGAACACGGTGTCCGGGTAGTCCCGGAACAGCACGGCCAGCGCATAGCTGCCGCGCACCTTTGCAAGGGCCTGCTGCAGCGCACGCAGCGGGTCGCCGGTGTAGCAGCTGTCGATCAGCTTCACCAGCACTTCGGTGTCGGTCTCGCTCTGGAAGGTGTAGCCTTTTGCGATCAGGCGCTCCTTGAGCAGGCCATAATTTTCAATGATGCCGTTGTGAACGATGCTCACGCGGGGCGTGGAATGCGGGTGGCTGTTCACATCGCTGGGTTCGCCATGGGTGGCCCAGCGGGTGTGGCCGATGCCGCAAAAGCTCTGGGCCAGCTGCTGTGCTGCCAAGCGCTCCCGCAGGGCGGTCAGGCGGCCTTTCGCCTTCACCACTCGGATGCCGCCGTCCAGCGCAAGCGCCACACCGGCGGAGTCATAGCCGCGATATTCCAGTTTTTCCAGGCCATCCAGCAGCACATCCTGTGCGCTGCGCTTCCCGACATAACCAACAATGCCGCACATACAAAACACCTCCATACCGGCCGTGCCCCGCGCCAAAACGCGCAGTGCCCCACGGCCAGCTTCTTGTCATTAGTTTATGTTCTTGTATGGCTTTCTTTGAAGGGATCTGTTGCGGTATCGCTGCCGTTTTTTGCCCTTCTCTGCGGCTGGTCTAGCCCTCAGCCGGAGAAACATCCGCCGAATCTTTCGATGATTCCTCTCCTCGTCACCCTCGCGGCTGTCACCCGCGTGGCCCGGCGCTTTGCGTCACCCGTATTGTCCACATTCCACCTTTCGAGGCCTTATTATAGCACAAAGGCTGGCTCAATGCCAGCCCAATGTTTTATGAAGCTTCGGCTGCCAGACCAGTTTGTACATCAGCAGCATGTTGTGCAGCGCCCGGTCGTAGAGCAGAAAGGCCACGTTGCCCATGGCCAGCGTGGCCAGCGCAGCGGCTGTGGCCGTGGCCCGCAGCTCCTGCGAGATGCTGCCCGCAGGCACCAGCAAAAACACCAGCCCGTACATGGCCAGCACCGCGCCGTTGCACAGCGCCAGCTTTGCCAGCCCCCGCAGCGCGGCCGGGCGGATGCGCTCGAACCACGGCTTTGCCAGCGGGTAATACCCCAGCAGGAACACGAAGATGAGCGCCACTTCCTTATCCGGCACAAAGAGCACCGCCAGCAGGCCCACCGCCGCATAGGCCGTGAGGGCCATGGTACGGCCGCACTCCACGCAGACCGTGGCAATGAGAAAGCCCGCAACGGCGGGCGCGATGAACATGGCAATGGGGATCACGGCGCCCAGCAGCATCAGCGCGACGCACAGCGCCGCCACGATGCCGCAGTAGGCCATGGCCCAGCTTTTTCGTTGTTGCTTTTTCATGGGATCTCCCAGTTTTCCTGCTCGGCACCGGCTTCCAGCGGGTCCACCGCGTGGTGCAGGCCCAGCAGCATGATGTTATCCAGCAGACTGCGGTTGAGCTTGATGTCCAGCATGCTGTACACCCGCATCAGGTCGTTTGCGGCTGCCAGCGCCTGGCGGCGGGCGTTCTCCACGGCGGCGGTCTGGCCCTTCAGGTCGTTGACCACGAACACGTTGTAGCGGCCGCTGCGCTTATCCTTCTCAAACCGCTCGGCCTTGTCCAGCAGATAAAAGATACGTCCGATGCTGCTGCCGATGTAGCGCATGCTCTTGCGCTGGCTGGGGTCGTCGGTGGCAAGGGTGGAGTACAGCGCGCCGTAGATGTTGCTCATGGGCTCGGCGGCCAGGCTGTAGTTCTTGGCGCTAAGGTTCATCTGCACCACAGCCTGCTCCCGCTCCTGGCCGAACAGCCGTTCCAGCGCCGGGTTCTCCTGCACGGTGCGCTCGTAGGCACGGCGCAGCAGCAGCCGGTCCATTGCGCGGCGCAGGCGCTTGAGGGGCCGCAGCTCGTCGTACCTGCGGTCCTGCAGGCTGTGCCACCCCAGCAGCACCTCCACCTGCGCCGCCTGCCGGATGCCCTGGGTCTGGCACATGAGCCTGCGCCAGACCAGCGTGCCGGGCACCCGCTTGCGCTGGCAGGTGGCTGCACGCCCGGCCAGACTGTCCGAAAGGATGGCAAACAGCACCCCGTTGGTGCGCAGCAGGTGGCAGGCGTAAAGGCCGTATTCCTCATAGAGCTGCCGCCGCACGCCCCGCAGATACTGCAGGTAGATGTTGTAATCCCGGATGGTCAGTTCGGGCAGATAGGGCCGCATCCTTCCCTCCATACGCACGATTCCTTTCTGCGGCGCACCGCTGGACGTTTATAATAAGGCTAGTATAATCCATTTTGCCTTCCGGTGCAACCGTCCGGTGTAAAATCCCGATGAATTTGTCTCATCTTTGCCGTTTTGTTTCCCGCACAAGTGCAAAAACTTCCTGTCCATGCGTCCATTTCCCTGTCAGGATGCATTCCTGTTTGTCCTAACTTTTCCCGGTACTTTTCAGGCCGGACGAAAAAAGCCGCACCGGTGCAGCCCGGTGCGGCAGGTAACAATTGTGAATTATTTGTTTTTCTCAAAGCGGTTCGGCGCGGTGCGCTTGCCGTCAAAGCCGGACTTCGGCATGGGCTTTGCGGTGTGCTCGAACTTGGGTGCGCTGTAGTACATGTACAGCTGGCAGGGGATCATGCCGTTGTACATCTTGCGGCGCTTGTTGGCACGCTTGCCGTAGTGGCTCTCAAAATCCATGTCGGCGGTGATGGCATACACGCCCGCGCAGGGATGCGCTTCCATCTGGCGGCCCAGGGTGCGGGCCAGTTTGGCAGCACCCTCGATGGTGCTCATGCGCTCGCCATAGGGCGGGTTGGTCAGCACGATGGCCTCCTGCTTCGCGGCAAAATCGGCCACATCGGCCACTTCAAAGTGGCAGCGCTTTTCCACACCGGCCAGCTTGGCGTTGGCGTTGGCCAGTGCCACGGCGGCAGGGTCGATATCATAGCCGAAGGCTTCAAAGCCCACATCCAGCTTGGACTCAGCCAGGGCCTTCTGGCGCTGCTCCGCCCAGATGGAAGCGGGCACGAAGCCGTAGCGCTCGGCAGCAAAGCGGCGTTTCAGGCCGGGTGCGATGTTCATGGCTTTCTGGGCGGCTTCGATCAGCAAAGTGCCGCTGCCGCAGAAGGGGTCCTCTACCAGACTGTCGCGGCGCACACGACCCAGGTCGGCGATGGTGGCGGCCAGCGTCTCGCGGATGGGTGCCTCCATAGCGTTGCGGCGGTAGCCGCGCTTGTGCAGGCCCTCGCCGGTGGTGTCCAGCATGATCTCGCACTGGTCTTTGCGCAGCATGAAGCGGATCTTGTACTCCGCGCCGGTCTCGGGCAGCACCGAAGTGTGGTGCTTGGCCATCAGGCGCTTGACCACAGCCTTTTTGATGATGCTCTGGCAGGCGGGCACACTGGACAGCTGGCTGTTCAGCGAAGAACCGGTGACCGGGAAGGCCGCGTCGGCGGGCAGCAGTTCTTCCCAGGGGATATCGTAGACGCCGTCAAACAGGTCGTCGAAGGTGGCGGCCTTGTAGCGGGCCAGCAGCAGCATGACGCGCTCGACGGTGCGCAGGTTGAGGTTGGCCGCCGCGATCATCTCGGCACCGCCGGCAAAGCTCAGGCGGCCGTCATCCACCCGGATGTTCTCGGCACCGATGCGGGTCAGCTCGAATTTTGCAGTGGACTCGCACCCGAAGAAGCAGGGCGCGATCAGTTCAAATTTTGCAGGCATTCTGGTTCCTTTCTTGTCCGTGGGCGTTGCCGCACCACCAAAAAACAGGCCCGCCCCGCTGGGGGCAGGCCCAAAGCTTCTTCGTCTTGTGCGGACGGCTCAGCGGCTGCCGCG
>ENA-OPWR01002649-OPWR01002649.1-human-gut-metagenome-genome-assembly--contig:-NODE-2649-length-11956-cov-2.697420_pt1 | contig 11956 bp, 9 predicted proteins | sample MGYA00241507_ERZ502006 | MGnify/ENA primary metagenome ERZ502006 (study PRJEB25962, sample SAMEA2043041) | human gut metagenome | biome: human gut; feature: human-associated habitat; material: faeces... | reverse complement strand
ACTTCGTCTGCGTGATGATGGTGATGATCATGATGATGTCCGCAGCCACATTCGTCATCATGGTCGTGATGATGCTCATGATCGTGGTCATGTCCGCAGCCGCACTCGTCATCATGGTCGTGATGATGATGCTCGTGATCGTGGTCATGTCCGCAGCTGCACTCCTCATCATGGTCGTGATGATGATGCTCATGATCGTGGTCATGTCCGCAGTCACACTCCTCATCATGGTCGTGATGATGATGCTCATGATCGTGGTCATGTCCGCAGCCACACTCGTCATCATGGTCGTGATGGTGATGATGTTCATGCTCCTCTTTCAGCAGCTCATCTGCCAGAGATACCGGATGCTCCATAACCTCCAGGATTTTCTTTCCATCCAGCTTCTCAATCGGAGTGGTAATAATAGCTGCCTTCTCATTGATAGAACGAAGAAGCTCCATAGACTCCATTGCTTTCTTCTCGTCTACAATATCGGTACGGCTCATGATAATCGCGCCTGCATACTGAACCTGATTGTCAAAGAACTCGCCGAAGTTTCTCATATACATTTTGCATTTCTTGGCATCAACAACTGTAGTGTAGCTGTTCAGCTGAATATCAACATCCTCTTCCACACCCTGTACAGCCTTGATAACGTCGGAAAGCTTACCAACACCTGATGGCTCGATCAGGATACGATCCGGATGATACTTCTCTACAACTTCCTTCAGGGAAGCACCAAAATCTCCAACCAGGGAACAGCAGATACATCCGGAGTTCATCTCACGGATCTCGATTCCGGCATCTTTCAGGAATCCCCCGTCAATACCAATCTCACCGAACTCATTCTCGATCAAAACTACCTGCTCACCTTCAAATGCTTCTTTCAGCAGTTTCTTAATAAGAGTTGTCTTACCAGCTCCAAGGAAACCGGAGATAATGTCAATCTTTACCATTTTGTATTCCCCTTTCTATTATGTCAGAAAAAGGGGACATGACCAAGTCACATCCCCTAATATATTTATCCCAATTTCACAGTTTTATGCAAATCAGCCGTTGATCATGAAGTGCATAAGCTTATCAATGTCTTCTTTCTCATATGCAACGATCTCAAGCTCCGGAATCTCACCGTTAGAGAAGATGTTTGCAAGAGATACATACTGTGATAATTTAGATTTCAGGTTCAGTCTGTCACCTTCGCCAGTTACAAGCTCTACTTTACCAGCGCAGCTGTCTACTACATCAAAAAATTTCTGAATGTCTTTAATATTAGATACCTTCATGTCAATATTCTCCTTTCAACATGTACAACTTTTTCCATTTCTTTTTGTTCGGGCTCATTATATCTCAACTTTTTCCAAATAGCAACAGGTTTTTCACCTTCTGGGAAAAAATCCCCAACAGTCACAAACAAAACCCGAATTTGCCCCATTCTTTGGGTATTTTTAATACTAAATTATCACAGCAATCTGAAAATTGTCTGTGAGAATTGTTCCTTGCGGAATTTGGCAGCTTCTAATACTGGAACACAGCAACCCCGTAAGCTGGCAGCGGATAAGCAAAGGAGAACGGACGATTGTCACAATCCTGCTTTTCTGCCTTAAATACCTTCTTCGCAGTCTGTCCGTTTTCATCCAGAACCAGTGTGTATTGTTTCTTCTTCGGCACACCAACACGGTAATCCGGACGTTCTACAGGAGTGAAATTGCATACTACCAGAAGGTTATTTCTTTTTGTAGGGGATTTCCTTACGAAGCTGTAAATACTTCTGTCCCCGTCATCTGCATTGATCCACTCAAAGCCAGACGGATCCGTATCCGTTCCATAGAGCGCAGGATATTTGCGATACATCTTCAGCAATGTCTGCACAAAATCCTTCAAATCCCGATGCTTCTCTTCCCCAAGAAGGAACCAGTCAAGTTCTCTCTCCTCGCTCCACTCTCGAAGTTGACCGAATTCCTGCCCCATAAATAAAAGCTTCTTGCCCGGATGGCAGAACATAAATGTATAAGCAGCCTTCAGATTCTTAAACTTATCATCTAGCTCACCTGGCATTTTCTCCAGCATAGACTTCTTCAGATGAACCACCTCATCATGGGAGATTACTAACACATATTTCTCACTGTAAGCATATGTCATGGAGAAAGTCATCTTATTATGGTTAAACTTACGGAAATAGGGGTCCAGCTTCATATATTCCAGGAAGTCATTCATCCAGCCCATGTTCCATTTCAGGGAAAATCCAAGGCCGTCATCCTCTGCCTTACCTGTAACCTTCGGCCATGCGGTAGACTCCTCTGCAATCATCACAGTACCATGGTTTCTTCCAAGAACCACTGTATTCAGATGCTTAAAAAACTCAATTGCTTCCAGATTCTGATTTCCGCCATATTTATTGGCTACCCACTGACCATCATTCTTTCCATAATCCAGATACAGCATGGATGCAACGGCATCCACACGAAGACCGTCCACATGACACTCCTCGATCCAGAACAGAGCATTTGCGATCAGGAAGTTCTTTACCTCCGGTCTGCCATAATTGTAGATCTTGGTTCCCCAGTCCGGATGCTCGCCCTGTCTCGGATCTGCATGCTCGTATACTGCAGTTCCGTCAAAGTTGGCAAGTCCGTGTGCATCCTTCGGGAAGTGCGCCGGTACCCAGTCAAGGATAATACCAATCTTCTGGCGATGGAGATAATCAACCATATATTTGAAATCCTGTGGTGTTCCGTAACGGGAGGTCGGTGCATAATAGCCGGTAACCTGATAACCCCAGGAACCGTCAAAAGGATGCTCTGCGATGCCCATAAACTCAACATGTGTGTAACCCATTTTCTTGACATACCCGGCAAGCTTCGGGGCCAGCTCTCTGTAGGAATAGAAACCATCCTCGTCTTCCGCAGTCTGCGGATGTTTCATCCATGAACCCGGATGCACCTCATAAATAGACATGGCACTTGTATCCGGATCAAAGGCCTCACGGTTCTTCATCCAGGTATCATCTTTCCATTTATAGTTGGTGATATCTGTAATACGAGAAGCTGTTCCGGGACGCATTTCAGCGGCATTGGCATATGGATCTGCCTTGTAAAGCTCCTCACCATGTGCACCTGTAATGTAAAATTTATACAGCTGTCCGATCTTCGCTCCCGGTACAAATGTCTCATAAACACCAATGGGTCCAACTTTTTTCATGGGATTCTTCTCTGTGTCCCATTCATTGAACTCACCTACAACAGAAACCGCCTGTGCATTAGGTGCCCACACTGCAAAATAAACCCCTTTTTTCCGGTTCTGCGTGTCCGGATGTGCTCCCAGCTTCCTGTAAATATCATAATTCGTGCCCTGACCGAACAGATACTGGTCAAGCTCCGTAAATTGTAATTTCTTTCCCATTTTCAGGTACCTCCCTTTATAGTTCTGCCACCGTCCATTCCCCAATTTTAAGTGGAGTTTTTTATTCTATAATTATACCAATCCCCATATTTTCAGTCAAGGAAAAACCCTCCCATATAATATGTGTCTATTATCCGACAGTGTCGTATAAAGTCAAAAAAGAGACCTGAATGACACACATTTTGTCACTCAGGTCTCCTGGTATTATTCTTTAGTATTCTTCACTTCCGTCATCATAGGAACCATCGTCATAGGAGCCATCATCATAGCTTCCGTCATCGTAGCTTCCATCATCATAGTTTCCGTCGGAAGAACCATCCGATCCGTCACTGCTTCCGTCTGTGGAACCATCTGATCCATCACCACTTCCATCAGAAGAACCGTCCGATCCGTCACTGACTGTACTGTCTGTGGAACCATCACTGACGTCTGTACTATCTGCGGAGGTACTGTCTGCAGAAGCGCTGTCATCAGAAGTTATACTTCCGTCAGAAGAATCACTGCTGTCTGTTGAATCACTGGAATTTCCTGCATATCCTGCAACACGTCCTGCCTGAAGGGAGCTGTCCCAGAAGTCAGAATAGGAAGCACTCTGTAAAGTAACATCTTTAGCTGCTGCAAGTTCACTGACTGTCACCAGCTTATATCCCTCATTGACCAGTTCCGGAATCAACTTCTCAGTAGCACATTTTACAGATGGCTCATGGATATCATGCATCAGAATGATAGAACCATCACTCAGATCGCTGTTCATGATCTCATTGTAATCCGCATCCGCATCCATCAGTTTCCAGTCCAGGGAGTCTGTGGACCACATGAAAAACGGTTTGCCTACTGCTGCCATCTGTTCTTCTGTGATTGCTCCATACGGTGCACGGCACACGGTTGCAGCCTGTCCGCAGGCTTTCACCAGCTCGTCATCTGTTTTCTGGAATTCCTGTACAACAGAATCCAGATCCATATTCGGAAGAGTCTGCTCCGGATGATCCCAAGTATGGTTACCAATCTCACATCCAAGCTGTAACATTCTCTGTACAGTAGATTCCCGTCCCTCAACATTCTGTCCCAGCATAAAGAAGGTAACATGAATATTATATTTCTCAACTGTATCAAGAAGAGTCTCTGTATACTCTCCCGGTCCATCATCAAAGGTCAGTGCGATCATCGGACGTTTCTTGGAAGGATCATAAGAACCATCTTCATTAAAGTAATAATCCTTCACACCTTTCTCAACCCATCCTGTCTGCATATAACCATTCTCATCAAAACTGTATGTAGTTCCGTCGATTTCGGCAAAACCATTGATATAATATGTACCATCCGGATTCTGATACCACTTTCCTGTGGAGTCTTCATGCCATCCCGGTGTCATAACAGAAAGTCTGTCTCCTGCTGTACTGCCCTTTATCGGCATCACCACAGCATCTGTACTGCTGTCACCGGATGAATCCGATGTAGCCGAATCAGCCGATGCAGATGCATCCTCCGTACTTCCATCTGAGGAAGTTCCTGCTGTATTCGCCTGTACATTCACAGTCTCCGTATCCTTACTGCTTCCTCCGCCTACACGGTTGACGATTGGTAAAATTACTCCTCGAACAACAAAAACCAGCAGAAGAATCGCCGCAAACACACAGGTTATCCGCTTCATCATCCGCCGCCGTCTTATTTGCTGCTGCTTTCTGCGCATTCTCTCGCGCAAAACTCTTTTGTCCATTTGATTATATCCCCGTCTATATATTTATAACTTTCCTTAATGTCTGAACTTAATCATACCGCATTTAATGTTCAAATACAATGGTAATTCCCGAAAGAATCTCTTAATTTTCTTTTTATGTGTTACTGTCAAAAAAGCGGTTCCCGGAAATTCTCCCGGGCCCCGCACTTTTTTGTACGCATCACATAATGCGTGTGATTTTTTGTTATTCTGCTGATGCATCTGATGCGCTGTCTGCCTCTTCTGTCGGTTCTTCCTCAGGAACCATATCTGTCGCTTCTGCCGTTTCCAGCTCTTCGTCAACAGTTCCCTCAGCACTGCTTCCATCTACAGACGGATCATCTCCGTCCACACCTTGTGTGTCACCGGCAGTTACTTTTTCTTCAACGGTTGCGTTATCTATGATAAAGTCCTCCACACGGAGCAGTCCGATAGATTCATCCACAGCTGCCTGGCCATACTTATCTACCAGTGCCGCGATATCCTTTACATTATATGATTTGATCAGTTCGTTCTGGATACCAAGAGATTTTTCATCCTCAAGTGTCATATTTTCCGCATCCATGATTCCCTGCACGATCAGGTTCTGTTTCACCTTATATTCCGCATACTGGCTGCTCTGCTCTTCAAAATCATCCATGGAAATGCCCTGTGCCTTTACAAAATCCTCCAGGGTCATATCACCCTGTTTTGCATAATTTTCGTACAGAGTCTTAAATTCTGTTTTTGCCGTATCCAGATCATCCTGTGGGTATTCTTTTACTTCGGAAGCAGAGAGCACTGTGTTCCATGCTGTCTCACGAAGAGTATTCTGGGCGCTTGTTTTTGCTTCTTCTTCCAGTGTCTTGCGGATTTCTTTTTTGTAGTCTTCCGCAGTCTTACAGTCAGTATTCTTGGCTGCCCAGTCATCGGTCAGTTCGGGAGCACGTTTGAAGCTCTGCAATGTAACTTTAAACACAACCTCCTGGCCTGCCAGTTCTTCGGATGAATATTCTTCCGGAAATGTAAGGTCGAGATCTTTTGTCTGGCCTTTTTTCATTCCGATGATTCCATCTTCAAAACCATCAATAAAAGTTCCGGAACCGATCGTCAGCTCATAATTGTTGGCTGTACCTCCGTCAAAAGCTACTCCGTCTTTGGTTCCTACGTAATTGATCGTAACAATGTCACCGTTCTGAACCGTACCTTCTGTTACTTCCTCTGCCTTATTCTGAAGTTCTTCCTGAACCCTTCCATCAACCATGTCATCGGTCACAGCTTCTACAGAATTATCAAGTGTCAGGCCTTTATACTGTCCGATCGTTATATATTTGCTCACATCATCCACAGAAACAAGTCTTGTATCTCCGGAGGCTGTATCTTTGCTGTTTTTATCTGAATCCGATCCTGATTCTGCTGAATCTGTTTTATCGGCTGTATCCTGTGTTTCTGCTGTAGATTTTGTTTCCCCTTTATTGTCTGCAGATGTGCCGCAGGCTGTTATCGCCAGCGCTGTACACAATGCAAGCACAACGAGATATGTTTTTTTCTTCATATCTTACTCCCTTCATATCAAAATCATCTGAAAATACACATATATTCTAACCATAATAGATTATAAACATTTTCTGTATACTTTTGTAAAATCTATTTCCTTACATTTCTGGAACCGGTGTCGGTCTGGAATCGTCCCAGACTTCAGATACATCAAACAGGTCGCTGAGCATATCCGGATTATAATACATACGATAACCATCCAGGTTCCGTCTTCCCTGTCGGAAATACTCACTTGTGATCTGCACAAAATACTGACTGGAATCTACATTGCAGAAATAGCGGTAGCCACGACTCTTATAATATTCATACTTGGCATTATCAGAGGTATATCCTTCCCAGTCGCCGATATCTGCGCCAAAGGCAAAAATGATCATGTCGGTTTTTCCAAGGATCGGTGCTACATATTTCTCCCATTTCTTGTTATCTGTTTTCAGTTCGGCCGCAGTAGAAGAAGTTGCATTTCTGTGGCCCCAGGTATGGCTTGCAAATTCCCAGCCGTCTTTTTTCATGGCTTTTGCCACTTTTTTGGCTGCTTTTACTTCTTTATTATAGTCAAAATCCGGATTAGCCTTGAGAAAAGCTTTCTGGTCGTCCTGAAGGTTCTTTTTTGACTTATATGCACCATCTGTACGGTATCCCAGCACTCCGTCATAACCGGTCATTGCCAGGATCCCCTTTCTTCCATGGTAGGAAAAATCAGGATGTTCCTTAATAAAAGAATCCAGGATCGGCACAACATCGTAATCGCCGGTCACAACCGTTCCGTCAGCCTTTTTATATTCACATTTAATGTCTCCATTATCATCGATCACCAGTTTTGTGGCAAATCCATCTCCATCCATGTAATGATAATAGCTGACATCATCTTCAGAAAGTACGAAAGGAATCTTGCCCTCCGGAAGCATGATCTTGCCTCTGCTCATGGTTCCGTCATCATTCACTACCGCCATGTCGTGAGGGCTTACCAGAACATATCCCTTATCATACATAATCTGGATCATTTTTTTGAACTCACTGACTGTCGTCATCATCTGATTATATCCTGCCTCATCAGAATCCCCGTCAAAAGCCAGAGAGGTGTCTACGATAAGGGAATGGAAAAACACATGTGTCACCTGCTCAAGAGGATACTCTACACAGGCATCTCTTTTTTTCATATAGGAAGCAGCTGCCTTCTGCATTTTATCACTGGTGGCAAATTTCCAGTTGTTCTTCAGAACAGAAATCGCTCCTGTATAATCATACTGCTGAGCCAGTTTCTTTGCCTTTGCGAGAAGTGCCTTTTCATTGGAGGAAGTACTGCCGGAAGTGTCCTCTGACTTCTCACGTTTCTGTGTTTCTTTTTCAGCCTCTTTCTCTTCTTCCGGTGTCTCGGTTGCTGCCGGCTGGTCTTCCGGATCTGCTGCTACCTTAGCCTCTTCTTCCTCCACTTCAGTCTGTGTATCCTCTGCGTCTGCCTCATCCGACTGTGTATCTTCCGCATCTGCCTCATCTGACTGCGTATCCTCGTTGTCCTGCGACTGTGCGGTCATATTATCCTGCTGAACAGTAACTGGTGCGTTTCCACTGACAAAAAGTGATGCTGCAAGTACTGTTGTCAGGACCCCTGCAATTTTTTTCTTCATAAAATAACTAGCCCCTTTCTTTTAAGTCCCCTCGTATCTTTCAAAATCCGATCATCCCATCGGTGGTACCGGCGTTGGTCTTGCCGGGTCAAAAACATCTTTTGCGTTAAAAAGATCTTCCAGAAGTTCCGGATTATAATACATACGATATCCATCCAGATTTCTTCTTCCCTGTCGGAAATAGCGGTCACGGATCTGTACAAAATATTGACTGGAATCTACATTACAGTAATAATTATAGCCCTGTCCCTTCAGATATTCGAATTTATCACCGGAATAATCTGCTGCATTTGTAAGATCTGTTCCAAAAGCAAAAATAATGATATCCGTTCCCCCGATCAGCGGATCTACATTTTTTTTGAATTTTTCGGTATCTTCCTGAAGTTTCTCCAGAGAGATCTGACCTACATTCTGATGTCCCCAGGTATGGCTCGCAAATTCCCAGCCTTCTGCCTTCATAGCATCAGCAACTTTTTTTGCGGCTGCCCGTTCTTCCTCCAGACTGAAATCCGGATGTTCGTCCAGCCACTGTACTTTATTTGCATCCAGATCTGCAGGACGTGTTTCATAACTTTCGTCTGTACGGTATCCCAGAATTCCATTGTACCCGGTAAGTGCCACGATTCCCTTGGCTCCCCGGTAGGAAAAATCCGGATGCTGCTCCACAAAACGGTCAATCAATGGTACCATATCGTAATCTCCTACTGATACGCTGCCATCATCTTCCACATATTCGTTGCGGATTTTCCCCTCTTCATCCACAATCAGTTTTGTGGCAAAACCATCTCCATCCATATAATGATAATAACATACATCATCCTGCGAAAGGACAAACGGTGTTTTCCCCGGTGGGAGAAGAATTTCTCCTTCTGTGATATTGCCGTTTTCATCCACCTTTGCCATGTCTTTAATGCTTACCATGACATAGCCCTTATCGTACATGGTCTGCGTAATCTTATTAAACTCATCAATGGTAGTCATAACCTGATTATAATCTGCTTCTTTATAATCTCCGTCAAAAGCTTTGGATGTATCTTTTATCAGAATATGATAAAAGACATGCGTCACTTCTTCAAGTGGCCATGCCGTACATGTTGCTTTTGTTTCTTCATATTTTTTTACTGCATTCTGCATCTTCTGGCTGGAACCGTAATCCGGATCGTTTTTCAGAAGATCTATTGCCTTATCATAATTATACTGCTGTGCCAGAAAATCTGCCTTTGCAAGAGTATCACCGGATACGGTTTCTTCTGATGCGGCAGCTTCTGTCAGAACGTTCTGCTTGGAACTTTCATCCTGCGAATTTTTCTGATTTTCTGTTTTGTTTGATTCTTTTGTAGCAGATGCGCTTTTTTTCTGCTGAGAGACTGCTGTATTTTTTTCTTTAAAAGCTGTCACACCGGCGGATATGCCTCCGGCGACAAGCAAAATTACTGCTCCTATAGCGATCAGACGATTTCTGCGTTCCCGCTGCAGGCGCTTCCTGCGGCGTTCCAGCATACATTTACGCCATTCTTCATACTCCGGAGTTCCCATTTCTGGTCTGGATCTCCGGGGCCTGTTCTCTTCCATACCAATTTCCTCCATCTCTGGTCTTCTTTCGTTTCTTACGTATAAACAAAGATCACCCTGTTTCTGCAATCCATCTGGTATATATTGTGGACCACAGCATAATCATTATACCTTGTAAACGCTGAAATTTCCACCATTCCTCCTGTCTTTTTCACTTTTCTTTTATCTTGCCTTTTTGGGAAAACAATGCTAAAATGTTTTGTACGTAATGTAACCGATTGCGAAACAAATATACATACAGGGGGATTCTCAAATGAGTACAGTTACCATTGTTCTTCTGGTCATCCTCGTTATTCTGATCGCAGCAGTAATCGCACTCTACTTCTTCGGAAAGAAAGCTCAGAAAAAACAGGACGAACAGCAGGCTCAGATCCAGGCCAACAAGCAGACAGTTTCCATGCTGATCATCGATAAAAAGCGGATGCCACTGAAAGATTCCGGACTTCCACAGATGGTCATTGACCAGACACCGAAGCTTATGCGTCGTTCCAAACTTCCGATCGTAAAAGCTAAAGTTGGTCCGAAGATCAGCATCCTCATCGCAGATGAGAAAGTATTCGATCTGATCCCGGTTAAGAAAGAGATCAAAGCCGAAGTCAGCGGTCTTTACATCGTTGGCGTAAAAGGAATCCGTGGTTCTCTTGAAACACCACAGAAGAAGAAAAAAGGTTTCCTCTCAAGATTCCGTAAATAATCCGAATATAAAGCAACCGCCGTGGTTTCAGGAATTTTCCCTGATACACGGCGGTTATTTTTTATAAGACAAAATCCTTACAGTCTCTGGGCTGTACCTGGATCGCCAGGTAACAGTCTGCCACATGTTCCTCATTCATATCCAGCGCGTAATCTGCTTTCATCTGAAGATTCTCTTCACTCTCCATAAGCTCCAGGTTTGTGGCGGCAATTCCCATCTGAAGTGTTCCATACGGTGTGGAATAATAAGTCATATTCTTCTTACCCTGCTCAAATACCATATGGACATTTACCAGACCCTTTTTACTTACTTCCAGACCTTTCTCTGACATTTTTATGTAATTGATCGTAGGTTCAGCGGTTTCATCGAGAAGTTCCTCATATCTGAGATAATGAGAACCATTGCGGAAATAATACTGTCCCGCTACGACGATCTCGATCGGCTCCTGGTCTCCCTGTGCGTCCATCATCTGAAGCCCTCTTACATGGATCAAAACTTCTTTTTGCATTTTTTTCTCCTAATATTTCTCAATATCGATCTTCTGTGTTTTCTCTACATTATATGACAGGATGGAATTGGCAAAATCCTTAAATTTCTCGGCAAGATCACTTACATAGAAGCGATACGGAAATTCCTCCTGTGCCGCCTCATCACTTGCTAGATCCAGATCTGCCAGAAGCTTCTTCAGTTCCAGTGCAGTCTCATAGGCCGGATTCACAAGCCGGACATCCTCCCCCATGATCTTACGGATCGTAGATCGCAGAAGCGGGTAATGTGTACATCCAAGAATCAGTGTGTCGATCTCCTGATCCTGAAGTTCCTTCAGATATCTTCTTGCAACCTCTTCTGTGACAGGATCATGATACCATCCCTCTTCCACCAGCGGTACAAAAAGCGGACATGCTTTCCCGATCACGGTGATCTCCGGATCCAGCTCCCTGAGATAGGAAGCATGGATACCGCTGTCTACCGTACCTACTGTGCCAATGATCCCTACTCTCTTGTTCCTGGTCTCCTCAGCAGCCACTTTAGCACCGGCTTCGATCACTCCGAGAATAGGGATATCCAGTTCATCCTTTACCGCATCCAGAGCAAAAGCACTGGCTGTGTTACAGGCTACAACAATGGCTTTTACTTTCTGTTCCTGCAGAAAATGAATGATCTGGCGGGAATAACGGATAACTGTCTCTCTGGACTTACTTCCATATGGAACCCGGGCTGTATCTCCGAAATATACAATTTTTTCGGACGGCAGATTCCGCATGATCTCACGGGCCACCGTCAATCCTCCGATACCGGAATCAAACACACCAACCGGTGCGTTTCTGTCTATATTCATTGATCTTATTCTCCTGAAATAATTAATCGAGCGCTATAATTACTCGTTGGAATATTGTATCACCAATCCAGCGCTTTCGCAAGCCAGAAGGA
>ENA-OPWR01002647-OPWR01002647.1-human-gut-metagenome-genome-assembly--contig:-NODE-2647-length-11961-cov-4.856039_pt1 | contig 11961 bp, 9 predicted proteins | sample MGYA00241507_ERZ502006 | MGnify/ENA primary metagenome ERZ502006 (study PRJEB25962, sample SAMEA2043041) | human gut metagenome | biome: human gut; feature: human-associated habitat; material: faeces... | reverse complement strand
CGCCGGAGCGGTGCTTAAGCCGTCAGGCGGGAATTGTGCGGTGTTGCCATAGAATTCACACCCCCGCCGTGGATGCACAACTCCGCGGCGGGGGTGCGTTCTATACGCTGCCACTTGCCCCAAATCGGGGGATAGGCTATAATGAAGGAACCAAACAAAAGGAGCATTTTTGCATGAACATCCGTCCCGCGCAGCCGGGTGATTTGCCTGCGCTGCTTGAAATATTTGCCCATGCCCGCGCTTTTATGGCACAGACCGGCAACCCCACCCAGTGGCCCGCTACCTATCCCGGCGCAGAGCTGATGCAGCAGCAGATCGCCCGCGGCGTCTGCTATGTTCTGGAGGGTAATGCCCGCCCGGAGGCAACGTTCTGTTACATTCCCGGCCCGGAACCGACTTATGCCGAAATCTATGATGGTGGCTGGCCGGATGATGCTCCCTATGCCACCATCCACCGCATGGCATCGGCCGGGCGGGTGCATGGGGCGGCGGCAATCTGCTTTGCCTGGTGCGCGGCCCGCGGCCTGCCCCTGTGCGCCGATACCCACGCGGACAACAAAGTAATGCAGCACCTGCTGGAGAAAAATGGCTTTGTGCGCTGCGGCAATATTACACTGGCGGATGGAACTTCCCGCATTGCCTATCATTGCACTGTGCCGCCGCGCGGGGGCAAACAGCAAACTGCTGCCCAGGCTGCCGCAGCGCTGGCCCAGGCAGCCAAAGCTCTGCCCAAACCAGCCGACGGCCCGCTGCTGGTTGCATTGGATGGCCGCTGCGCCGCGGGCAAAACCACCATTGCCGCCCAGATGGCCCGGCAATACGGCTGGGGTGTGGTGCACTTGGATGACTTCTTTTTGCAGCCGATCCAGCGCACCCCCCAGCGCATGGCGGAGCCCGGCGGCAACCTGGACCGCGAACGCCTGATTGCCGAGGTGCTGGAACCCCTGCGCGCCGGGCAGCAGGGGAGCTACCGCCTGTTTGACTGCCGCACGATGGCGCTTGTCCCCGGCACTGTACCGCTGCCCCAGACGCCGATCATTTTGTTGGAAGGTTCATACTCCTGCCACCCGGACCTGTGGAATTACTGCGCCTTGCACGCCTTTGTGGATGTGGAGCCTGCCGAGCAGCTGCGCCGCCTTGCTGCGCGCGCCCCGGAAAAGCTGGAAGATTTCAAAACCAGATGGATCCCCAAAGAGGAAACCTATTTTGCACATTTCCAGATCCCGGAACGGTGCGAGGTGAAGGTATAATTACGGCACGTTTTGTAAGACCCTGCCGGCCTATAAAATGCTGTCAGGGGGGATGCCCTTATCCCGCCACGAAAAATCATAAATGGTTTGCTGTGCACCTAAAAAATATTTGCTGGGGACGATGCTTGCATCGCCCCGGAGTGTTTGTCCGGTGAGGAACATTTGAAAGAATGCGTTGCTTATTTTGGGCGGGTGGCATACACATCCCAATATAATATAATAAAACCAAAAATCCCGGCACGATTTTCATTCCAAAATCATGCCGGGATCTTTATTATTCTATGCGAAGCCGATTAAAGTTTTTCGCCGAAGCCTTTTTTCAAAAAGGCTGGAAAGGCAAACTTAACATCAACCCTTGCTCTTTTTGCTGGTGGCCTTCATGCGCAGGTCGTGATCCAGGATGCGCTTGCGGATGCGCAGGTTCTCCGGAGTAACTTCCAGCAGCTCGTCCGGTGCCAGGAATTCCAGGCAGCCTTCCAGGCTGAACTTGGTCACGGGGATCAGGCGCAGAGCATCGTCACTGCCGGATGCACGGGTGTTGGTCAGGTGCTTGGTCTTGCACACGTTGACGGTGATGTCCTCACCGGTCGGGGTGTAGCCAACAACTTCGCCCTCGTAAACCTTTTCGCCTGCGGTCACAATCAGGGTGCCGCGCTGCTGGGCGTTGAACAGACCGTAAGTGACGGCATCGCCGGTATCAAAGCTGATCAGGGAGCCGCTGGAACGGGTGGCAATGGGGCCGCACCATTCTTCGTAACCATCAAAAATGGTGTTCATGATGCCTTCGCCGTGGGTGTCAGTCAGGAACTGGCTGCGGTAGCCAAACAGGCCGCGGCTGGGCATACGGAACTCCAGACGGGAACGGTTGTTCATCATCTGCATGTTCATCAGGATGGCCTTACGGGCGCCCAGAGCGGTCATAACGTTGCCCTGATAGGTTTCCGGCACGTCAATCACAACGCGCTCCATGGGCTCCATGGTCTTGCCGTTCTCCTCATGGGTCAGAACATGCGGGGGGCTGACCTGCAGCTCGTAACCTTCGCGGCGCATGGTCTCAATCAGGATGGACAGGTGCATTTCGCCACGGCCCATTACGCGGAAGGAATCGTTGGTGGCGGAATCTTCCACACGCAGGGCAACGTCCTTCAGCAGCTCGCGCTGCAGGCGGTCACGGATCTGGCGGCTGGTGACGTACTTGCCTTCCTTGCCGGCAAACGGGGAATCGTTGACGGAGAAGGTCATCTCAACGGTAGGATCGTTGATCTTAACAAAGGGCAGCGGCTCAACCTTGCTGGGGTCGCACACGGTGTTGCCGATGGAAATATCGGGCAGACCGGCAAAGGCAACAATATCACCGGCAGCGGCCTGCTCAATGGGCTCGCGGCCGTTTGCCTTAAAGTCAAACAGCTTGGTGATGCGGCCGGTCATGTGCAGGTCGGGGTTGTGCCAGTCGCAAACCTGAACAGCCTGGCCAACCTTGATGATACCGTTCTGCACGCGGCCAACGCCCATGCGGCCCACAAAGTCGTTGTAGTCCACGCTGGAAACCAGCATCTGCATCGGGGCTTCGGGTTCACCCTCCGGCGGGGTAACGTACTTCAGGATGGTATCAAACAGCGGCTTCAGGTCGGTGCCGTTTTCGGGGTGGGTCCAATCATAGCTGGCGGTGCCGTTACGGCCGGAGCAGAACACCATCGGGCTGTCCAGCTGCTCATCGGTAGCGCCCAGGTCCATCAGCAGCTCCAGGATCTCGTCAATAACTTCCTGAATGCGGGCGTCGGGACGGTCGATCTTGTTGACGGCAATGACCAGGGACAGATTTTGCTGCAAAGCTTTCTGCAAAACAAAACGGGTCTGGGGCATGCAGCCTTCGGCTGCGTCAACCAGCAGCAGAACGCCGTTGACCATTTTCAGCACGCGTTCTACCTCGCCGCCAAAGTCGGCGTGGCCCGGGGTGTCAACGATGTTGATCTTGACGCCGTTATAGACGCAGGAGCAGTTCTTTGCCAGGATGGTGATGCCGCGTTCACGCTCGATAGCGCCGGAGTCCATCACGCGCTCAGCAACCTGCTGATTGGAGCGGAATGCGCCGGACTGCTTCAGCATCTGATCCACGAGGGTGGTCTTGCCATGGTCAACGTGGGCGATAATGGCAATATTGCGAAGATTTTCTTGGATCATAACCTACGATACCTCTTTATACTTTCAAAATCTGGGGTTTGGTGCACGAACATAGGTTGCGGCAGGGGCTAACATCCCAACTGCAGCACACTTATACTATATTGTACGGCACCATGATGAAATTGTCAAGAATCGTAAATTGTTTTTTCTTATGGTATAATTAAAAATAATCGTGGGGAATTGCGCGGTTTTCTGGTTATTCTACCAACAACATGGTTTGCGGTAAATAACCCAAAAGAGGGGAAAGGCCGCTGCATATACCCCTTGAATTGATTGGGAAAGGGAAGAACTATGCCAAAGACACGCCGTAAGGTCAACATCATTGGTCACCGCAACCCGGATACAGACTCTATCTGCTCTGCGCTGGCCTATACCTACCTGAAAAACCAGCTGGGGGATGCTGTGTACGAAGCCCGCCGTGCCGGGCAGATCAACCGCGAAACCGCCTTTGTGCTCAAGCATTTTGGGGTGGAGCCGCCGCGCCTGTGTACCGACGTCAGCCCCCAGGTGAAGGACATCGACATCCGCGAGCAGCCCGGCATTGATAAGGAAATGAGCATCCGCGCCGCATGGAGCATGATGCGCGACACCGAGATCGATACCTTGTGCGCCATTGACGAGGATAAAGAACTGCTGGGCCTGATCACCGTTAAGGACATTGCCAATGCCAATATGGACCTATTTGATACTGAGGTTCTGGCAAAATCCAAGACGAGCTACAAAAACGTGCTCAGCACCCTGGAAGGCGAAATGCTGCTGGGCGACCCCGATGCCTGCATTACCTCCGGCCGCATTTTTATTGGCACCAGCCCGGAAATTATGGATGGTGCCGTGAACCCCGGCGATATTGTGCTGGTGTCCAACCGGTACGAAGTGCAGATGTGCGCCATTGACTGTGGCGCCGGTGCCATTGTTGTCTGCTGCGGCTCTGCTGTGCCGCGTACCATTTTGGCCCGCGCACAGGAAAAAGGATGCATTGTCATTACCACCCCGTTTGATACGTACGCCGCCGCCCGCCTGATTTCCACCGCTGCCCCGGTGCGCCACTTTATGCGCAGCAAGAACCTGTTGGAATTCAGCGTGAATACTGCAGTGGAAGACGCCCGCAAGGTCATGGCCAATGTGCGCCACCGCTATTTTCCCATCCTGGATGCCAATGGCAAATATTGCGGTGTCATCAGCCGCCGTAATTTGTTGAACGTGCACCGCAAGCAGGTCATTATGGTGGACCACAACGAGCGCGGTCAGGCTGTGGATGGTCTGGAGCAGGCGGAGATTCTGGAGATCATCGACCATCACCGTCTTGGTGCACTGGAAACTGCCGGGCCGGTGTATTTCCGCAACGAGCCGGTTGGCTGCACCGCTACTATCATCAGCCGCATGTATGAAGAGCACGGTATAGAGATCCCACCCCAGATTGCAGGCCTGCTGCTTTCCGCTATTCTGTCGGACACGCTGATGTTCCGTTCGCCTACCTCCACGCCGCTTGACCAGCACATTGCCGAAAAGCTGGCCAGGATCGCGGGCGAGGAGATCCCCACCTATGCGGAGCAGATGTTTGAAGCCGGCGCCGACCTGACGGGCCGCACGGCGGACGATGTGTTCTTCTCTGACTTTAAGGTATTCAGCCGCGGCGATGCCAAGTTCGGCGTTGGCCAGGCTATTTACATGACCTCCAACTCCCGCTCGGCGGCAGAAGCGCTCATCACGCCATTTTTGCCGGAAGCACTGGCCCAGGCCGGTGTGCCCATGGTGTTCTTTATGTGCACCGATATGCGTGCCCAGGCCACAGATCTGCTGTTCTGCGGCCAGCAGGCGGAAGAAATTGTGCGCAGCGCATTCCATGTGGAAACCAAGGACGGCAAAGCTGTGCTGCCCGGGGTTGTCAGCCGCAAAAAGCAGCTGATCCCCCCGCTGATGGCGGCATTGCAGGCACTGCAAGCGTAAGTTAGGAGTTAGGAAGTAGGAGATAGGAGTTATCTCAATTAGGGCAATACCGCATAATTCTAAGTGCCGCACCTCGCTCGCCGTATCGGCACTTAGAATTATGCGGTATTGCCCAAGACTCTTTAACGCAAAATCCGGCTGTGTTTGTAGAAATAGACTAAATTTTCGACTTTTCAGATACACCCTAATTAAAATTAACGCTTTTTTCACCTTTTGACGTTGAACACGGTGTATAATAATCTAATACATTGTATAATGCAACGATAAGTCTCAAAAGTAAAAGGAGGACAAACCATGGGTGAGTATGCGGCAATCGAAAAAGAAGCCAAGCTGTTTACAGAACTGTGTGTGCATAACGATGCCATTGATCCGAACCTGTTTGATGAGTTCGGTGTAAAGCGCGGCCTGCGCGATAAGGACGGCAATGGTGTGCTGGCCGGGATTACCAATATTTCCCGCATTGATGCGTTTGAAATGCGTGACGGCGTTAAAACCCCCTGCGATGGCAAGCTGTGGTACCGCGGGTATAACGTGTATGACCTGATCCGTGGTTTGCGCGGCAAGCGCTATGGCTTTGAGGAAGTTGCCTACCTGCTGCTGCTTGGCGATCTGCCCAATGAACAGCAGCTGCATGAATTTACCGACTGCCTGACCAAATGCCGTGCCCTGCCCAGCAACTTTGTGCGGGACGTTATCATGAAAGCCCCCAGCAAGGATCTGATGAACAGCCTGACCCGCAGCGTGCTGACCCTGGCTTCTTATGACGATTCGGTGGGGGATAACAGCCTGCAGACCCAGATGGAGCAGTGCATCAAGCTGATCAGTGTCTTCCCCATGCTGGCGGTGTATGGCTACCATGCCTATAATTACTACCTGAATGACGGCAGCATGTACATCCACCGCCCGCGGCCGGAGCTTTCGGCGGCAGAAAACCTGCTGCAGATGCTGCGCCCCGACCAGCAGTATACCCCGCTGGAAGCCCATGTTCTGGATATTGCTCTTCTGCTGCACATGGAGCACGGCGGCGGCAATAACTCCACTTTCACCACCCGCGTGGTCACTTCTTCGGGGGCGGATACCTACTCGGTCATTGCAGCGGCGCTTTCCAGCCTGAAGGGCCCCAAGCACGGCGGCGCGAACATCAAGGTCATGGAGATGATGGCCGATATCCGCGCCCATGTTTCCGATGTGACCGATGAGGACGAAATGCGCGCCTACATCGGCAAAATTGTAGATAAAGAGGCCTTTGACCATAAGGGCCTTGTGTACGGCATGGGCCATGCGGTCTACTCTCTGTCGGACCCGCGCGCGGTGGTGTTCAAGAGCTTTGTGCAGCAGCTGGCCATGGCCAAGGGCCGCAAGGCGGACTTTGACTTTTACAACACGGTGGAGCGCCTGGCCCCGCAGGTGATTGCCGAAAAGCGCCATATCTATAAAGGCGTTTCCACCAACGTGGACTTCTATTCCGGCTTTGTCTACAACATGCTGGGCATCCCCGTGGAACTGTATACCCCCATGTTCGCTGTGGCTCGTGTGGTCGGTTGGAGCGCCCACCGCATGGAAGAGCTGGTCAATGTGGATAAAATCATTCGCCCCGCGTACAAAAGTGTTATGGCAACCAGAGATTACCTGCCGATGGAAAACCGCGGCTGATTTCAGCCTTGCACTGGCGGGCCAGACCTGTTAAAATTATAGCGTAAGCATTTTGGGCATAGCCGCAAAGGCTGTGCCTTTTTTGTGGTATATCAGTAGGAGGAATCCCCATGAACGAAACACAGGTATCCCAGCTGCCGGTTTATGCCGGGAATGACCTTGGTGCAGTGTGGCGCAGCAGCGCTACGGCATTCCGCCTGTGGGCCCCCACGGCGTGCAGCGCGGCGCTGCACCGCTTTGCTACGGGCACGGACGCAGAGCCGGAAGCTGCCGACCTTGGCACCCTGGCTATGCAGCGCAGTGAGGGCGGCACCTGGTACCTGGAACTGGCGGGTGACCTGGCCGGGCAGTATTACCAGTATGAGCTGCAGTTCCCGGATGGAACCTCCACCGTTACAGCGGACCCCTACGCCCACGCAGCCGGGGCAGGGGGCACCCGCAGCATGGTGCTGAACCAGGCCGCCGCCGTGCCGGACGGCTGGCAGAAGGATGAACGCCCGGCTATCCCCGCCCATGCCCGCAGCGTGTGGGAGGTGCATGTGGCGGATTTTACCGCCGACCCGGCCAGCGGCGTGCCGCAGGCTTACCGCGGCAAGTTTATGGGCTTTACGGTGGACGGCACCACCCTGAACGGGGACGGCGTACACCCCACCGGGCTGAACTACCTTAAGCGGCTGGGTGTGACCCATGTGCAGCTGCAGCCTATTTTTGACTTTGCCACGGTGGACGAAGTGAGCGGCGAGGACTACAACTGGGGGTATGACCCGCTGAATTATAACCTGCCGGAGGGCAGCTATGCCACCGATGCGTTCCACGGCGAGGTGCGCGTGCGGGAATGCCGCGCTATGATCCAGGCCCTGCACAGCGCCGGGCTGGGCGTGGTGATGGATGTGGTGTATAATCATACCTATTATTCCTACAGCTGGCTGGAACGCACGGTGCCCGGCTACTGGAACCGCCGGTGGGAAAACGGAAGCCTGACCAACGGCTCCGGCTGCGGGTGTGACCTTGCCAGCGAGCGCACGATGGTGCGCAAGTATCTGGTGGATTCCTGTGTGTACTGGGCCAAAGAGTACCATATTGACGGGTTCCGCTTTGACCTGATGGCTCTGCACGATGTGGAAACCATGAACGCAATCCGCGCTGCGCTGGATGCCCTGCCCGGCGGCGAAGATATCCTCATGTACGGTGAACCGTGGCAGGGCGGCAGCACCCGCATGGAACACGGCGCGATCCCCGCCAACAAACAGGCGGCGGGCCTGCTGGACAGCCGCATCGGATTTTTCTGCGATAACACCCGCGATGCCATCAAGGGCGGGGTGTTCAATGCGGGCAGCGCGGGCTACATCAACGGCGATATGCACTGTGGGTATCAAGTGCTGCATTCTATCCCGGCGTGGCGCGGCGGCCAGGCGGATTTTATGCCCCAGGCATCGGGCCAGGTGGTGCAGTATGTTTCGGCTCATGATAACTATACCCTGTGGGATAAGCTGAAATGCGTGGCCCGCCGCGGGGATTATGCCGCGCCGGATGCCGATCTGCTGGCCCAGAACCGCATGGCGGCGGGTATTTACCTGACCTGCCAGGGTCTGCCGTTCATGCAGGGGGGCGAAGAGTTTGCCCGCACCAAGCATGGCGACCACAACACCTACCGCGGCCCGCTGGAGCTGAACCGCCTGGATTGGACGCGCGCCGCCCAGCTGGAGGAGCTGGTGCAGTATTATCACGGACTGTTGGAAATCCGCAAGGCGTATCCGGAGCTTTCCGGTATGGCGGGGGATGCAGAACCCTGCATTCTGTCCCTGCCGGGGTGGCTGATCGGCTTTGTGCCAGAGCGCCGGGGCGAAAGCCTGCCAGGGCGGCTGGCCGTTTATTATAACCCGGAGTGCACCCGCCAGTGGGCGGCCCTGCCTGCCGGGAGCTGGCGCTATCTGTGCGATGGTACCCGTGCCGCCGCCGAACCTTTTGGCCCCGCCTGCCGCAATGCCATCGAACTCGCCCCCGTCAGCGTGACGATTTTGAAGGTGGAATGAGTTTACGGGGGTTTTTGCTCCTTCTTTGAAAAGAAGGAAGCAGAAACTTTAATAACGGGCCGTGCCGAATATCTCACCCCATCACCCGCAAGGCGACGGGCGCACAATATACGCCCCTACGAATAGAATCGCGGCACATCACGAAAAATGTGGCCATTATTCTTTTTTAATTATTCTTTCCAAAACAAACACAAGGCCCGGTGCATCTTAAACCATGCACCGGGCCCCGCCTTATCTCCAATTCCTAATTGCTAATTTCTCATTTCTAATTAAAAACGAAAACTCCTCCCGCCTAACTTACCTCATCGCTTCTTCATACTTTCTCACAATGTCTTTCAGCGCCTCAAGGCCAATGGTGTAATCCTCCGGCGTGTCCAGCGAATGGTTGCCGCCCTCCACAAAATAGGTAGTGATGGCGGGGTCCTGCTCCAAAGCGCGGCGCAGCGCGGCACCGCCCAACGGGTCCGCAGTGCCGGTGGCGTGCCAGGCGGGCATCCCGGCGTAAAGCGGGGCATACTCCCACGCAAGGGGCGTTAATTGCAGCAGGGTCACATGGTATTCCGGGTGGGCCTTTACCCAACCGGCGGCCACCATCGTGCCAAAGCTCTTGGCAATGCAGATGTACCGGTCATACCCGGCGGGAATCTGCGTCATGGCGTCCTGCGCGGCGCCGGGGTAGCTTTTGGCGGCGCTGGCCTGCGGCGTTTCCTCGTGGGGGAACAGCTGGCTGTACTGCACCACCATGCAGTCCAACCCCTGCCGGCGGGCAACCTTGGCGGCATAATACAGCAGCGGTTTGTCCGGCCCGTAGCCAAAGCCGGGGAACAAAACAACCAGCTTTTTCTCGTTCTGCATCACTTTACAAGCACCACATAGTTTTCTTTGCGCGGGGCAGGGGCCTTTTTGCCGCCCTCGGCAGCATAACCCAGGATGCAGTTGCCCACGCCGCGCAGGTTTTCGGCATTGGGCACACCCCACTTTTTCAGCAGGGCCTGGCCCTCGGCGGTTTCAAACATTTCCTTTGCGCGGTGGATCCAGCAGGCGGAAAGCCCCACGCTCTCGGCGGCGTTCAGCATGTTGCCCATCACCAGGCTGCCGTCCTCCACACAGGTGGGGATGGTTTTATCCACCAGCACAACGGCAACGCAGGGAGCGCCATAGAACGGGTCGCCATTGCCGCCCATCGCGGCGGCGTTCATCTTGCTCAAAGTATCGCGGTCGGCCTTGTTCTGTATGCAGACAATCACCGGGCTCTGGCGGCCCATGCCGGTGGGGGCCCAGGTGCCGGCTTCCAGCACGGCGTTCAGTGCTTCCGGCTCCGGCATCTTGTCCAGGTAGCAGCGGCAGCTGCGGCGGGTTTTCATGGTATTCAAAACTTCATTGGTCATGATAGTGCCATCCCTTTCATTTGAGGCAATACCGCATAATTCTAAGTCCCGATACGGCGAGCGAGGTGCGGCAGCTGCTAAGCCAAAAGCGCAGATAATACTTTGTGTATTATCGAGCATTTTGGCAACGCAGATGCCGTGCCGCAGCCGCCGAAGCGGTGCTTAAGCCGTAAGGCGGGAATTGTGCGGTGTTGCCTTAATATTGCAGCTTTATTATACCATAGGGATGCAAGCGGATAAAACTTTCCTGAAAGTAAAATAAAATTTTTCCTGAATGGAGAAATGTGGTATGGTGTGCCACACCGCGCCGTGGTATGCTGGAAGCACACAAGGGAGGGCATAAACCATGAAACTGATGCTTGCACAAAATACCGCGCAGCAGCGCGCTGCCGCCCGTGCCGAACAGCAGGCGCAGCAGCGGTGCGCGGAACAGCATGACGAGCGTCGAGATGATCAGCGCAATGACCGTGACGACTAAGTACAGCTGCTTGGAGGCATCGCACGCACGGTCGTTCTTTCTCGCACCGAGCAGCTGCGCGACCACGACAGCGCCGCCGGTCGCAAGTGCGGAAAAGATGTTGATGATGAGCACGTTGAGCATATCGACCAGCGATACGCCGGAAACCGCCGCTTCACCGACCGAGGAGACCATCATCGTGTCGGCCAGACCGACCGTGATGGCGAGCACCTGCTCGATAACGAGCGGCAAAATCAGCTTTTTGAGTGCGGCATTTGGAAATAACTCTTTACTCGTAAAAAATACACCTCGAATCAAAGAATAACGCGGTACGCTTCTATCAGCCTCTCGAGCGACCATGCGGCGTTCGCGGGACTGGTGGAGGGCAGCTGCGTGATGGGCACGCCGGTTTTCGGCTCGATGAGTTTGCGGTACAGCTGCGCCGACTTGCCACCGGTGGCAAAAATGCGCGTAATTTTGCTCTCGCGGAGCAGTTTGCCGATGTCGTTCGGCTCGGCGTTGCGGATAGACGTGTCGGACGCGCCCGCAATATCGCATTTGGCGATGGTGTCCCATAGCGCCACATGATGCCGCAGGCACATCGCGCGCTTGTCCTCGATGGAGACCGGCACCTCCTCGCCAAGCACAGCCGCCAGCACGCGCCAGAACCGGTTCTGCGGGTGGCCGTAAAAGAACCCGACCTCGCGGGATTTCGGGCTTGGAATCGAGCCGAGCAGCAGCACGCGCGACTCGCTGTCGTACAGCGGCGGAATGGTGTGAACGATGGTTTGCAGTTGCATGGATCAGTCCTCCAGTACGGAAACAAAGCTGCGGAACGCGCTCGGCAGCGCATAAGCGTCGCGCAGCTCGGCAGGTGTGACAAAGGTGAGAGCGGGTGCAGGTGCGTCCAGTTCGACATACACGCCGTTCATGTGCCACTCCACATGGGTGAAAATATGTTTGGCAGGCCGCAGAGAGAGCAGCTTTCGCACGCTCCAGCCCATTTCGGTGAGCGCCGCGCGCAACTCGTCCGGCGAGAGATGGCCATCGAG
>ENA-OPWR01002643-OPWR01002643.1-human-gut-metagenome-genome-assembly--contig:-NODE-2643-length-11970-cov-8.694922_pt1 | contig 11970 bp, 10 predicted proteins | sample MGYA00241507_ERZ502006 | MGnify/ENA primary metagenome ERZ502006 (study PRJEB25962, sample SAMEA2043041) | human gut metagenome | biome: human gut; feature: human-associated habitat; material: faeces... | reverse complement strand
AATTCCGAGAGTTCAACTCTATCCACAAAAAACATAAAAACATCTTTTCTGTACCACACAGACACAAGCAATGCCGAAAGCCTTTGTTTTCAAGGGCTTTCGGTTTTTTATTTCTGTCAAAAACGAGAAAAACAAAAAAGCCGCAGTTTTTCATTGGCTTTTTCCGTCTGCTAACGGAATTTATGACTGATGTCGTCCGCCTTTCAGGTGTACGGCTTGCTAATGAATAAGGCGGTCGTTACCCTGTTAATTCGTTCATTTAGGTGTGGTCAAGCAGCAATCGCACACTACCTCTATGCCATTTCTTATTATATAATTGCGGTAACAGGAGGTGGTTGTTTTGAAAGAACAGAAATATCATTTATACCTTTCCAAGGACGAATACAGCGAAGTGTTGCAATCACTTATCCGTTTGAAGAACAGCCTGATAGCACAAGGCAGATACACCGATGGGGTTGATGATGTTCTCTGTAAGGTGCTTTCAGCCAAGAAAAGAAAGTTCAAAATCAAATATATCTAAACACGAAAAGAGACCGCCTACACTTTTGTAAGCGGTCTTTGCTAATTGAGAGTAAGTTCGACAAACTGAAATTTTACGGCTTATATATTGGCATTTATCTCTTTTATAATTGTAAGCACCATTATTTCTCCATCGACCAACATCTCACATACCTCATTTTTATTATCTTCTCTCTGAGGATTTTCCCAATACAGTCTTGCAAGTTCCTTATTTATAGACTTATCCGTTTGACCATCAAAACACTTAGTTGCATCTCCTATAAAGTAAGTACCTTTTACTTCCAATTCAACAATTGAATATGTTGGTCTGCCGATACGAGCAAAAAACTCGCCCCATCGTTCTGCTTCCTCATATGTTCTAGATACATATAAGCAACTCATTCTCGATGGATAAAATGGATATTCTTCTTTTCTTACTTCTTCCATTGCCAGTTCCCTCAATGCAACAGAAGTATGATGTTCTAATTCATTAGCCTGATAATTCTCAGGATTCTTATATATTTCGTTTACAACATCTATTTTATCCATAACTCGCTGATACACACCACTATGATTGTTCTCATCAAAGATGATTTTCTGACCAACACTCATAGGTCTATCAGTAACAACATGATACACTGTCATAACTATACATCTCGTACAACTTCAAATTTGTCTTTCTCTTAATTTCCTATTATACACCAAAATTATGAATATTTCTACCCACCGTCTATTGACCTCGATACGAGGAAAATAGGCGGCTTTTTTGTTTGCAAAAAATTTTTTCAAGAAATTTTGAACCCCCCAAAAAACACTCTCCCATTTCAAACAAGTGAAAAAACCACGAAAAATTAGCAGGTTTTGGACAAGAATTTACTAACAGTGAAATCCCAGAAAAGCCAGTAAAATCAAGGATTTCCGGGGATTTGTAGGGAGTCAAAAATGCCCCTCGGGGGCTTCTCCTAAGCGGAAGGTCGGGGGTTCAAATCCCTTTTGGCGCGCCACAAGCAATGCCGAAAGCCTTTGTTTTCAAGGGCTTTCGGTTTTTATTTTTGTCAAAAACGAGAAAAACGAAAAAGCCGCAGTTTTTCATTGGCTTTTTTCCGTCTGCTAACGGAATTTATGACTGATGTCGTCCGCCTTTCGGGCGGATTTTTTATGTTATCCGATGCGTATTTTTATGATTGAAAAATTTAAAACGTGCAAAAGTGTGCATTTACGGTTCAATAATATTGCATATTAGATAACAAAACGGGCACACTATAAGCATAAACGCTGAATTTTATTGCGCGATATTGACTGTATTTGAACGTTTTTGTATAATTAAGACACAACAGAGATATCGGAGGTGTGAATATGCTTACAACCGACAGAAGAGCGCAGATACTTGAAATTCTGCGTCAGAACGGCTCGGTTACCGTTTCAAAGCTTGCCGAAAAATTCGAAACAAGCGAATCTACGATAAGGCGTGACCTTTTGGCTCTTTCCCAGCTCGGGAAAATAAACAAGGTTCACGGCGGAGCGACTGTTCTCGGGCAGGAATTTCTCCACGACGAGGAGGATTTCGACAAAAAATCGCTGATGAACATAACCGAAAAGGAAGCAATAGCAAAATATGCCGCATCGCAGATAAATGATGATGATTTCGCTTTTATCGACGCAGGCACAACCACCTTTCTTATGACGAAATATATAACCTCTTCCAAAGCGACCTTTGTAACCAACGGAATCGCCCACGCAAAGGAGCTGACGGCCAATGGCTGCAAGGTTTTTGTTATCGGCGGTGAATTAAAAAGCACAACCGAGGCAATCATAGGCTTAGTAGCCGCTTCAAATCTTCAGAAATATAACTTTTCAAAAGCGTTCATCGGAACAAACGGAGTCAGCGAAAAACAGGGTTTTACAACCCCGGACACCGAGGAGGCAATGCTAAAAGCCGTTGCCATAGAGCGAAGCTTTGTAACCTATGTGCTTTGCGACCACACAAAGTTCGGAAAAGTTTCGGCGGTATCATTTTCACCGGTTGCGGCGGCGTGTATAGTCTGCGACAAATGCGATGACGAACAGCTTAAATCAAAAACGGTAGTGAAGGAGGTAACTGCTTAATGGTTTACACCGTTACTCTGAATCCGGCTCTCGACTATGTGATGAAGCTCAAAGCTCTCAGGACCGACGACATAAACCGTACGGACGGCGAAGAAATCTATTACGGCGGAAAAGGCATCAACGTGTCGGTCATACTCACACAGCTCGGAATTCCCAACACGGCACTCGGCTTTCTCGGAGGCTTTACCGGAAAAAAGCTTGAAGAAATGCTCAAAAACGACAATGTTAGCTGCGACTTTAATTATCTTAAAAACGGCGATACGCGAATAAACGTCAAAATCAAGACCGACAAGGAAATTGATTTGAACGCCTGCGGCCCCGAAATCACAAAAGAGGATATGCAGAGCTTTTTAAGAAAGCTTGACGGCATAAAGAGCGGAGATTATCTTATCCTCGCAGGCTCTATCCCGAATACCCTCCCCGATGACATTTACGAGCAAATACTTGAGAGAGTCGGCGACAGAAATATAAACTGCGTGGTTGACGCAACGGGCGATTTGCTCAAAAACGTGCTCAAATACAAACCGTTTTTAATAAAGCCGAATCATCACGAGCTCGGCGACCTGTTCTCGGTCCAAATTAAAAGCGACGATGACATTGTGAAATATTCGAAAAAGCTTCAGGAAATGGGTGCTAAAAACGTGCTTGTTTCAATGGCAAAGGACGGCGCAATGCTTACGGACGAAAACGGAAGCGTCCACAAAATAGGCAACGCAAAGGGCAAGCTCATAAACTCCGTCGGTTGCGGAGACAGTATGGTAGCAGGCTTTACGGCAGGATACATCAAGACCGCCGACTATTCCTACGCTTTAAGACTCGGCTCGGCGTGCGGAAACGCAACGGCCTTTTCAGAAAAGCTTGCAACCCGTGAAGAAATTGAACGCGTCTTTAACGCGGAGTATAAATAAGGAGGAATACTTATGAAAATCATCGACTTATTAAAAAAGGATGCGATTGCTCTTAATGTTTCTCTCACCGACAAGGAAGAGGCAATCGACAAGCTGATTTCCCTGCACGAAAAGGCAGGAAATCTTGCCGACAAGGCGGCGTACAAGGAGGCTATCCTTGCAAGAGAGGCTCAGGGCTCGACCGCAATCGGAGAAGGAATTGCCGTTCCGCACGCAAAATCGGACAGCGTAAAGACTCCCGGTCTTTCGGCGATAACGGTTCCGAACGGCGTTGATTACGGTGCTCCCGACTCCAAGCCCTCGGACATTTTGTTTATGATTGCCGCTCCCGTTGACGGAGATTTACATCTCGAAATACTCTCCCGTCTTATGGTAATGCTTATGGAACCGGAATTTTGCGCGGCTCTACGGGGCGCAAAAACAACGGACGAATTTTTAGAAATAATCGACAAAAAGGAAGCGGAGAAATACCCCGAGGAAGCGGTAAAACCCGAAGTAAAGCCGAAGGGTTACAGAATACTCGCAGTTACAGCCTGTCCGACGGGCATAGCGCATACCTATATGGCGGCAGAGGCACTTGAAAAAGCGGGCGAAAAATTAGGCTATCCGCTCAAAGCCGAAACCAACGGCTCCGGCGGTGCTAAAAACGTGCTCACAAAAAAGGAAATCGAAGAATGCGACGGAATAATCATTGCCGCAGATAAAAACGTCGAAATGGCACGTTTCGACGGCAAGCCCGTTGTAAAGACCTCGGTTTCAAACGGAATAAACAAGCCCGAGGAGCTTATCAAAAGAATCGTTGACGGAAAAGCCGCGATATATCACGCCGACGAAAGTGAAAAGCAGCCTATTGATGACGACGAAAAGGAAAGCGGCTGGCACAAACTTTATAAGCATCTCATGAACGGTGTTTCGCATATGCTCCCGTTCGTTGTCGGCGGCGGAGTTCTCATAGCTCTCGGCTTCCTGTTCGATACGCTTGCAGGCAATGCCGATGTCGGTGGAACCTTCGGCTTCACAAGTCCCGTTGCGGCAATTGTGTTCTGGATAGGCAAAGCGGCATTTGCGCTTATGCTCCCCATTCTTTCGGCTTATATCGCATCGTCCGTTGCCGACAGACCGGGTCTTTTGCCCGGTATGATAGGCGGCGTATTTGCGGCAAACGGTTACACCTTCAGCTCGCTGATTGAAAACCAAAGCCTTACCGGAGACGACAAAGCGGTGTCGGGCTTTCTCGGTGCTCTGCTCGCAGGCTTCCTTGCCGGTATTATTGTAAATCTCCTCAAAAAGGCATTTTCTTGGCTTCCGAAATCAATGGACGGAATAAAGCCCGTATTTATCTATCCTCTTTTCGGCACGCTTATCATGGGCCTTCTTATGTGTCTTATAAATCCCGTTATAGGCGTTGTCAACTCCGGTCTTTCCTCGTTCCTCTCGTCGCTCGGCGATACAAGCAAAATACTCCTTTCCATAGTGCTTGCGGCAATGATGGCAACGGATATGGGCGGCCCGTTCAACAAGGCGGCTTATGTTTTCGGCACGGCTGCAATAGCCGACGGCAACACATGGATTATGGCGGCTGTTATGATAGGCGGTATGGTTCCCCCGATTGCAATCGCACTTTCGACAACCTTCAACAAGAAGAAGTGGACATCGGAAGAAATCAAATCAGGCCCCGTAAACTATCTTATGGGTCTGTGCTTCATTACGGAGGGTGCTATCCCCTACGCCGCTTCCGACCCGGTCAGAGTTATCCCCTCATGCTTAGTAGGCTCTGCTGTCGCAGGTGCTCTTACATCACTGTTCAACGTTACATGCCCCGCACCTCACGGCGGAATCTTCACATTTATAGTATGCGACCATCCGCTTCTCTATATCGTAGCCCTTATTGCAGGCTCGGTTGTCGGAGCACTGATGCTCGGTCTTCTTAAAAAGGATCGTAAAGAATCCGTATAACAAACAATCAGAAACCGTGCCGAGGGGCATCATCCTCTCGGCAGGTATCAAACATAAGGAGAATTATTATGGTACAGAAAACTTTTACAATCACTAATAAAATGGGACTTCATATGCGTCCGGCAAACACCTTTGTAACGGAAATGTCTAAATTCTCTTCGGAGGTTGACATTGTTTTCGGAGGTAAAAGGATCAACGGCAAGAGCATTATGAATATAATGGCAGGCTGCATCAAATGCGGAAGCGAAATCACCGTAGAGTGCAGCGGTGCAGACGAAAACGAAATGCTCAAAAAAGCCGAAGAGCTTATCACATCGGGCTTCGGCGAAGAATAATATTGCCGCGGCTTAATGAAAGGGTGGGTTTAATGCTTAAAGGAATCGGCGCATCTCAAGGCTTCGGAATCGGCAAGGCCGTTGTTATAAGGGACACAAACCTTGACTATTCATCCGTAAAATTTACCGATTCGGATCATCAAAAAAAGCGTCTGCACTCGGCAGTCGCCGACTTTTCCGACGAAACAAAATCACTTGTGGCGGAGCTTAAACAGGCTGCCGGAAAGAAAGAGGCGGAGATACTCGAGGGACATCTTGTTATGCTTGAGGACCCGTTTATGCTCGCACAGATGGAAGAAGCAATCGACAACGGCTCTGTTGCCGAAGCGGCGGTTGACAGCATATGCACGATGTTTATCAATATGTTCTCCGGCGTTGACGACGAGCTTACGCGCCAACGCGCCTCGGATGTAAAGGATATAAGAGACAGCCTTTTGCGCATTCTTCTGGGTGTAAAAAGTGTGGACATTTCATCCGTACCGAAGGGCTCTGTTCTCATCGCCAAGGATTTCACCCCGTCCATGACGTCACAAATAAACAGGGAAAATGTTTCCGCAATTATCACCGAGGTCGGCGGCGTTACGAGTCACAGCGCAATACTCGCCCGTGCCATGGGCATACCTGCCGTTTTGTCGGTCGTCAATGCGGTTGAAAAAATCTCGGACGGCGATATGATTATTGCAGACGGCTTCAAGGGGAAAGTATTTACCGACCCCACAGAGGAAGAGCTTGAAGAATACAAAACCAAGCAGGCGGCATATCTGAAGGAAAAAGAAAGCCTCAACGAATACTTCTCAAAAGAAACCGTTACAAAATCCGGCGTAAAAAAGCATGTGTACGGCAACATCGGCAAGGCTGAGGACGCACAGAACGTATTACAAAACGGCGGCGAGGGCATAGGGCTCTTCAGAACGGAATTTCTGTTTATGGACAGAGCCTCTCTTCCCACGGAGCAGGAGCAGTACGAAGCATATTCAACCGTCGCAAAGATAACGGACGGCAAGGAGGTTATCATTCGCACACTCGATATAGGCGGAGATAAAGCGATAGATTACCTTAAAATCGAAAAAGAGGACAACCCGTTTCTCGGACACCGCGCGATAAGATACTGCCTTGACAACCCTAAAATTTTCAAAATTCAGCTTCGTGCAATTCTCCGCGCAGCGGTTTTCGGAAACATAAAGGTTATGCTTCCGCTTGTAACGACACTTGACGAGGTTCGCAGAGCAAAAGCCCTTATCGAAGAATGCAAAGATGAGCTTAAAAATGAGGGTCTTAAATTCGCCGACATTCCCGTGGGCGTTATGATAGAAACTCCGTCGGCGGCAATAATTTCCGATTTGCTTGCAAAAGAGGTTGATTTCTTTTCCATCGGCACAAACGACCTGACGGGCTATACCATGGCTGTTGACAGAGGAAACGCCGCTGTTTCAAAGCTGTATGACCCGATTCAGCCTGCGGTTCTGCGCCTTATCGAAACGACGATCAAAAACGCCAAAAAGGCAAGCATCCCCGTCGGAATGTGCGGAGAAGCGGCAGCCGATACACGTCTTATTCCCTTGCTTTGCAAATGGGGGCTTGACGAATTTTCGGTAACGCCCTCTTCGATTTTGCACACAAGAAAAAGTATATGCGAATGCGAATAACGGCGAATCTCCCGCATCTTATTTTATATAATCAAGCAGCTGAGCCCTCGTGAAGCACCTCAAAACAATATATTTTGATACAGAAACGGCCAAAACCCCTCGAATATGCGTCTGCATTATCCGAGGGGTTAAGTGCATTATTATATGAAAAACCGTTTATTTTAAGCAAAACCTACTCATAACGGGCTAATAATCAACATTATCTTGCTTTTTTGTACGCTATATGATATTATTGGTATACATACTAATAATATTATAAACAGGTGATATATTTGCGTAGAAACAGCAGTGAAACAAAAAGAAAAATCTTAACGGCGTGCGTTCGGTTGTTTTTGGAGGAAGGCTACAAAAGCACCTCCGTCAGTCGAATAGTCGAGGAAGCAGGCGTCGCAAGGGGCAGCTATTTAAATCTGTTTCCGACCAAGGACAAAATCTTGCTGGATTTGACCGAATCGATGTTCGGCGGTCAATTTGACGTGGCGAGGAGCATTGCGGACAAAAAGCTGCCGCCCGTATACGCCTATGCGGTGGAAACATCTCTTCAGCTCACGCTGACGGAGCTTAACGAGAACCTGCGAGAAATCTATATTGAAGCGTATTCTCAGCCCGACACGGCGGAATTCATCTATTTGCACACCACGGCGGAATTAAAGCAGATTTTCGGAGCAAATTTTCCCGATTACAGCGAAAGTGACTTTTACGAAATGGAAATAGGCACGGCAGGACTTATGCGTAACTATATGGCTCGCAAATGTGATATTCATTTCCCGTTGGAGCGCAAGCTCAGCAGGTTTTTAACGGCGGCAATGCGTGTGTATCTTGTGCCGGAGGAGGAGCAGGAAAGGGTGCTTGCTTTTATCGGCTCGATTGATATTCGGGAGCTTGCCGTCACGGTTATGCATAAGCTGTTTGCCATGCTTGAAATGAAATATGATTTTAAGCTGTCTACGGACGGCGAAACGGAGGAGAGAAGATGAGAACAGGGAAAAAACTGCTCACAGGTGTGCTTTTGGTGCTTTTCATTGTTTTTGTCGCCGGATGCGGCAAAACGGTAAAAACCGACGCCGCACTGCCGGAGGTGCGCAACAGCGGCACGGCGATCCAATGGAGATACCCCGCCGAAGAAGAATGGCGCGACCTTGTGGCGCTTACCGAGCTGCGAGGTGCTACCGGGGAAAACGGCAAGGACGGAGCAGACGGGAAGAACGGCGTCGACGGAAGAAATGGTACAAACGGAAAAGACGGTATTAACGGCACCGACGGAAAGAACGGTCTTGACGGTAAAGACGGAGCCGACGGCAAGAACGGCATAGACGGCAAAGACGGGATTAACGGCAAGGACGGTGTCGACGGAAAGAACGGTTTTGACGGTAAAAACGGTGCCGACGGTAAGGACGGCATAGACGGCAAAGACGGGATTAACGGCAAAGACGGTGTCGACGGCATTAACGCCAAAAACATAGAGGTGCAGCGAGCCGAATTCTACATACAGTGGCGTTACGAGGGCGAAGAGTGGCAAAATCTTGTTGCGATAGCCGATATAGAGGGCCCCGCCGGACAGAACGGAACGGACGGTGCAAACGGAAAAACTCCGGAATTTCGCGTAAGCGATAATATCCTGCAATGGCGTTATGTCGACGATGAAATATGGCTGAACCTCTACGACCTTACCGCATTAAAAGGTGCGGATGGCAGAGACGGCAGAGACGGCAAAGACGGTATAAACGGGCAAGACGGCAGGGACGGTGCGGACGGACAAAACGGCTCTGACGGCAAGGACGGTAAAACACCTTTATCGGCGAAAACGGCAACTGGTGGTTCGGAGAAATCGACACCGGCATCAAGGCGGCAGGCATTGACGGCATAGACGGCGAAAAGGGAGACAAGGGCGACAAGGGTGACCCCGGCGAAAAAGGAGACAAAGGCGACAAGGGCGACGCCGGTCAGAACGGCAGCTGCTCCGGATATTTTTATGCAGAAACAAGAATTCCGAGAGTATTTCTCAATAACGGCAACGCAGCTTTAAGCGTCTATGAAAAGGTAAACAGCGGAGACCTGATATCCACTTATCTTGATAAGATTACGCTCAAAAAAGGTCATGTTTACAGCGTTACCATAAGCGGCTCTCTCCAGGTGGTATCAAACGAGTCCAACAACAGCGGTAATTACTCCATCCAGATGACAGACGGCTATGACGACGACCTTTGCCGTGAGGTTACACGCATAAAACGTGACGGCAAAAAAATAGCGCAGACAAACGACCAACATTCCTTTAATTTCACCAGAATTTACGACGCCTCGGACGAGGATATAACGCTGTACTTCATGTTTGAACAGTCGGCATACAATACCCGTCTCGAAAGCTTCAAAGGCACAATCACAATAACCGCTCTTGACTGAGCCGACATATACGAAAACGGAGGTAATAGAATATGAAGAAACGAATACTCAGTATCCTGCTCGCCCTATGTATGGTGCTTTGCCTTGTGCCGACTACGGCGTTTGCCGAGGGTGAGACAAACAGGAAAGTCGAAACGGAACAAGAGCTTGTCAATGCGCTGGCGGACAGCAGCGCAGACATCATCACGCTGAAAAATGACATTGCAATCGGCACGACCCTGACCGTCCTCCGCAAGGTCACCCTCGATCTCAACGGCTATGTTCTGAAAATGACCGGCAGCGGCAGCGTTATTATCCTCGATAATAAGAGCGGCATCACCGGCGACCTGACCCTTATCGACAGCAATCCCACGGCGGAGCACAAATTCAAGGTTAACGGCGCAGAACCTTGGGTGCTGGACAACAGCGGTACAGAGACCGTCTATGGTGGCATCATCACAGGCGGCACGGGCAGCCGGATCTTCTTCTCCAATGGGGTGTCAGGCGGCGGCGTGATCATCGGCAGCGGCGCACTCACCATGAACGGCGGCAATATCGTCGGCTGCATAGCCAATGAAGGCGGTGGCCTGTTCCTCTCAGACGGTTCGTTCACCATGAACGCCGGCAGCATTGTCGGCTGCTCAACACCAAACAGATTAACGACCGGAGAGGCCTTTCACGGCGGCATATACGCTTTTGGTCCGATGGCGAACAGAGATACAACCGGCGTGATCACGTTGACCGGCGGCCTGATCAAAAACAACGGCAGATACGCTATCAATGCTGCGTATCATACCACAATTTACGCCAACGGCGGCGAGGTATACGGTGGGGTTTACCTAAATCAGTCAAGTAAGATCACCTGTCTTGCAGAAGATAACGGTATTACCGCCTTCAAAGGCAAGACGGTGATCGGCGGAACTTCCAGTGTATATCCAAGCCATGTTGACTGGGGCCTCTTCTACGGCGGTCTGGATATTTACGGCAATACGACCGGCGTCATCGTGACTTACAAGGACGGCGACAGTGAATACGCAAAGCAGGTTCTGCCCTCCGGCACTCTCGCGACGCGTCCCGATGCTCCCGCCGCCACACCGGGCTATACCTTCGGTGGCTGGAACAAGACCGACGGCACGGCGTGGGATTATGCAAGCGATAAAGTCACCGATAACATAACATTGTATGCAAAATGGGCAGCGAACACCTACACGATTACCTTCGACACCGCCGGCGGCAGTGAAATTGCCCCGATTACGCAGGAGTACGGCACGGTAATTACCGCACCTGAAGCCCCGACAAGAGAAGGATATACCTTTATCGGCTGGGATAAGGAAATTCCCACGACTATGCCCGCTGAAAATATGACTGTCACCGCGCAGTGGGAAATCAATCAATATACAATTACCTTTGATACCGCCGGCGGCAGCGAAATCGCACCCATTACACAGGACTATGGCACGGCAATTACCGCTCCTGCCGACCCGACAAGAGAGGGTTACACCTTTATGGGCTGGGATAAGGAAATTCCCACGACCATGCCTGCGAAAAACATCACAATTACGGCGAAATGGAAAGACATCGAAAAGCCCACGGGTGAAATTAAAATCAGCGAGAACAGTTGGAAAGCGTTCCTCAACAATATCACCTTCGGTCTGTTCTTTAAGGGCACGCAGGAGGTGACGATCACCGCAGCCGACAACAGCGGCGAGATGGTAACGGTTGAATATCTGCTGTCAGATAAGGAATTGACAAAAGCTGAGCTTGACGGCATGACCTTCACAGCGTACACCGCACCGTTTTGCATTGACCCTGATAACGAATATATTATCTATGTCAGAGTGACCGATAAGGCGGGCAACATGGACTACATTTGCTCGGACGGAATTGTGCTTGACGGAACAAGCCCGGTTATCACGGGCATAGAAAACGGCAAGATCTATTGTGCGGCACAGACGGTTACGATCACCGAGAAATATGTGGATACCGTCACCGTAAACGGCACAAAGGTCACGCTTGACGAAAACGGCAGCTTTGTCCTCTCTCCGGCAGACGGCGGGCAGAAAATCGTTGTCACCGACAAGGCGGGCAACACCGCCGAGATGACCGTAACGGTCAACGACGGGCATACCTATGGTGAATGGG
>ENA-OPWR01002637-OPWR01002637.1-human-gut-metagenome-genome-assembly--contig:-NODE-2637-length-11988-cov-2.097628_pt1 | contig 11988 bp, 14 predicted proteins | sample MGYA00241507_ERZ502006 | MGnify/ENA primary metagenome ERZ502006 (study PRJEB25962, sample SAMEA2043041) | human gut metagenome | biome: human gut; feature: human-associated habitat; material: faeces... | reverse complement strand
ATATTCAGAAAAAGAAGCAGAAACAGCACTTAAACAAGTAGATAAAACTGCATCATTGGAGGATATCATTAAAGATTGTTTAAAAGTTTTAATGGGATAGAGGTGAAATAGTGGAGAGAATTATTACACCAGTTGAATTGAAGGAAGATGGCAACAGTGAATTAAGTTTAAGACCACAGAAAATCAATGAATATATAGGTCAGGATAAAGTTAAAGAGAAACTTAATGTATTTATTAAGGCAGCACAATCTAGAGGTGAAGCTTTGGACCATGTCTTGCTTTATGGACCTCCAGGTTTAGGAAAGACCACATTAGCTAATATAATTGCTAAAGAGATGGGAGGAGATCTTAAGATTACATCAGGTCCAGCTATTGAAAGAGCAGGAGATTTGGCAGCTATACTTACAACATTAAAAGATAATGATTTAGTAGCAGACCGATTATTTTGTAATGATAGAAGTGCAACAAAAAGTACAAGTAGTACACCAGGAGAAATAGGGGGGTTGAGTACAAGTTCAGATTATTATTATGGAACATATATAAGATTGATAACAAATAAAACACCATTGTTAACGTGTCCAACAGAAAGTGATAAATTCACAGTAAATACAAGTAATGGAAATGGAGCATTAACCTATCCAGTGGGATTTATAACAGCTGATGAAGTTGCAATGGCAGGTGGGGTATACGGACAAGAAAACAAGACTTTTTATTTGTATAGTAACCAAAATTATTGGTCTATGTCTCCACGTTATTACTATGGTTATGATGCCGGAGCTAATGAATTTTATATTAATTCAGCTGGAAATTTGAAAGATAGTCGTGTTGATAATTCTTATGGTGTCCGTCCTGTCGTTTCTCTATCCTCTAAAGCCAAGTTATCAGGCAGTGGAACATATGATGATGTGTATATTGTAGAATAAAAATAATGAAAGTGAAAAAAATTAAATAACATTTAATGATATGCTTGATTTTGAAATATAAAAAAGTTAGTGAAAATCCTTGACTATATCAGGGATTTTTTGGTATAATCTTATTGTTTTAAGTCATTTCATCCACTCTAAAAAGGTTTTTAAAAGATTATCTTACCTTAAAGGTGTGACTTATGAAAAGGAGGAAAAGAAATGAAAGCTATAATTAAAACAGGTGGAAAACAATATTATGTTGAAGAAAATAGCCGTATCTATGTTGAAAAATTAGATGTTGAAGCTGGACAAAAAGTTGTTTTCGATGAAGTATTATTTGTTGATGGAAAAGCTGGAAAACCATTTGTAAAAGGAGCATCAGTTGAAGCTGAAGTTATTAAAAATGGTAGAGGTAAAAAAATAAAAGTATTCCATTATCGTCCTAAGAAAAAATCTAGAAAAACTCAAGGACATAGACAAGCATATACTTTAGTTGAAGTTAAAAAAATTAATGGTTAATAATGATTAAAGTTAATAAAAATGGAAATGTTATTAAAATAACTGGTCATTCAGGTTATGATAATGCTGGTAAAGATATTGTATGCGCTAGCGTATCAAGTATAATTTATACTACTGTAAATGGTCTATTAAATATCAATGAAAAAAGTGTTGAATTTCTAGATAATGATGAATATATGGAAATAAAAGTTCTTTTATCTGATGATATTACAAACTCATTAATTTTAAATATGATGATGATGCTTAAAGAAATAGAAAAACGTTATCCTAAAAATATTAAAGTTAATGAAGAATAATAGTAAAGGAGAATAGAAATGTTATATATAAGTTTAAATATTCAAAGATTTGCTCATGTTAAGGCTCAAGGTTCTACTAAGAACAATCGTGATTCAGCAGGTCGTAGATTAGGTGCTAAACTTTCTGATGGACAAACATGTAATGCTGGAAGTATTATTTACCGTCAAAGAGGAACTAGAATTTATCCAGGAACTAATGTAGGAATGGGAAAAGATCATACTTTATTTGCTAAAGTTAATGGAACTGTTAAGTATGAAAGAATGGGTAAAGATAAGAAAAAAGTATCTGTTTATGAGAAATAATAATGCCTTAATGGCATTTTTTTTGAAGGAGGGTTTATTATGTATTTAGTTAGTATTGATGAAAAAGTATTACCACTTCCAATGGGAATCAATATAAATAAATTTAGTAATTACTTTTCAGATGGAATATTATTTATTGATTATCTTGATGATGAAGAAAAAAATAAAGTATTAAGTGATTTATTTAATAATATAAGTATTTTATTTTGTTCATATGATTTAAATAAATATGATTTTGAAAAGAAAAAGACTATTAGAAATAATATTAATTATGCAAGATGTATGGAAAAGTACTTTAATGAAAATAATATGTATAGTGAAAGTAATAGTATTTTAAAAGAAATTATTGTAGAAATGATTTCTTACTATGCAAATTATAAGGAATTTGATACAATAGATATAAGTTTAAGGGGAAGATAATATGTTTGTTGATGAAGTTAAAGTTAAATTAATTGCTGGTGATGGAGGTATGGGATGTACTTCCTTTCGTAGAGAAAAATTTGTACCTATGGGTGGACCAGATGGTGGAAATGGTGGAAGAGGAAGTAATATTGTTTTTGTTGGAGATAAATCTTTAAAAACTTTAGTAGATTTAAGATTTCAAAAAATTATTAAAGGTAAAAAAGGTGAAAATGGTATGGGTTCCAATAAATATGGTAAAAATAGTGAAGATATCATTATTAAAGTACCTCTTGGAACTACTGTTTATGATGATGATACTAATCTTATTGTAAGCGATATAGTCGAAGATAATCAATCTGTTATAGTTGCTCATGGTGGAAGAGGTGGAAGAGGTAATAAAGCCTTTGCTACTCATGAAAATCCTGCTCCAAAGTTTTCTGAAAATGGTGAACAAGGAGAAATAAAATATTTAAGATGTGAACTTAAAGTTTTAGCGGATGTAGGACTTATTGGTATGCCAAGTGTTGGAAAATCAACATTTTTTAATTATATAGTGTAATATCTTCGGCTAAACCTAAAATAGCGAGTTATCATTTTACAACTTTATCACCTAATTTAGGAGTAGTTAAATTAGGCAGTGATTCTTTTGTAGTAGCAGACCTTCCTGGTTTAATCGAAGGAGCAAGTGAAGGAGTCGGTTTAGGAGATAGATTCTTAAGACATGCTGATAGATGCAAAGTTTTAGTACATATGGTTAATATGTCTAAAATGGAAGGTAATGATCCTATTAAAGTAATTAGGGAAGAACTTTCTAAATACTCTAAAAAACTTGCAAATAAAAAAGAAATAATTGTTGCCTCAAAAATGGATATGCCTGATAGTAAAGATAATTTAATAGAATTTAAAAAAGCTTATCCAGATAAAGATATATTTGAAATAAGCTCTATTACTCATTTTGGAATTGATGATTTATTAAACAAAATAAATGAAACTTTAAAAACTGAAGAAGAAATTTCTTATGATAAAGATGAGTTTGAGGATGAAGTTTATATTAAATTTAAAAAAGATAAACCATATGAAATAACTAAAGATGGTGATACTTGGGTTGTTACAGGTAAAGAAATAGAAAGATTATTTAATATGACAAAGTTTACTGAAGAAGAGGGTGTTCTTCGTTTTGGTAGAATACTTCGTGCTATGGGTGTTGAAGAAACCTTAGAAAAAATGGGAGCTAAACCTGGTGATGATGTAGCAATAAATGATTATTTATTTACGTATAAAGGTTAATTTATCATACATTTTTAATTTTTTTGATTTAAATGCAGGCATTTCTAAAATGTTTGTATTTTTTAATTGCTCTTTTATTACTATAACTTTATTCTTTTCTACATTAAATAATGGAGTAATATCGTCACCAAAATTATTATATATTTTTAATTCTTTATTTTTAAAATTACGATATATTTCGAATTCATTATTATCATCTAATTTATATTTTATTTTTCCAGAATATTTTTCTGCATTCCATGGTTTATATTTTTCTAAATCAGATATATTTTTTCCTCTTTTATTTTTAGATATTCCATATAGCATACTATTTATAAATTTTAATAATGTAGATTTTCCACTTTCATTTTTTCCTACAATTATATTTATACCATCATTTAATTCTATATTTTTATTTTCAAATTTTCCAAAACCATTTATCTGTATTTTTTCTATTTTCAATTTTTTCCTCCTATGTATTTTCTAATGAGTCTAATCCAATTTCTATTGCTCTTAAATATTTATTTATTTCTTCTTCATTATTTAATTCTTTTATTTTTTCTAAAATTAAATCTACATATATTCCTCTTAAACTATTTTCATTTTTTATTTTATCTAACTCATAATTTATTTTTGTTTTATCTTTTAATTTTAAAATATTATTATTTTGAATTAATTTATTTATTTCTAAAATATTTATTTCAAAATTTCTTTTTCCATTTAAAATTATTTTATAAAAATCATTTTTGTTTAATTTTAATTCTTGTAATTTTTCTATTAATTCTTCTTTTGAATTAATAGCTGATATATCATAATTTATTTCTTTAAATTCTCTTTCATCAATTGGAATAAATTCAATATTTATTTCTCTATTTTTTATTTCGCCTGAAATAAAACCATGTGCTCCTAACTCGTCAAACCCAAATGAAATTGGTGAACCTGGATATACAATTCTATTATCATATTTTGGTTTATGAATATGTCCCAATGCAACATAATCGAACTTTAATAAATCTCTTGTTGCCACTGGATTATATAATTCTTTTGCTTCTTTCGAAGCATCTAAATCTGCATGCATTATTAATATATTATTTTTCTGATTATCTATTTTTATCTCGTTTATATTTATTCCTTCAGAATAAAAACTACTAAAACCATAACCATATATATTAACATCATCTAATTCTATTTTTTCTATATCATATTTAAATATGTATACATTATTATTCCAATTAAATTTCATATAATATGAATTTATTAAATATGGATCATGATTTCCTGGTGCAATAAATATTTTTGTATTTGGAATTGTTTTAAACAAATTATTTATATATTCTATTGTGCTTTGTTTTACATAGTCATTTTCGTATAAATCTCCTGATATAAATAAGCACTCTATATTATTTTCTTGTATATATTCTATTATTTTTTTAAATATTTTTCTTTGTTCTAGTCTTCTTATATCTGATAATCCTTCTATTCTTCCCAAACTTGTAAATGGACTATCGAAATGCATATCTGCTATATGTACAAATTTCATTGCTTCCTCCTTTGTAAACATTTGTTTTTGATAATATATCACAAATACTTGTTTGTGTAAATTAAATTTTAAATTTTTATTGCTTACTTTTTACTACTTATACTAAAATATATTTGGTGATTTAAATGAGTTCAATTCTTGATGAAGATTTACTTTATTTGATTTATTCTATAGTAGAAGAAATTCCTGAGGGTAAAGTTGCAACATATGGGCAAATTGCAAGATTAGCTGGTATCCCTAAAAATTCCAGACTAGTTGGAAAAGCATTAAAATACTCAAAACTCTATGGCAATTTTCCTTGCCATAGAGTTGTAAATTATAATGGTAGATTAGTTCCTGGATGGTATGAACAAATTGTCTTATTACAAAGTGAAGGGATTACTTTTAAAGATAATCTACATGTTGACTTAAAGAAGCATTTATGGGATATGTAATTTTGTATATTATTAAAAAATAATAGCCATCTATGAATAAATAAGCTAGTCATTTTTTCGAGTTAAAGTATAAAAAAACACTTCCATATAGGAAGTGTTGGTGCACCAGGAGGAATTCGAATCCCCGACCTTTCGGTTCGTAGCCGAATGCTCTATCCAGCTAAGCTACTGGTGCATATCCGTTTAATATTATAACAGTTCTCTTTTAATTATTCAAGTTTTTTTAAAATTTTCTGCAAAAAGGCTTGAAATTTCATTTTTATTATGTTATATTATATTGGTATTTTGTAATCGAGGTGTAGCGCAGTTGGTAGCGCGCGTGGTTTGGGACCATGAGGTCGCAGGTTCGATCCCTGTCACCTCGACCATTTTTTACCCTTTTTCAAGGGAATTTAAGAGAATTTATAAAAATTCAAAAGTTATGAATTATGCTATTTTTCAAAGAAATTTGAGAATAGCATAATTTTTTTGAGTTCAGAAAAATTCTATAAAATTCGGTTATTTTCTTCAAGAAAAAGTTTCAAGAAAATTCTTATAATGTTTCAAGAAAGTTTCAAGGAAAAATATCAAGTAATTTTAAAGTTCTTCAAATAAACAGAAAGGAGAACTTTTTTATGGAATTTAAACCTTATAAAGATAATGAATATTTAGAAAATTCGTATTATAAAATACCACAAGAACTATTTGTAAGTTCTTTATATAAAGATAAACTAAATTCTGATAGTAAAATATTATATGCTTTTTTACTAGATAGATTATCTCTATCTCAAAAAAATCATTGGATAGATGATGAAAGAAATATATATTTAATCTTTACAAGAGAAGAAGTACAAGAAAAATTAAATTTGTCTGATAAAACTGCTACAAAAGCATTTAAACAATTAAATAATGTAGGACTTGTTCAAGAGAAAAGACAAGGATTAGGAAAGCCTAATTTAATATATGTTGGAAAAATACAACATGAAGAAACGGAAAATCTACGTTTCTTGATTCGTAAAAATTACGATTCTGTAAACGAAAATATTACGAATTTAGAATCGGAGAATTTACGAGGAATCAATACTAATAATATCAAAACTAATATAATTAATACTGATTCTATCAATCCTAATAGTGATGATGAGTTTTATTTAAAAGAAATAAAAGATAAATGCAAACTAGAGGACTTTTCACAAGAAGAAAAAACTATTTTAGAAGATGTTATTAATAGCTTATATTATAAAGATACCTTAAAAGTAGGAAGTGTAACAGTTAATCACTATAAAATATTAGACAAATTAAAACTTATAGTAAAAGAAAATTTAATTCAATTATTAGATATATTGAAGAATATACCTAATATACAAAATGCTAAAAATTATTTGATGATTTGCTTATATAATAATTTAGGGAATACAAATATTTCTATTTCAAAGAAAAAAGAAAATAAAGTTTCTTATAAAGGAAGGGACTATGAAGATGGCTCACCTGATTTTCTCTATACTTACTTTGCTTATGATAACAAAGTTATAACTTCGTAAGCAATGGCTCTAATATAAAATTGCCAACTATACTTTATATGGGCAATTTCACTATAAATTATAATGACTAGTTCATTATAATTTATAGTCTAAAAATGCTAGGTCATTTTTAGGAGAGCCTCGCAGAGCACACGATAAGTTTGGAAAGCTTGTCTAGTGTGTTAGACAAATAAATTTGTTTCGAGCAAGAAAGGACTTCGGAGCAATGAGTTATGCTATAGTAAGAAATGAAAAATTAACAATGAGCCAAGCTAATCGGAATATGTGTTCATAATGATAGAAAAGCAAAAAATCATTCGAATAAGGAAATAGATATTAGTAAATTGCATTTGAATTATTACTTTAAGAAAAATGAATTAAGTTACATAAAGGAATTTGATAAACTAAGGAAAAAATACGATTTACAAGGTCAAATTAGAAGTAACAGCATTATAATGTGTGAAATGATATTTACATCAGATAAAGAATTCTTTGATACAATTGGAATGGAAGAGACTAAAAGATATTTTGAAGAAAGCTACAAGTTTATATGCAATTACAAAAATCTTGGAGAGAAAAATATAATTTCAGCAGTAGTTCATTTTGATGAAACCACTCCACACATGCATTTGATTTACATTCCAGTAATTCATGCAAAAGATAAAGACGGACATGAAATTGATAAAGTATGTTGTAGAGACTTTTGGAAAGGTAGAGACAGTTATAGAAATTTGCAAAATGCTTTTCACGAATATATAACAAGCAAAGGCTTTGACTTGCAAAGAGGATTACCAGTAGAAGAAACAAAAAGAAAAAACGAAACGATTCAAAATTACAAACAAATAACTAATTTTGAAAATGCTAAAAAGGTATTAGAAAATATAACTTTAGAATTACCACAAACACCAAATATTAAAGAGTTTAAAAGAGCAATATTTAACCGTGATGAAAAAATAGAAAATGCAATAATAAAGCCCAAAGATGAACTAATCCAAAAGCTTTATCAAGAAAACAAGGCATTGCATAAAGAATTATCAAAACAAGTAAATACAGTTGATTTTGCCGAAGATTTCAAAGAAGACTATATAAAAATGACAGAAAAGAACGTAAATTTAAGATTTTCAAATAGTTTACTTAAAGAAGAATTGGAAAATAAAGAAAAGGAACTAGAACTAAAATTTGAAAGTAAAGCTTATAATATGGAACATGAATATAAAAAAGAAATTCATAAATTAAAGCAAGAAAATAAACAATTAAATAAGATGATAGATAAATTTAAAGTAACCTTAAAAAGATTTATCAAATGGCTTTGCCATAAATTTTCATATCCGTCTGAAGATGAGCTTGTACGTGATTTCGAGAAAGAAACATATACTAACTTTAATTTTGAAAACGAGCTCGATATAAACCAATTTAAGAAGAAAGATGATGATTTTGATATTGAATATTAGTATTAAATTTAAAAACTTTAAAGGGAGCTGTATGCTCCCCTTGTAAGAAATTCTATTTAGATTTCTTAAAAATACTTTTAAAGAAATCTAGAATTTTTTTATACCACGTTTGATTTTTTATTTCAACTAAAGCTAATTCTTCTTTTGAATCCTTTAATTCATCTGTATAATCTCTCTTATTAAATATATTATTAGGATTATATTTTTCATATTTTTCAATTTCTATTTTTTCTTGATTTTGCTGTAATAAGTTCCTTAATACTTCTTTTTGCTTATCAGTAGCAAAACAATCTCTAAATAGTGAAACCAATATGGCATTTGCATTTTGTGAAATATTTTGTTCAGCTAAATTAACATTTGGATCAATTTTAAAATTATAATCTTTATCTTTGTTTTCTTCAAAAAAATCTATTTTCTCTTTTGGTATTTTTTTATATTCTTCTTCAGAAAAATGATTGATAATCTCTAATACTTCTGTATATGCTTTTGAATATGTATTATTCATCTTTTGTTACTCCCTCTCTATATTTCTTTCATTAGATAGAGTATTTTGTGCTCTATCCATTTGTGCTACTTGTTCTGTAGCAATACCATTACTTATTGCATTTTTCACAACATCTTTTATAGAAATACATTTACTACGTTTAGTTTCTTGTTTTTTTATATCTTCATCAATTTCTTTTTTGTAAACCTGGCAAAAATCATCTAGTGTCATAAATTCTATACTATATTCTGAATTTTTAAATCTATTCATTTCATCAGAATGATTTTCTTTATAATATTCTATATCACTAATTAATCCATCAGGCATTTTAGAATAGTCATCTTGAGTTAAATTCATCATTAAATATTGAGCAAAATCAAATTTTGAATATGATAATTCTCCTGTTTGTTCATTTCTCAACATACATACTTTTAATTTATCAGGTTCAATACTTTCTTTTGTCCCAGCATCAAAAGGATTTATATGTCCTTTATTTCCACCTGTATTTTCTATATCAGTGCCATCAAAAATAAAATACATACCTTCACCTAAAAAATCTTCAAAACTTTCTGATTCTATAACTCTCTTTTCCAAATCGGGATCAGTTTTATCTTTGTCTCTTTTTCCCGTTTTTATATCTGTATATACTCTATAAAAATTTGCCATCAATGCAGCAACTGCATATCTCCCATCAGAAAAAGAAACTTTATCAGATGAATCTTTTACAGCTTTTGAATTATCTTCAATTCTTGGCGTAAGTCCCTTTTCTCTTATACTAAAAGCTCTATTTAAATATGTAAAATGAAAACATTCTTTTGAACTCATATTATCCTCCTTGTAACTTCCTCTGTCTTGTACAATATATTTTCTTTCTTCTTGACTTCTTCCTTCATATCCTTGATTTAATATTTCTGCAAAATCACTATTTGAAATTTCACCTGCTGGAAATTGAATATCTGAACTTTCATCTCCACCTCTTACTAAATATTTCTTACCATCAATTTCATATATACATGCAAAACCACATTCACTTTCATTTTCTCTTACAAGATTTATTATTTTTGGCTTCGTTCTTATAAAATTTTTACCAGCAAGAAAAACAAAATCTTTTGCTTCTTCAAATCCAAACTCTGTTTCTGTATCTCTAAAATATTGATTCAATTTTTCAAAAATAAGATCAAAACGCTGTCCGTCATTTAAATCAATCATATTCTCTCCGAATATTCTATCTAAATATTCATGAGATAAGTCTGTTTGCATTAAGCTTCTCGGTCCACGCTCCTTATATTCTTCAATAGGGGAAATTCCTGGCATATTTTCAGCTATTTCTGCTTCTCCTATTTTAATTCTCATCAAAGCTGATTCCATCAAATAATCTTGTACATATTTTTGCTCTCCAATTTTAAATATTGCACAATAATGCTTTGCCTCATCTTGACTTAATTCTTGTGTTTCTCCCTTTTTTTCTATTCCAATTGCTCTAGCTTCAATTCCTACTTCGTTTAATATTTCAGCATAAATTTCTGCCATCCCTTTACATATTTGTGCTTTTTTTGATTTATCCGTATCTGCTCTTAACATATTGCTTTTTCTAGTACTAGACAACTCTGTTTCACCTTTTCCATTTTCAAGTTTAGCACTATAATTATTATCATAATACATAACCTTACCGAGCTCAATATGAACAAATTGTGCTATATCATAATCCGTTATTTCTGGATTAGTTCTCATCGATTTTGCTCTATCAATTATATTTTTTATTAAATCTTCCATAAATTCAATTCCTTATATATTTTTATAGCATAATAATGTAATTCAAAATTCATCATAACTTCGCCACAACTTTGCCATAACTTTGCCATTATTCTTTCAATTTAAATTTCTTATTTGGCGACTTCTCGCTAGTTCCAATTGGTTCAATAGTATTGTTATCAATCAATTTTTTTAGAATTCTTCTAACAGTTCTATCAGCAATACCAGTTTCTTCTATTATTTCTTTTGCACTAATTAAAACATTTCTTTTAATGCACTCAATCACTTTTAATTCATTTTCAGTAAGTAATAATTGAGATTTATCTTGCATTTCTTTTGAATTCATCATTTCATCAATTGTATCATTTATCATTTTTAGCATAAATTCTATAAATTCAGTAGAATTTCCAGCATTATTACAATTATATATTGCTTTATAATACTCATTTTGATTTTTCTTTATCATACTTTCTATTGGCATATATTTAAAAAATTCTTCCCAATTTGCAAGTAATGCGGTTTGCCATAATCTTGCCATTCTTCCATTTCCATCTGCAAACGGATGGATTACTTCAAATTCATAGTGAAACACGCAACTTTTGATCAGCATCGGAAGCGGGCTGTCCTCTGTCCATTTGAGCAGTTCTTCCACCAGAGGAGGCACATACTGCGGTAGTGTTCCAAAATGAAGTACATTTCCATGACTGTCAACCACACCTACTGGCTTTGAGCGAAACACACCATCTTCTTGAACCAGCCCTCGCATCATCACATGATGAGCCAACAGTAAGTCTTCCACTGAGTATGGATTCAATTCATTCAAATGGTCGTAAATTTCATACGCATTCTTCACCTCCGCAATGTCTTTTGGCGGTGCAAGGACACGTTTTCCTGATAGTACAGCCGTTACCTGCTCTAAGGATAGTGTATTTTGTTCAATTGCAAGAGAGGAATAAATTGTTTTAATCCGATTCTGCCTACGCAGAACAGGGTCAGATGAAAGATGTTGTGTTGAGCTCACTTTTCCAACAAGTTCACAACTCTCCATTACATCTGTGAGAATTTTTTCTGTAATTGTAAATGGCGGTTTTTTATTCTGCATCTGTTTTTCCTCCCCTTTGACGATATAGTCGAAGG
>ENA-OPWR01002627-OPWR01002627.1-human-gut-metagenome-genome-assembly--contig:-NODE-2627-length-12038-cov-1.501794_pt1 | contig 12038 bp, 9 predicted proteins | sample MGYA00241507_ERZ502006 | MGnify/ENA primary metagenome ERZ502006 (study PRJEB25962, sample SAMEA2043041) | human gut metagenome | biome: human gut; feature: human-associated habitat; material: faeces... | reverse complement strand
ACTCACGAAGACCTCTTGGCAGTCATCACTGATGAGATGAGCTACGCCATTCATCCTGACTTGACCTTTACGGCCTTGGTTGAGCAAGTGAATGATGGAAGCTTCCAGCTAGAGGACTTGGCTCAGGGCTTCCGTGATATTGAGCAGAGTGACGAGCTTTATGAAAACCTTTTTGAAGACATCGACCTCTACTCTAAGAAACTTGGGGCGACTCCTCAAAAGCAAAATCAGACGGTTGCGGCTGTGATGAAAGAGTTGGCTGTCTTAGATGTGGCTGGTCATGCTGGTGATATGCTTGGTGATGCTTACGAGTACTTGATTGGTCAGTTCGCGACGGATTCAGGTAAGAAAGCTGGTGAGTTCTATACACCGCAACCTGTAGCCAAGCTTATGACCCAGATTGCCTTTTTAGGTCGTGAGGACAAGCAAGGCTTTACCCTTTACGATGCCACTATGGGATCAGGCTCACTCTTGCTTAATGCCAAACGTTATTCACGTCAACCACAGACCGTGGTTTACTTTGGTCAAGAGTTGAATACCTCAACATATAACCTGGCACGCATGAACATGATTTTGCATGGTGTGCCGATTGAAAATCAGTTTTTACACAACGCTGATACATTGGACGAGGATTGGCCAACCCAGGAGCCGACTAACTTTGATGGTGTTCTCATGAACCCACCTTATTCAGCTAAGTGGTCTGCTAGCTCAGGTTTCATGGATGATCCTCGTTTCTCACCATTTGGGAAACTAGCTCCTAAGTCTAAGGCTGATTTTGCCTTCCTCTTGCATGGTTACTATCACTTGAAACAAGACAATGGTGTTATGGCCATCGTTCTACCTCATGGGGTGCTTTTCCGTGGTAATGCCGAAGGGACCATTCGTAAGGCTTTGTTAGAAGAAGGTGCCATTGATACAGTTATCGGTCTGCCTGCTAATATCTTCTTTAACACTAGTATTCCGACGACGGTTATCATTCTTAAAAAGAACCGCACCAATCGTGATGTTTACTTTATCGATGCCTCTAAGGAGTTTGATAAGGGGAAAAATCAGAACATTATGACAGATGCCCATATTGAGAAGATTCTCGATGCCTATAAGAGCCGTGAGGATATGGACAAGTTCGCTCATCTGGCTAGCTTTGAAGAGATTGTGGAAAATGACTACAACCTTAATATTCCTCGCTATGTGGATACCTTTGAGGAAGAAGAAGTGGAGCCCTTGACCGAGATTGTGGCTAAGATTAATGAGACTAATGCGACGATTGAAAGTCAGACAGCCTCCCTTCTTGACATGCTTGGCCAGCTTCATGGAACGACACCAGAAGCAGACGAAGAACTTAAGGCTTTTGTGGAAGCATTTAAGGGGTAGTTGCAAGCTTTCATTTACTTTTTCCGAATAATAGAAGTAGAGGGGACAACCCTCTATTTTTTACTAAGGAGAAGTAGATGGAAAAAAGACACAAGCATGTCTCACCGACCTTGGATATCATGGCTAAGAAGATTTTTAGCCTGCCTGAGGTGACGGTGGCATTTATTCGAGATATTTTGGATTTGGATGTTGTGGATGCTCAGATTTTGGAGGGGACACAGCTTCATAAAAAGGACTTTGATGAGGATGAGCTCTTTTCAACCTCGGTGGATGTTCGAGCCAAGTTGAATGATGGAACTGAGGTTATCATTGAGATTCAGGTGCGTAAGCAGCATTATTTTCTCAATCGTTTTCATTATTATTTGGCTAACCAGCTAGTAGAAAATGTGCAACAATTACGCCAACAAGGGCAGACGCATAAGATGTATGAGCAGATGGAGCCGGTCTATGGTATTGCTATCTTGGAGAAGACCTTGTTGCCAGATGAGGAGTCCCCGATTAATACTTATTGGATGGCCAATAGTCGGACGGGGAGGCCTTTGAATGCTTATTATAAGGATGGAAAACAGCAGAACCTTCTTCAGATTGCCTTTTTAGAGTTGGATAAGTATAATAAAGATAAGCATATCAGGGATGAAGGGCGGCAGTGGCTAGAGTTCTTTGGAAATCTCCCATTTTCTAAGGCACCTAGCCGAGCGGTCACGCATGCCGATTCATTACTGGATTCATCCAGCTGGACACAGGAGGAAAAGGCGATGATTGATGAACGCATACGTATTCAAGAAAATTATGACATGACCATGGAAACAGCAATTGATGAAGCGTGTGAAGAAGGCATAGAGAAAGGGTTAGAGCAGGGACTAGAGCGTGGACTTAAACAAGGGTTGGAACGAGGTCGTCATGAGGAGCGTTTAGAGTTGATTCGTAAGATGCTCTCAAAAGGTCTATCTCTAGAAGTTGTCTCAGATGTGACTGGTCTATCGCTTGAAGAATTAGATGGATTGTTATCGTAAAAATAGCTAAGTTACTTATTTTTTGAAAATCAGAGGCAGATTTTTGTCTCTTTTTTATTTTTTGCTGTTTAACATTTGTAATACTAAAACATTCGGAAAATAATACTTTGAAGCGTAAAATTAAAAAAGACTGTCAAACGTTTGACAGCAATCTGAGAAAACAAATTTAAAACATTTTGATTGTTTTGCCTGATAACTCTTGCTAAATAAGCCTTTATGGAAATTTAGAGTTTTTTCTTTCTTACACGTGAAAGAAATCACCTTTTTGTGCGACATTTTTAGACTATAATTTAGACGTGAATGACTGAACTTTCTAATATGACAATTTTGTTAAGGCCTTGTTAAAATGGATAGCCTAGCCTTTTTTTTTACTTTTTCATCCCTTATAATTTACTTTGGTTTGTTTTTAATAAGAAAAACAACAGCATTATTAACAATCTTTAATATGAGGGAATCTTTATTTTCTTTCAAAGGACGGCTTGGTCCTAAGATAGAGAGATTGTGAAAAAAAAGTATCAGGAGAATAGACTTGTTTAAAGAAAGAAAAACGAAACCAAAGTACAGCATCCGTAAATATTCCATTGGGGCAGCATCAGCTTTGATTGGCTTTATGGCTCTTGCCAATGGGCAAGCAGCTCAGGCTGATGAGGCACAATCGATTGGTGATTTGACTGATGCCTCAAATCAGACACAGACACCTCAAACAGCCTCAACGGCACAATTGGCGACTTCCGAACCAGCATCAGTTGAAACAGTACAAGCGTCACAGCCTGCCAATATTATGCCAGCTCAGCCACAGGTTACCACTGTTCAAGCAGCTGAACAGACTCCGACCATTGATCAATTGGTTGAGGCAAGCAACCCTCAAACTCAAGAAACTTTAGCAAATGTCTTAACCAATGCGACTGAGGACCAAGGTCAAGCCAAGGAGTACAGCACAGATGGTTACGGTGCAAAAATGCCTTATACGACTCATGAGGCAGAAAATGCAAGTGTTGAAAATGGTGCTACAATCCAGCAGTCAACGGACATGGAATCTACGGCTGTGGAAGCGACTAACCAAACTTATGTTGAGCTTCCTAAAAAGAATGCGGCAGTTACTTTCAATGTCACTGAGCCAGCCAATGCTTTGAATGTCCGTTATACAATACCTGATGGTGCATCAGGTCAGTTGGATGTGCAGGTCAATGGTTCAAGCGTTGGTAATCTTGATTTGTCATCTCACTCAGCATGGCAGTACCTTAAAGGGGACCATGAGTATGATCAAGCCATTGATGGTTCAAGTGCACGTTTTCGTTTTGATGAGACACGTCTTCTCCTCAAGGACATCCAATTGAAATCTGGTGATAAGATTTCTCTAGTTAAGAAGAAAGATGACAATGTCCCTTACGGTATTGACTTTATTGAGCTTGAACAGGCTCCAGCGCCTGTTGCCCAAGGCGAAAACAGTATCAGTATCGTGGATAAGGGTGCATCTGCCAATGATGATAGTGATGACACTGCTGCCCTACTTGCGGCTGTGGAAGAAGCTAAAGCCAGCGGAAAATCTGTCTATATTCCAGAAGGACGTTTCAATTTTGATAAACAGGTTAATATCGAAGCTGATAATCTAAAAATCTCAGGTGCCGGTGTTTGGCATACACAACTACACTTTACAAGTGACAAACGCTATGGTGGTGGTATTGTCTTCGGTCATAATAGTAATGGCATTGAGTTGAGCAATCTTTATATGGATTCCAACTTGACCTCTCGTTATAACGAGGATGCACAGTACAAGGCTATTTCGGGAACACTTGGTAAGGATTCGAAAATTCACGACATCTGGGTTCAGCATTTCGAAGTCGGTATGTGGATTGGAGACTACGACCAGACGGGGAATATGAAGTATACGGATGGTCTTGTCGTTGAAAATGCTCGTATCCGTAATAACTTAGCTGATGGTATTAACTTTGCTCAAGGGACTAAGAATTCAACAGTTAAAAACTCTAATATCCGTGGGAATGGTGATGATGGTTTGGCTATCTGGTCAAGTATTTCAGATGGTACAAATGCAGCAGCTGAGGAAAATAATAAATTCCTTAACAACACCATTGAATCAGGCTGGCGTGCGGCTGGTATCGGTATTTTTGGTGGTAAGGGGCACGAAATTTCAGAAAACCTCATCAAGGACGTCTTTGCTGGAGCAGGTATCCGTGTAAACACTGTCTTTGCAGGCCACAATTTTGACCTCAATGATTCTGGAATTAAGATTCATGACAATACCATTCTACGTTCAGGGACAACTAATGACCTCTATAACCTCCATCGTGGTGCTATTGATTTCCAACAAGTTCGTGGAACAATCAAGAATGTCGATGTTTACGATAATAAACTATTGAATACCTTGGCTGATCCAGTGATTACCAAAAACTTTGAGATGGGTGACAATGGTAATGGAGAAATCCGTTTATCTAATAATACGATTGACAATAAGGCGACGATTGTTGGGGTTGTCTCAGCAGTTTCTCCAACAAAACCTGAACCAAAGCCTGTCAATAATCCAGTCTCTGAGACTTCAGTTTCCGAAACGCCAAAGAGTGAGGAAAGTTCATCAGCCCCAGTTTCCGAGACTTCTAACAGTGAAGTAATCTCAGAGTCTTCAGTTTCGGAAACACCAAAGAGTGAAGTAGGTTCAAGTACTCCAGTTTCTGAAGTGTCCAACAGTGAGGTAATCTCAGAGACATCAGCATCAGAAACACCAAAGAGTGAAGCAAGTTCAACTGCTCCAGCCTCTGAGTCACCAAAGAATGAGGAAACTTCGGTAGCTTCATCTACTAGTCAGGTTGACGTAGCAATTACTTCTGACAGCCCAGAGAAATCTCCAACTTCAGAAAGCACACAAAAGGATCCGATTAGCGAGGTTTCTTCAGAAGTTATTGAAAAAGGTTCAACAAGTCAGGTTGATGTCAAAGTTTCTGAAGCTCCAACAACAGCACGTACATCTGAAGTTGTCAGCATCTTGCCAAATAGTCAGGTCGCTTATAACAATGCCCTAAAAACCCCTGTAACAAGCAGTCAGCTTGCCTCAGAAGCTATTCGCTTTAATTCTCTTTTGAATGAGAAGTCTGTGGATGTGATTGCAAGTAAAGTTATGGCGGTTATGGCCTCTGAAACATTAGCCTCAGAAGCGGCATCACTTACAAGCTCTGAAGGTGTTGCCAAAGAGATTAGCAATGATTTGTCAGAATTGGCGGAAAGCAAGAAGGATGACACACCTAAGAATGTCGCCCGTATTGATAAAGCAACTGAGGCAAAACAGGTGGCCAAGAGTTCTGAAAGCCAAGCTAGCACTTCAAAAGAAAAAGGTAAGTCTAATACGACAACGGTCTTCCTTCTTGTCGGAGTTGCTGCAGCACTAAGTATATCTACAGTTTATCTTACAAAACAAGGTAAAAAAGCAGGTAAATAATAGGTAAGAAGCATCCATTAAATTGGGTGTTTTTTGTTTTTAAGCAAGCTCTAAGATACCTAATATCATTATTCTTTATTTTTAATCATCCACTTTGATTTGGTCCTGTATAATTAAAGTGATAAGAAAAATTAAGGAGTTAAGATGATGAAAGAAAAAAGAAATAATAGGATTTGTTTATTTGCTCTTCTTCTTTTAGTATTTACTTTAGGATTTGGATTTTCATTTGATACTAGCAAACAATCTTCGGCTGTGAGCTCTCAAGTGGTTCAAGCGGATGAGAACAATGGTATCTTGGCTTTTAATGGTCAAAAGCAGTTTGTCATGGAGGAGAAGGACCAGCTAGGACGTGCTCACAGTGCTCATATACAGTTACAAGATAAGGACGAGCCGAAGAATAAGCGTCCCGGTAAAATAAAATATGATCCTGTAGGATGGCATAACTATAAGTTTTATTATGGTGACGGTAAATCAAAATCTTGGCTAATGAATCGAGGGCATTTGATTGGCTATCAGTTTTCTGGTGTCAATGACGAGGGCAAGAATTTAGTACCTATGACTGCCTGGTTGAATTCTGGAAATTATAAAGGAACTGACGAAGGTAATCAGTCAGGTATGCTTTATTACGAGAATCGTTTGGATAACTGGCTAGCACTACACCCTAACTATTGGTTAGACTATAAGGTAACAGCTATTTACAGTGGAGACGAGTTGTTGCCTCGTCAAGTAGAACTTCAGTATGTTGGTATTGATAGTTCTGGAAATCTCTTGGAAATTAAACTTGGTGGAGATAAGGAGACTCTTGACAGTCAGGGAGTTACCCATGTTATTTTGGATAACCAATCACCAAATGCAGAAATCAATTATGCAGATGGGACAGCGACAAATACGGTTACTGAATTTACTGAAGCGCCATCTGAGCCTAGTTCTGAGAGTTCACAGGTGACTGAACAATCAAGTTCTGAGCCAGAGCCTGTGCAACCTACACAAGAAGAAAGTAGAACAGTTTATGTCGCGCGTCATGGAACAGCAGATGTTTATTGGTATGACATCAACAGTATGCCTAGCAATACCAACAAAGCAAATGTCGTTACAATGACAGAAGCAGATGCCCTAGCCCAAGGTAAACGACACACGTCTAAAGAGTAATACAAAAGCTGGACAACTTGTCCAGTTTTTTGTAAAATGGCTCACATTTTACCACTTTTATCTGAAAATTTGATATACTGAGACTATCAAAGATACTTGAAAGAGAGGTTAATTGACTCTTTTTCAGTACAAGAAAGGAATAAAAATATGATTTGGATTATTATTGCCATTATCGTTGTTCTTGTAATTTTTGTTATTGCAAGTTATAACGGCTTGGTTAAAAGCCGTATGCAGACTAAGGAGGCATGGAGTCAAATTGATGTTCAATTGAAACGTCGTAATGATCTCCTTCCTAACTTGATTGAAACAGTTAAAGGTTACGCTAAATATGAAGGTTCAACGCTTGAAAAAGTAGCAGAACTTCGTAATCAAGTAGCAGCTGCGACTTCTCCTGCAGCAGCTATGCGTGCCAGTGATGAATTGACTCGTCAGGTTTCTGGAATCTTTGCCGTAGCTGAAAGTTACCCTGATCTTAAGGCTAGTGCCAACTTCAGCCAGCTTCAAGAAGAGTTGACGAACACTGAAAATAAAATTGCCTATTCGCGCCAACTCTATAACAGTGTGACAAGTAACTACAATGTGAAATTGGAAACATTCCCAAGCAATGTTATTGCTAAAATGTTTAGCTTTAAGGCTGCTGAATTCCTTGAAACACCAGAAGAAGAAAAAGCTGTTCCTAAGGTTGATTTCAGTGGACTAGGTAACTAATATGTTATTTGATCAGATTGCTCGAAATAAGAGAAAGACTTGGCTTTTGCTCCTGGTCTTTTTCCTCTTGTTGGGTCTTGTTGGTTACGGTGTCGGCTATCTTTGGTTAGGTTCAGGCTTCGGTGGTCTGATTCTTGCTCTAGTTATCGGTTTTATCTATGCTGTTACCATGATTTTCCAATCAACCAATGTCGTTATGGCTATGAATGGTGCACGAGAGGTTGATGAACAAACCGCTCCGAACCTTTATCATGTGGTCGAGGACATGGCTATGGTGGCTCAAATCCCAATGCCACGTGTCTTTATTGTCAATGATCCTTCAATGAATGCTTTTGCAACGGGATCTAGCCCTAAAAATGCTGCTGTAGCTGCTACAACAGGTCTTCTTGCGGTTATGAATCGTGAGGAACTTGAAGGAGTTATTGGACATGAAGTGAGTCATATTCGCAACTACGATATCCGTATTTCGACTATTGCAGTAGCCTTGGCATCTGCTATCACCATGCTAGCTGGGATGGCTCGTAATATGATGTTCTGGGGTGGAGGCCGTCGTAGAAATGATGATGACCGTAATGGAAGCAGCGGTTTGGAAATTATTCTTCTCATTATTTCCTTGATTGCCATTATTCTTGCGCCTTTGGCAGCTACCTTGGTTCAGTTGGCTATTTCACGCCAGCGTGAATTTTTAGCTGATGCTTCTAGCGTCGAATTGACACGTAACCCACAAGGTATGATTAATGCTCTGCTTAAACTTGATAATAGTGCGCCAATGCAACATCATGTGGATGATGCTAGCGCAGCCCTCTTTATCAATGACCCTAAAAAAGAATCTGGTTTGCAGAAGCTCTTTTATACCCACCCCCCAATTTCAGAACGGGTGGAACGCTTGAAACAAATGTAAAAAAAGTGAGGCTGATGACACTTCTAAGTGTGTTCATCAGCCTCGCTTTTTTAGTTTGATTCAATATAAAGGTTGCTAGCAACAGTTTCTGGAATTTGAATTTCTTTTCCATCAATATTCAGGCGGTATAGTAGTGTAAAAGGGTCAAAGCCTTCAAAGGTAAAAGGTGTTCCAATTTTAAGACCGACAGTCTTCAAATAATGGAGTAGATCAATTTGATCTTGAACTCGACGAAGGACATAGTCTCCAGGAGCAAGGTCTTGTGTAAAAGTCTGGTTGTAGATTTCCTCTATGAGCTGACCTGATTTAGGAATCTGCCCACCGTGTGGACAGGTTTGAGGGTAATTGAGTAGGCGGTCAAGCGCATCGATGAAGTGATCAGAGACAGTATGCTCTAAAATTTCTGCCTCTTGATGAATTTGATCACAAGTGTATTGCAAGTGGTCCACCAAAAAGGCTTCGATGAGGCGATGTTTCCGATAGAGTTCAGCAACGTTGATTGTACCTGTTTCCGTTAGGAGGTAGCCCTTGGCTTTATCTTTGATGATAAGGCCTTCTGAAATCAATTTCTTAATCATTTCTGTCACAGCAGGTGGAGACACCTGCATGCGGTTCGCAATTTCCTTATTACTAATTTTGCCTTCTTCAGTACCAATCTCATAGATACATTTGAGGTAGTCTTCTTTATTAGGTGTCATTTCTCTTCCTTTGAAAATAGTCTCATCTTAGTATAACAGATTTATCAGAAGAATACAGAACATATCTTAGATAAGATTTTTACTGATTCAAGCCTTGGGTGATTTTATCCAGATTATATTTCATCATGTTGTAGTAGCTGTCACCGTTTTGCCCTTTTTCAGCAATAGAATCTGTAAAGATCTTTGCATAGATAGGAATATTGGTATCCTTAGATACTGTTTTCATAGGGCGTTCATCGACACTAGATTCGACAAAGAGAGCTGGTACCTTTGTTTGACGTAGTTTTTCCACGAGTGTTTTGATTTGGTCTGGTGTGCCTTCTTCTTCTGTATTGATTTCCCAGATGTAGGCAGATGGTACGCCATAGGCTTTTGAGAAGTATTTGAAGCATCCTTCACTAGTGACAATCAGTTTTTTCTCATCGGGAATCTTGTTAAATGTTTCTTTAGCTTCTTGGTCCAGTTTACTAAGTTTGTCAGTATAGGATTTTAGATTCTTTTCGTAGTAGGTCTTGTTTTTAGGGTCCTTAGCAATCAGTTGCTTGGCAATATTTTGAGCATAAATAATCCCATTTTCCAGATTAAGCCAAGCGTGGGGATCCTCTTTACCTTTTTCTGACTGACCTTCAAGATAAATCACCTCAACACCATCACTAACTGCAAAATAATCTTTATTTTCTGTCTTATGAGCATTCTTGACTAACTTAGTAAACCAAGCATTTCCACCAGTTTCTAAATTGATACCGTTGTAAAAAATCAAGTCAGCTTGCGATGTCTTCTTTACATCATCAGGAAGGGGTTCGTATTCGTGAGGATCCTTACCAACGGGGACAATACTGTGGAGAGTGATTTTATCTCCGGCAATATTTTTGGTGATATCAGCAATAATGGAATTGGTCGTAACGACTCGTAATTTATCCTTGTTACTGCCTTGTTTATTGGTACAAGCTGTTAGAGTAACTACCGCTAAAAGTAGTAGTACTATTGTTGATAGTATTTTTTTCATATTATTTTCATCCTATTTTTTATTGTTTAGAAGTTTTATTCATGCCACTTTGTTTTGGGGCGATGAAAAAGCTGATGAGAAAGAGTAGAGCAGACGTTAATACAATGCTCGAACCAGCTGCAATATTAAAACTATAGCCGATAAAAAGACCTAGAACAGATGCCAGAGCCCCCAATCCTGATGAGAGAAGAATCATTGTTTTTAGGCTATGAACATAAAGGTAGGCAGTGGCAGCCGGTGTAATTAAAAGTGCCACAATAAGAATAGTGCCAACACTCTGCATGGCAGTTACAGAAACCAAAGTTAGAATAACCATAAGTAAGTAGTGGTAGAAGGTGACCTTAACTCCCATAGACTTGGCCAAAATTGGATCAAAGGATGTTAGGAGTAGAGGGCGAAAGAAGATTGTAATAGTTGCTAGTACGAGAAGTGAAACGATAATCGTTATCCACATATCCATGTCTTGTACAGCTAGAATATTCCCGAAGAGAATATGAAAGAGATCTGTGGAACTATTAGCAACACCGATGAGAATAATACCGAGAGCTAGAAAGCTCGAAAAGGTAATCCCAATTGCCGTGTCACTCTTAATAATGGAATTGCTTTTGATATAGGTAATCATTGTAGAAGCTAAAAGTCCAAAGATGATGGCTCCTATGAAAAAGTTAATACCCAAGATAAAGGAAGTAGCTACGCCGGGTAAAACCGCATGTGAAATCGCATCACCCATAAGCGACATGCCTCTTAGAATAATAAAACAACCAACAGCCCCTCCGACAATTCCAATAACTAAAGCCGTTATAAGAGCATTTTGTAAGAAGTGGAAATTTAGCAAACCATCAATAAATTCAGAAATCATTTACATCTCCTTTATAAAATAAACTGTTACCGTAGGTTTTACGGAGATTATCCTCATTAAAAACAAGATTAGTAGGCCCACTAGCAATCAGTTTACGATTTAGGAGGATAACTTGGTCAAAATAATGAGGAACTTTGCTCAAATCATGGTGGACAATAAGAATAAGCTTACCTTTGTCCCTAAGTTCTCTCAAGGTGTTCATGATAATATCTTCGCTAACAGAGTCAATCCCTACAAAGGGCTCATCTAATAAAATAATATCTGCCTCTTGTACAAGACAACGAGCGATTAGAACACGTTGAAATTGCCCTCCTGATAATTGGCTTATTTGTCGATGGGCCAAATCATTTAGACCAAGTAGTGTTAAAGCATCTGTGACCTTAGACCAATCACTCTTAGATAGACGTTTAAAGAACTTGGTTTTGGGATAGAGTCCTAGAGAGATGCACTCTCTGACAGTAATTGGAAAGTTAAAATCAATATCAGCCTTCTGTGCAACATAGGAAATACGATTCAATTGCTGACGAATAGGTTGTTTATTGAAAAGGATTTTTCCAGAGTGAGGAATAATACCAATTAATGTTTTAATTAGAGTTGATTTACCAGCACCATTTGGTCCAATAATCCCAGTAATACTAGGTCCCTCCAAGTTTAAGGTGATATTATCCAGAGCTAATGTCTCTTTGTAAGACACATTAATATTTTCAATTTGAATCATTAGCTACCTCCTTGAGTTTAATATACTTTAAAATAAAAAATAAGTCAAGTTAACTTTTATAATTAATCAAACTTAATTATTTACTGTTGTCAAGATGACAGAGGATAGTGAATGAGAGTACATTTTTATATCAAATATTTAGCCTAATCAAACTGTTTGACAATTGG
>ENA-OPWR01002625-OPWR01002625.1-human-gut-metagenome-genome-assembly--contig:-NODE-2625-length-12044-cov-2.730336_pt1 | contig 12044 bp, 8 predicted proteins | sample MGYA00241507_ERZ502006 | MGnify/ENA primary metagenome ERZ502006 (study PRJEB25962, sample SAMEA2043041) | human gut metagenome | biome: human gut; feature: human-associated habitat; material: faeces... | reverse complement strand
CCCTTCGCCTAAACTCGCCTCTTCGAGGCTCAGACAGCGGCTCTTTGGGGCGGCAACATCGCAAACCTCACGACGGAATCCTTGCTACCGTCAGAGCGATTTGTTTTCGGATGATTATGGCTGTTTTTATACCTGCTTAAAATTTCTGAAAATTTAAAGAGAAATATCGTAGTAAAAAATGATAGATGATTTGAATGAAAAAAATATTGAAAATATTATCAAAATATAATAAAATTCAGATATAAATAAACGCTGTGAAAGAAGATATTATCAGAGGTTAAGGTCAAAAGATGCCATATGAATTGTTTCATAGTGTTTGTATATTAAATTATATCATATATAGTGCAACTTTCATTTTTGTAAGCGAAGAGCTGTAATTTGCATCAGTGACGAGATTTAAGGTTGGATTTCAGGAGGTGAGCGAATGAGAAAAGATAGAATTGTAGAAATTACAGGTCTGGCGATTTTACTGATTCAGAGACTATACGGGAAAGACTATAAAAATGCTGTCGTAACGTTCTATTTGCTGTTTGTTATAGCGATTTTAGACCGTGAAATTACAGAAGAGAATATATTTGAGCTGGCTGTATGGACAATGGCTGAACTGGCAGTTGGAATTGCCATAGCGATATATCAGGAGATTATTTCAGTGATTGTAATGCTTCTAATCATGGGATTTTTTGTTTTACCGATGCTTGTCAAATTGTTTCGATTTTGGCAAGCAGAGAAGAACAAAATATAGCATTTTTAATAAAAGCAGAATGATCATAGAAAAGTATAGTATCTGGTGCGTATGGTGAGAGGAATTGCAGTGGAAGCAGTGAGAAGGTAGTTGTAGTGGAAATAATGGAAGTAGTGGTTTTTATATGCCGGACAGAAAAAAGTCAGGGTATTGTGACGGCACAAATCGAACAGGAAACGATGCGTGTCACAAGCCCTGACTTTTTACGTCCGGCATTTATAATAGAATGTATCCGGAATTGCACGAAATAATCCGGCTACCTACTCCTCTCCGTTGAAGCAGTAGGTGCAGATATCACACGGCTTGATCCCGATTGACTTGATCAGGTCATCGAGTCTGTGATAACGCAGGCTGGTGAAATTCTGGATGCGGCAGATTTCATCGAGCATTGCCTGATAACGTTCGCTGTTCGGATCTGCATATTCTTCCAGATATTTTTCTGCATCTTTTCCTTCACGTTCCAGGATCACTCTTCTGGTGATCAGATCCAGCTCGGATTTGGAACGGGAAAAGTTCAGGAATTTACATCCGTAGAGCAGCGGAGGACACGCCGGTCTGACGTGGACTTCTTTGGCTCCGCTCTGGTACAGGAATTCGGTTGTCTCACGAAGCTGTGTACCGCGGACGATGGAGTCGTCGATCAGAAGCAGCTTTTTGTTTTTGATCAGGGCATGTACCGGGATCAGCTTCATGCGGGCGATCAGTTCTCTCTGACGCTGGTCTGTCGGCATAAAGGAACGCGGCCAGGTCGGTGTATATTTAATGAAAGGACGGGCGAACGGAACGCCGGATTCATTGGCATATCCGATAGCGTGTGCAATACCGGAGTCTGGGACACCGGCTACGATATCCGGATCTACTTTTCCTTTATCTCGTTTTGCCAGCAGTGCACCGCAGTTATAACGCATTTCTTCTACGTTTACGCCTTCGTAACTGGAAGTCGGATAACCATAGTAAACCCACAGGAAAGAACAGATTTTCATTTTCTTGCGAGGCGGAACGAGCGTTTCCACACTCTCCGGGGTGATGTATACAATCTCGCCGGGACCTAATTCTTTTACATCTGTGTAGCCAAGGTTAATGTAAGAAAAATTCTCGAAAGCCGCACAGTAAGCACCTTCACGGTGTCCGATGACAAGTGGAGTTCTTCCGTAGATATCTCTGGCAGCATAAATGCCGTCTTTTGTCATGATCAGCAGTGTCAGGGAACCGTCAATGGCTTCCTGGGCATAGCGGATACCGTTCTCAAAGCTGTCCTGCTTGCAGATCAGTGCGGCAACGAGTTCCGTGGCATTGATCTGACCGCCACTCATCTCCTGAAAATGTGAATGACCGTTTTCGTAAATCTTATTCAGAAGTTCGTCCGCATTGTTGATCTTTCCGACCGTTGTGATTGCAAAACTTCCAAGATGTGACTGGATCAGAAGCGGCTGCGGTTCGTAGTCAGAAATACAGCCAATGCCGAGATTTCCGGTCAGTTCTTCTACATCGCGTTCAAATTTTGTACGGAACGGGGAATTTTCGATGTTGTGGATTGAGCGGCAGAAACCGTCCGCCCCATGCGTAGCCATACCGCCGCGGCGTGTTCCTAAGTGAGAATGATAATCCACTCCGTAGAACAAATCCATGATACAATCTGTTTTTGAAGCAACTCCAAATAGTCCTCCCATTATTGAATCTCCTTTGTCTGAGTGTGTCCGTTCAGAATCCCGAAATACGGGGAAATATTCCAAACAGCGTATTATATGATGTCATGATGCCGGAAGCAACAAAACGGATTCAAGAATGCCTTTGACATTCTTGCTGTGGCTTGCGGGCATCACGTAGAGTGTAACATAAAAAAAATCGGGTGTCAAAACACCCGAAAAATTTATTCCATTGTGCCTTCACGGTAAGCCTGAAGCAGCATTTTCAATCCTTTAATATCTTCCAGAATCTTTTTGCCGGTGTCGGTGTTGCGTACCATCAGCCGTTCCCGCTCCGTTTCGACCAGTTCAGATCTGGATTCGATGTCTTTATTTTCGGTCAATGCGGCATAGACGCTCTGGAATGGCTGGTGGGATTTGATGCGGATACCGTGCGAATTGAAGATCAGCGTGTATCCGGCGATACCGGTTGTTTTGTGATAGCTTTTGCAGAATCCGCCGTCGATCACCATCAGACGGCCGTTTGCACGTACCGGGTGTTCCCCTCTGGAGGTGCGTACCGGGGTGTGTCCATTGATGATATGTGACCGATCAGAATAAAGATTAAATTCATGAAGGATCATATTGCAGATTTTTTCCTGCTCGTAGTACTGATAATAAGGGTTGGATGCCTCATGCCAGGTACTTTCGTCTTTTACATAAGTACGCTCAAACGTTTTGATATTTCTGCCGGACAACGGTGATTTTCTGCCGCACCAGAGATACCACATAAAATCCAGTTCTTTTTGTGTGGCATCTTTAGACCAGGCACGTCTGGCAATCCGCTCGGCATAATCCAGATAATCACGTCCGCGGTAACGTTTCTGGTGGAATACAACACCTTCAAGATTGCCGCTTTCATCGAGAGGTACACAGCCGTGGAAGAGCAGATTTCCATTAAAAATACGGTACATGCTGCCTTTCTGATAGAGAAAATCCATATGCTGACGCAGACGGACACTGCCGACAAATGCCATGCGAAGCCCTTCCATTACCTGCTTTTCTTCGACAGTCAGTTCGTAAGAAACTTCTGGGTTGGAAGGGTCAAAGGAAACCGTCGGAAAAGTTTCTTCGCAGATCTCGTAGTCTGTGCCAGCGATGCAGACGGTGTGATTTTGAACATTGACCTGGTGGAGCAGCAGTTTGTCAGTCATCTGATAATCCGGGTTTCGAAGAATCACCTGCCCTTCCAGTTTGAATAAAAGGACAGAAATGGCCTTTAATGCCGCTTCCATCGGCTCTGTATCCGGATAAAGCTTTTCAGCAAACAACGTCAGATCACGCAGGCTGATACCGTAGCTGTTTTCCAGAATGCGGATGTTATGATATTTTAAATTGTTTCTTATGACGGTAGCGATACATGCCTCACTTCCGGCAGCGGCACCCATCCAGAGAATGTCGTGATTTCCCCATTCAATGTCCAGAGAGTGATAATTCATCAGAAGATCCATGATCCGGTCGGCACATGGTCCGCGGTCAAAAATGTCTCCGACAATGTGCAGATGATCGACGGCGAGGCGTTTGATCAGGGCGGCGAGCACTTCGATAAATGCATCGGCACTGTCAAGTTCCAGCAAAGTATCGATGATGTTCTGATGATAGGCAACCTGATTGTCGTCCTCATCCTTCTGCACATGGATCAGTTCATCCAGAATATAAGCGTACTCATCCGGCATCGCTTTACGCACTTTGGAACGCGTATATTTGGAGGAGAGAAGGCGGGCAATCTCGATCAGCTCGCCGAGGATCACACGGTACCATTCTTCGTTGTTGCGGCTCTCTTTTTTCATCATCTCCAGCTTTTCGACCGGATAGTAGATCAGCGTGCAGATTTCTTCCCGGTCGATATCCGAGAGCGTTTCCTCGAAAAGCAGATCCACTTTCTCGCGGATCACACCGGAACAGTTATTCAAAATATGGCAGAAAGCTTCATATTCTCCGTGCAGGTCGCTCATAAAATGCTCCGTGCCTTTTGGAAGACCGAGAATTGCTTTCAGATTGATAATCTCCCGACATACAGCCTGCTCCGTCGGATATTTTTCCGCGAGCAGTTCCAGATATTTTTCGTCTTTCATAGTTCAAATCTCCATATTAAAGATGATGCGGCATTATTTTTCTTTGCGTTCGTAATCTTTTAAGGAATCGATCGCCTGTCCGGACAGTGGAATCAGTGCGATCATATTGAAGATGGTCATCAGTCCGATGCCGACATCCCCGAGATCCCAGACAAAGGTATAGGCGGCAAGTCCGCCGATAAACAGCATGACAAGTGCCAGGATTTTGTAGGCGGTCTGTGACAGCCAGTTGTCCCCGAACAGGTAGGCAACGTTGGAACGTGCATAGAACAGAATGCCGATAAACGTTGAAAAGCTGAACAGAAACAGGATCACGGCGATAAAGATGACACCGAATTCTCCCAGGTGATACTGCATGGCACTCTGAAGCAGATCCATACCCTGAAGTCCGGCAATTTTATCGGACGGAGCCAGCAACATCAGCAGTGCAGAACAGGTACAGATCAGGATGGTATCGATAAAGACACCGAATGCCTGCATCAGACCTGCTTTTGCCGGATGGCTGACATCAGCGGCAGCGGCAGCACATGGGGCAGATCCGCTTCCGGCCTCATTCGAAAACAGACCGCGTTTGATCCCGTTCATCAGCACGGCACCGAATCCACCGGCAGCCACCTGACGAAGACCAAAAGCTTCCTCAAAAATCCGCTGGAACACAGAAGGGAGTGCACCGATATTTTTGAGGATGACAAACAGTGTGATCAGGAGATAACAGCCGGCCATGATTGGAACAACGACATCCAGGACGTGAACGGTGGCATTTTTGCGAAGAACAACGATCGCAGCCACAACAACGAGGAAGATCGTGGTGTACAGCGGCGGAATATGAAATGCATTCTTCATGGCAGAACTTACGGAGTTGCTGATAACCTGACTGATGCCGCACCAGCAGATCAGGCCAGAGATCGCAAACAGAACCGCGATCAGGCTGTAACGTTTCTCTTTTGCCGGTCCGTTCTGCTTTTTCGTTTTTTTCTTTGTCATAAAATCGTGGATGTAGTAGGCCGGACCGCCGCGGTAGCCGCCGTACAGAGGATCTTCTTCTTTGTGAAGCTGTGCGAGCGTAGCTTCGATAAACGCGGTAGACGAGCCGATGATAGCCGTCACCCACATCCAGAACACAGCACCTGCGCCTCCGGCGGAGACTGCAGCGACAACGCCGACCAGATTTCCCATACCGACACGCGTTGCGGTGGAAACGATCAGTGTCTGAAAAGAAGAAAGGCTGCTTTTTTCATTTTTCTTTTCCGACAGGGCACGGATCATGTCCGGGAACAGACGGATAGGAAGAAAACGTGTCCGGATCGTAAAATAGATGCCGGTTGGGATCAGCAGAAGAATCAGAAGGGAGATTCCGAGACTGCCGCCGCCCGGGAGCGGAATCGTAAAAAGATCGCCCCAGAGAAAGTTGTAGACTGTGGTGATGAGATTGACAATCATGTTTTCAAAAACCCTCATTTCAAAATATTTGCGGCACTGTGAAACGTCAAAGCATAAAAGCACCGTTACCTGCTATTATATCGGTTTCTGTTTGGAATGTAAAGAAGGGAAGAGAAAAGATAAGAGGCAAATATCAGCTTTTTCCGAAACCAGAAAAAGTTGATATCTGCCTCTTAAAAATTTTTCAGTCGTATCAAAAGATCAGCCTGCGAGATGCAGCATCTCGATCAGGAACAGCCAGCTCAGGCCATAGAATGTAACGACAGCGACAAGGTCGTTGACCGTCGTGATGAGCGGACCGGAAGCAACCGCCGGATCGATGTGGATCTTTTTGAAGAACAGCGGAATGCAGGTGCCGACGGCACTGGAAATCAGCATTGCCAGCAGCAGTGCGATGCCGATGCAGGCGGAAACGGAAAATGCGAACATCATGGTCTTTCCCTTGAATAAGAAGATGAAAAGTCCGATGACAGCAAAGGACAGAACACCAAGCAGAAGACCATTGCAGAAACCGATGCGCATTTCCTTGAAAACAAGCTGTAATTTCTGTTTTCCGGTCAGGGACTCATCCATCAGGACACGGATGGTAACAGCCAGGGACTGGGTACCAACGTTTCCGGCCATGTCAAGGATCAGGGACTGGAAGGTCATGATGATCGGAAGGGTTGTGACAACCTGTTCGAAAATACCGACTACAGAAGAAACCAGCATGCCAAGACCGAGCAGGATGATCAGCCATGGAAGACGTTTTTTCATACTGTCTTTTAACGGCTCTTTTAAATCCTCCTCTGCGGTCAGACCTGCGAACATCGCGTAGTCCTCACCCATCTCATCATCAACCAGGTCGATGATGTTTGATGATGTGATGACACCGAGCAGGCGGTTGTCATTGTCGAGGACCGGAATAGAATCCTCGGAATAATCCTTCAGTTCTTCGATACACTCGTTGATCGGCTCCTCTGCATATACGTACGGGTAAGAAGTTACGGTCAGATCCTCGAGCGTCTCGTCGCGTCTTGCGATGATCAGGTTTTTCAGATCGATCGCTCCGTAAAATTTCTGCTGCGCATTGACAACAAAGATGGTAGAGATGTTGTCGTTCTTTGCGGCCTGATCGATCAGGCTGCTCATCGCCTGTTTGACATTCAGATCCTCGCGGATGATGATGCAGTTTGTCGTCATGCGGCTGCCGATTTCATCTTCATCGAAGGAGGCGATCATCTCAATATCGTGGCGTACTTCCGGATCGAGCAGTTCGATCAGAAGTTTTTTCTTTGCTTTGTCGAGTTTCTGCAGAACCTCGGCCAGTGCATCGGTCTCCATTTTGGAGAGGATGGAAGCGGCTTTTTTGACATCCATCTCTTCGAGGTACTCGGCTACGTTGTCGGATTCAGCATACTCAAAAATATCGGACAGCATGTCCGTGTCCAGAATGCGGTACAGTTTGCATCGCTCCGGAACCGTTAAAAGCGGCAGAACATCTGCCAGGTCATTTTCGTGGTAATCTTCCAGGCGGCTGCCCATGACAGCCGGAGAAGAGTTACTGCGGATTGTATCCAGGATCTCCTGGGTATAATCCTGTACTCGTTTTTCCATTTTTTCGTTATCCTCCATTCTTTTTTTGACAGCAGAAAAAAACATGCGTGCTGTCGGTGCGAAAAAGCATGTTGGAACCCTCACAGGGCAGTAAAAGCACACGAAAAAAGAACCAGAGAATTACGTTTCAAAACTGGTTTGGATCATGTGTCTTACTTCGGGTTTTCATAGGATAAGAAGGGAAAATATTTAAGATTAAAGCAGGACAGAAGGATGGCCGTCATCCTGCATATTTTCCGGTTCCCGTCCTATGCTGGTACTTCGCCCATGAGAATCACAACTATCCATTCTGTTCACCTGCCTTTTTTTAGAAATTTTTTGATCAAACAGCCGTTTTTGCCGGTCTGTTTCGCTTGAAATACGGGATTCAAAAATCATCCCTCAAGTATTCTAACTGCTTTCCAGAAAAAAATCAATTCCTATTTTGGTAAAATTTTCGCAACATTCTTATCTCGTTTCTGTTTCTCCTCGTAAAGCATTGCATCCGCATGCGCGAGCATCTCCGGAAGTGTGGAATCCATGTCTTTCGGAAGCAGATAAAAGCCGGTGGAAACGGTAATATTATATGCTTTTTCGCTCGTTCTATTAAAAATGTCGAATGCGGAGTGCAGCGTCCGGTACAGATCCCTGGACATTGTTTCGTCGGAACACGGAACAAGACATGCGAATTCATCGCCGCCGATGCGTCCGCAGACACCGCGTTTGCCGATGGAATCCTGCAGAAACTGTCCGACAAGGCGGATGGAGAAGTCCCCTTCTTCATGCCCGTACCGGTCGTTGATGATCTTTAAATTATTGAGATCCGCATAGACGGCAAGCAGGATGTGCTAAGAAAATAATTGCAATTGTCTAAAAAATGTTTGAGCTCTGAATTCACAGACAAAACTTTATAGAAACTTAAGATTTTCCTTTGCGGACCTAAAGATTCCTTTGGTACAGTAAGGATGAAAACAAAAGACATCTGGCAACTTGAGGGAATTTGCGGTACAATCATCTTTGAATCATGTGGGAGGTCCGGCGCGGAAAAAAAGTGCCGGAAAAGAAAAAATGAAAGGTGGAGAAAGAAGAAATGTACAACATTTTAGTATGTGATGATGATAGAGAGATTGTAGACGCCATTGAGATTTATCTGACCCAGGAGGGCTATCATGTGCTTAAAGCATATGACGGCATGCAGGCCATCCAGATGCTCGAGAGGGAGGAGATTCAGCTGCTGATTATCGACGTCATGATGCCGAAACTGGACGGCATCCGTGCGACGCTGAAAATCAGAGAAAAGAGCAGTATTCCGATCATTATTCTGTCTGCGAAATCAGAGGACGTAGACAAAATTCTGGGACTGAACATCGGCGCGGATGATTACGTGACGAAGCCGTTCAATCCGCTCGAGCTGGTGGCGAGGGTGAAATCTCAGCTGCGGCGCTACACGAAACTTGGAAATCTTCCGGCGGACGACGAAGAAAATGTGTATCAGGTCGGGGGTCTTCTCGTCAACGACGATTTAAAAGAAGTCAGCGTCGAGGGCGAACCAGTCAAACTGACCCCGATCGAATACAACATTCTCCTGCTGCTGGTAAAAAATCCAGGCAAGGTATTTTCGATTGAACAGATCTACGAGAGCATCTGGAACGAGGAGGCGATCGGTGCGGACAACACCGTTGCGGTCCACATCCGTCACATCCGTGAGAAAATCGAAATCAACCCGAAGGAGCCGCGCTATCTGAAAGTTGTATGGGGAATTGGGTATAAGATTGAGAAACAATAATAAGGAGTGAATAATTGTGAAAGAACGAAAACTCTACAGCCTGACGGGGAAGCTGATCGTTTTTCTTCTGCTGATCGTTTTTGCCGCCAGTGCGCTGTTCGGGGGCATTCAGACACTGATGCTTTCCAGCGTCGGCCTGACGCCGAATGCGGCAGCAAAAAAGTATGCGTTTGAAGAAACCACCGCATGCGGCACACTGGTGCAGCGGCAGCTTCATAACGTCATGAGCTACTATAATGATATGAGTAAATTCGGCACAAACGGTCGATACGACGGAACAAAAGAGATTGATTACCGTGCCTTTGCAACCGATGGAGAGGGAAGCGGCGGGATAAGTACAACGTACACCATTGACCAGCTTGTCAAGATGTACGATGACGGCAGCAGCGCAGACCTCAATGAGGTGGCAGCGTATACTGCGGACAATTATGCGACGAACGATGCCGGAATTGACAAAGAAGCCTATCTTGCATACGAAGATGGAACTGACGTGAGCCAGGAAACAGAAGAGACGGATGTAGCCGCACTCAGCGAAGAAGTGAGCGCGGCAGATGCAGAGACGTTTGACAGCTTTTCCCCGGACGGCGAGGTCTACTTTCCTTCCGATAATGCAGTGAAAAGCCTGAAAGAGAAAAAAATTGATCCTGCTGATGTTTCCTCCCAGTTTTTGTATCTATACGATCAGGGAATGAGCCTGGAAACGCAGAAAACGAAAGCGGGAACGTACCTCTATGAGTACGCGGCGGCAAATCTGAAAAAGGTATCCATCCGCGATCTGTATATGACACTTTCCGGGGTCACGGAAGAAGTTGCTGCTTTTAAAAACCAGGAGAGCGGCATCAGCGTCGATGCGGACGATGCCAATCTCTGGTACTGTCTGGAGGATAAAGAAGGAAATATCTATACGAATGTGGATTCCTGGAAAAATGGTTACACAACAGCCATTGCGCAGAAATCGTCCTATCCGTTCGCCTTTGCTGTTGACCGGACCGGCGGTGCCGACAAAGTCCGTTCTTATGCAACAAGAAAAAACAGCCCGGCCGTGGAAGCAGCGAGAAGCTATCTGCTGAACAATCAGATTGCAGATAATTATCAGAAGATCTTTGTTGCACTGGATCCGGATCTGGCAGCAAGCGACTATTTCTCCCAGTACAGTGAGATCTACAGCCAGTGGCTTCCGAAAATGCAGCTCCTTCTTCTGATGATTGCAGTTGGCGGAATCGGAACGCTGGTCTGCCTGGTCCTGTTCACACTGCAGGCAGGAAGAAATGGAAAAAACAAAGAAATCCGCCTTTACTTTTTCGATCAGTGGTACACGGAAATCGCAGCTGCAGCCGCCATCCTGATTGTGATGGGAGCAGTTGGAATCGTTGCTGTCTGCATCGAACTTTCCTACGGCGGCGTTCATTATATCCAGAATTTTGACGGAAACTACATCTACAGCGGATCCTATGGAAATGAAGCAGATACATGGCGAAGCCTGGTGGCCGCATCGGGCATCCTCGCCGGATTTCTGATCACACTGATTCCGTACTGCTCACTGGTGCGCCGGATCAAAGCACGCAACGTCTGGAAACAGTCGTTTTTGTACTGCGTCGGCCACCGGATCGTGTCTGCCGGAAGAACCTTCTATGAAGGCAGACAGGAGTCGGAGCGAACGATCCTTATGTTCTGCGTTTTCTGCGGTGTGCAGATCATTCTCTGCTGCGGCTTCGGAATGTTCGGCGTATTCCTTACCCTGGTGATGGATGCCGCAGTGCTGCTTCTTCTGCTGCGCGAGGCATCCGGAAGAAAACAGATTGAACATGGCTTAAAAGAGATTGCTGCGGGCGATCTGGATTACAAGATTGACCTGACGGAGCTGCAGGGGGAAGACAACCTTCAGCTTGCCGGAATTGTCAATTCGCTCGGAGAGGGAATGAAAGCGGCAGTGCAGGAGCAGATGAAGAGCGAGCGCTTAAAAGCGGATCTGATCACCAACGTATCCCACGATATCAAGACACCGCTTACTTCTATTATTAATTATGTCGATCTGCTGAAACGGGAAAATATTGAAAACGAGAAAGCGAAAGATTATATCCGCGTACTCGACGAAAAATCACAGCGCCTGAAACAGCTGACGGAGGACCTTGTCGAGGCATCGAAGATCAGCTCCGGAAACATCAAGCTGGAATTCATGAACCTGAACCTGAATGAACTGGTACAGCAGGTAAACGGAGAATTTGCGGAGCGGTTCGAAGGCCGCAATCTCGACCTGATCTGTATTCTCCAGCCGGAACCGCTTCTGATCCGTGCGGACAGCCGCCGCATCTGGCGCGTGCTTGAGAACCTGTACGTAAATGTCTGCAAATATGCCATGCCGGGAACACGGGTTTATGTGGATGCCATCAAAAAAGACGGAAAGATTCAGTTCTCGATCAAGAACATTTCCGAGAACCCGCTGAACTTCCAGGCGGATGAACTGACGGAACGTTTTATCCGCGGCGATGTCAGCCGGAGCACCGAGGGCAGCGGCCTGGGTCTTTCAATCGCAAAGAACCTGACGGTATTGCAGCATGGAAGCTTCAACATTTATCTGGACGGCGACCTGTTCAAGGTTACGATTACGTTTGATGAAGCTGTAAAGGAGAAAAAACCGATGCCTCCGATGATCGTACCGGAAGCGGTACAGGAGGAAGCACAGCAGGATGTCTGAGAAGTGTTGAAAAATAAAAGAGAATAGAAAACGAAAACGCCCCGCC
>ENA-OPWR01002619-OPWR01002619.1-human-gut-metagenome-genome-assembly--contig:-NODE-2619-length-12079-cov-3.091816_pt1 | contig 12079 bp, 14 predicted proteins | sample MGYA00241507_ERZ502006 | MGnify/ENA primary metagenome ERZ502006 (study PRJEB25962, sample SAMEA2043041) | human gut metagenome | biome: human gut; feature: human-associated habitat; material: faeces... | reverse complement strand
TTGCGGCAGAACAAGTAATGCGAGAGTATCTCCTTAGGAAGAGAAACAACATAGGAGCAATAAAAAGCCATATATTCTTCTTTGACAGAGTCAAACACAATGAATATACAAGAACACTGAATGGCTTAAGTTCCACATTGCATCGAAGTATTTGTTCATATAGCAATTATGCAGGACGAACAGCTTATACCGCATCCATGCTACAGGGAATTTTAATTGTTACATTTTACTCCATGGACGAACAGGAACAATGGATTGGAACAAAAATTGACATCAATGGTGGAAAAATAAAAGCCGAAAATCAAAGAATTACTAGCATTATTGGTGAAGATATAGAGCGGCTAAATAAAAATCTTGAAGATGCGTATAATAGAATGTCAGATGTCCAAAAGCAGAAAATCAACGAAAAAGCCAATAAATTGGGGGAAGATATAAAAAATTACCCGATATTTCAAGATTGGATGGATGACTACTATAACGAGTAATTTATAATGCATAAAAGCTGCACGGCCAGAGCGATAATCTGACCGTGCGGCTTTTGCGTATGGTACTTTATAATTTAGATTGCTTTCCTATCCTCATCCCATAGAGCCAGTGTCCAGTTCATAATTGATACAGAAGCAGCGGCATCGGAAGAAATGACACAGGAATCCGCTGAAGCTGCAAGAGCAGAAGCAGAAGAAATCCTTGCACAGGCCAAAGCACAAGCAGAAGAAATTCTGGCACAGGCGCAGGCACAGGCAGGACAGATTCGTGAAGAGGCAAAGAAGGAAGGATTTAATTCGGGAACGATTGAATCAGAACGCCAGCTCACAGAAAAAAAACAGGAATTGGAACAGCAGCATGCACAGCTGGCAAGACAGCTGGAAGAAGATTATGAACAGCGCAGAAACGATATGGAACCACAGATTGTTGAAGCACTGCTGTCAGTATTTACCGAAGTGACACATACAGTTTCTGAAGATAACAAAGAAATTGTCCTGCATCTGATTAACAATGTTTTGAAGAATGTTGAGAACAGTCACAGTTACAGCATTAAGGTATCACCGGATGATTATAATTTTGTACTCAATAATCAGGGGAAAATCTATTGTGCGATGAACAATGAGGTAAATCTTGATATTGTGCAGGATATGGCGTTAAAGCAGAATGAATGTATGATAGAAACAGATTCAGGAGTTTTTAACTGCAGCCTTGATGTGGAACTGCATAATCTCATTAAACAGATTAAATTATTAAGCTGTATGTAGTAAGTTGGGGGATTTGGATTTGGCAGAATTTAATGTAGCAAAATACTATAATTTAACACAAAAATCCTACTTTGATAAGCTGGGCAAGGTTTCAAAGATTGTCGGATTGACCATTGAATCCATTGGACCGGATGCAAAACTCAATGATTTATGCGTGATTCATTCCGCAGATAATGAGTCCCATCTGTATGCAGAAGTTGTAGGATTTAAAGATTCCAGAGTGCTTTTGATGCCGTTTGATAATGTAGATGGTATCGGACCGGGCTGTATTGTGGAAAATACAGAAAAACCGTTAGCGGTAAAAGTCGGTGATGCCATATTGGGACATACACTTGACGGACTGGGCAATCCAATGAATGGTGAAGAACTGGGGCTCACAGAAGAATATTCCGTTGAGGCACAGCCGCCGGACCCGATGTCAAGGGAAATTATCAGTCAGGTGCTTCCGCTTGGTGTAAAAGCCGTTGACGGTCTGTTGACAGTCGGTAAAGGACAGCGAATCGGCATTTTTGCCGGAAGCGGTGTCGGTAAAAGTACCCTGCTTGGTATGTTTGCAAGAAATACGAAGGCGGATATTAATGTTATCGCACTGATTGGAGAGCGTGGCAGGGAAGTGCGGGAGTTCGTTGAGCGGGATTTAGGTCCTGAGGGAATGAAACGAAGTGTCCTTGTTGTGGCGACCTCTGATAAACCGGCTTTAATCCGTAATAAGGCAGCAAAAACAGCGACAGCCATTGCGGAATATTTCAGGGATCAGGGGAAAGATGTTTTACTCATGATGGATTCGCTGACCCGTTTTTCCATGGCACAAAGGGAAATCGGTCTGGCTTCCGGGGAACCTCCGGTAACAAGAGGATATCCGCCGAGTGTATACAGCGAAATGCCAAAACTTCTGGAACGGGCAGGAATGTCTGCAAAAGGTTCTATTACGGGACTGTATACCGTTCTGGTTGACGGTGATGACTTTAATGAGCCGATTACAGATACAGCGCGAAGCATACTGGATGGTCATATTATGTTATCACGAAAGCTGGGACATAAAAATCATTATCCGGCAATTGATGTTCTTCAGAGTATTTCAAGATGTATGAGTCAGATTACAACGAAGGAACATAAACAGATGGCGGGCAGATTGAAAAATGTACTGGCAACTTACAATGAAGCAGAAGATTTAATTAATATTGGTGCATACAAGAGTGGTTCTAATAAAAATATTGACTATGCGATTTCAAAGATTGATGCAGTAAATGAATTTTTGCGGCAGGCAACGGATGAAAAATTCAGTTTTGAAGAAGAACTGGCAATGCTGTCAGAGATTTTTAAGGACTACGAAGCTTAAAACCATAGAGGGATAGCAGGGCATGGCAAAATTCATTTACAGAATGCAGAATATTTTGAATATTAAGCTGCGACTGGAAACACAGGCAAAGACAGAATATGCAGAAAATGCGGCAAGACTTGCAGCTGAAGAAGAAAAAATGCATCATCTGGCGTCAAGAAGACAACAGTATGAAAATGAAGCCAAGCAGAGTGCAATGAACCGGGTAAATATTGCAAGCATAAAGCAGAGTAATGAATCGATGGCGGTCATGAAAGAACTGATGACACAGCAGGCTGTCCGTATCCGAATTGCACAGAAAAATCTTGACAGGGCAAGGGATAAGCTAAATCTTGCCATGCAGGAGCGCAAGATTTATGAAAAACTGCGCGAGAAAGCATTTGAGGAATTTAAGCAGGAGTTAAATGCACAGGAAAAGAAAGAAATTGATGAACTTGTAAGTTTTAACTACAATGATAATAATATGGAAACAGGTGAATAAATATGGCGAGGAAAAAATCAAAGGAAGAGCTTAATTTAGACAATGTAGAATTAGATGAAAACGGCGAACCTGTGGAAAGCAAAGGGAGTAAGCTTACCAGTTTTCTGGTTGGTCTGGTAGTTGTAATTATATGGCTTGTGATCTTTGCACTGTTGATTAAAATGGATGTCGGCGGTGTAGGAACGATGTTAAGACCGTACTTAAAAAATGTTCCGGTCATCAATCAGATTCTTCCTGATGCAAGCAGTGAAGAAATTGCAGATGAAACCGGTTACAAATTTAACAGTATCGCAGAGGCAGTAGAACGTATCAAAGAACTGGAAAGCCAGCTTTCCGCTTATCAGAATTCCGGGGATGCATCCGCACAGCAGATTGCTGATTTACAGGCAGAGGTTGATCGTTTAAAGGTGTTTGAAGAAAATCAGGAGTACTATGAACAGTTAAAGGATGAGTTCGACAGGGAAGTTGTCTTTACGGATAATGCGCCTGATATTTCAGAATATAAAAAATGGTATGAATCTATTGATGCGGATAATGCAGCCGCACTGTATGCAGAAGTCGTAAGACAGCTGGAACATAAACAGGAAGTACAGGATTGGGCTGCGGCATATGCAAAGATGGATGCAAAGAATGCTGCGGCAATCTTACAGGAAATGACGGGAGATACCAATCTTGTTGCAGAAATTTTAGAGTGCATGACAGCAAAACAGCGTGCAGCAATTCTTGCAGAGATGGATACAGTCTTTGCGGCAAAGATGACAAAGATTATGTATCCGTAGGAATATTAAAAACGGTATAATCTGCCATGACATATGTTGTGGCAGTTTATATAAAAAAGAATTGAAAGGAGGCGTAAAGATGATAAGCACAGCAATTAAAGGCACAGACACAGCTTCAGGCATTGATTTAACACAGCTTTCGTCAGCAGGTAAGTCCGGTGGTGCAAGTTTTCAGAAGATTATGTCAAAGTCCCTGTCTTCTAATGTCAATAATAAGGCATCGCAGAATATGGTACAGACAAAGACTGCATCAGGTATGAAAAGCACTTCCACACAGCAGAATACAAAACAGGTATCCGCACAGGACGATACAGCAGCTTCTACCGCAAAGAAAACGTCTGACAACACCCAGTCTACGTTATCTGACAACAGTGACAAGCTGACAGATGCAGGTGAAAAAATCAAAGACTTTTTAAAGGAAAAGCTGGGTGTGACAGATGAAGAATTTGAAAAGGCTATGGCTGATCTTGGGCTTTGCATGCAGGATTTACTTCAGCCGGCAAATCTTACGGATTTAGTCGTAGAACTGACCGGTGTGGAAGATGCAGTTGCAATTATTACAAATGCAGGATTGTCAGAAACCCTGACTGATGTGATTGATTATGCAAAGCAGCTGGTTTCAGATGTGCAGGCAGGACGCGAACTGACACCGGTTCCGGCAGAAGCAGTACAGACTGTGGATACAGCGCAGGCTGATACGCAGGAAAATACAGTTGCCATGGCAGCACCGGTTGCAAAGGAAATACAGCCGCAGGAAGAAGCACAGGATAATACGGCAGCTGAAAGCACAGCAGTTCTTGAAGATGTATTAAAGTCGAAGCTGACACTGGAAGGAGCAGAGAATAAGACCTCTGATTCCGGTACAGGAAAACAGGAAAATGCACAGACCCAGACAAAGGCAGAAGCGGTGAATGAAATCGCAGGAAACCTTTCGCAGAACATCCAGGATGTTTTTGCCAATGCAGTACAGGAAGCAGCACAGGTAAATCCTGTTGAGGTTGTTCGTCAGGTCGTCGATGCCGTAAAGGTAATTCAGAAAGAATCGTTACAGAGTATTGAAGTTCAGTTAAATCCTGAAAATCTCGGTAAACTTCACATTACGGTTTCAGCAAGAAACGGAGTGCTGACAGCAGAGATTGCAACACAGAACGAGCAGGTAAAACGTGCAGTGGAAAGCCAGATGAGCATGCTAAAAGAAAATCTGGAAAGTCAGGGCATCAAAGTTGATGCAGTTGAAATTACTGTACAGAGCCATGCATTTGAAGGCGGACAGAATCTTCAGGGAAACAATTCCCAGCAGGAAAAAGCCGGTAAAGAAGGAAAACGTCATCTGGATTTAAGTAGCTTAGACGAACTCTCAGATGATGAATTGTCTGAGGACGAAGCGGCAGCAAAAAATGCAGTAATGAATGAAAACAGCAGTGTAGAATACACCGCGTAAAAGAAAGGAGTGTTTCAATGATCTGGTCTAATGTAACAACTACAAACGGAACAACATCATCAACGACAGAGAGTACAACTATCAGTTCAAAGTCAACGAAGGAAAAAGATGCTAAAGAATCCAGCACACTGGACGTCAATGATTTCTTAAGCCTTCTGGTAACGGAAATGCAGTATCAGGATCCGCTTGAACCGACAGACAACTCACAGTATATTGCACAGATGGCAACGTTCTCACAGGTTGAAGCGACCAAAGAAATGTTAGATACGGCAACACGCCAGACAGCTTCAAATCTTGTAGGAAAGACCGTTATTATGACAACGGATTTGAATAAAGACGGTTATATTGCAGGAAAGGTAGATTACTGGGAAGTTATCAGCAATAAGATTTATCTTGGTATTGACGGCAAGCTTTATGACATTGACGACTTAGATACCGTTATGGATGATGACTATTATAAGAAGTGGAATAAGAATGATTCAACAACAGATACTTCGAATAAGTCCGACAGTTCATCATCAGATACATCATCTGATAAAAGTGACACAACGGGTAAGACAGAATAGTTCAAAGAAGAATTAAGGAAGTGAAGATTATGATGAACCATATCGTAACCGGAGGCTTTTCTTCTATTGAACAGGCAACCGGAAAGTTTGGGGGAAAAAGGAGTTTAACCAACAATACGGGGACAGCCGCAACATCTTCTTTTGGTGAAATACTACAGCAGAAAAAAAGTATTGAAGCAGCGGTAGATGAAACTCAGTCCACATCATTACGTTTTTCAAAGCACGCAGGGGAACGGCTCACACAAAGAGATATCCAGCTGACCAGTGAGCAGATGATGCGGTTAGAGGAAGGCACACAGCGCGCCGGAGAAAAGGGAATTAAGGAATCCCTGGTGCTGTTAGACAACATGGCATTCATTGTGAATACACAGAATAAGACAGTGATTACTGCTATGTGTCAGAATTCCGGTGAGGAAAATATCTATACAAATATTGATGGGGCAATTGTTATCTAGCTGGACCGCAAGGAAGCGATTATTCCGGAATGACAGAAGGAATAAAAATAACTGTCTTCATCATCAGATTATGGAGGGCGAAAGCTATGATGAGATCAATGTTCTCTGCTGTGTCAGGTTTAAAGGCACATCAGACAAAAATGGATGTTATCGGTAATAATATTGCCAACGTAAATACGGTAGCATTCAAATCACAGTCTGTTACATTTAGTGATGTATACTATCAGACAACACAGACCGCAACAGGACCAAATACCGAAACAGGAGCAGGCGGTACGAACCCAATGCAGATTGGTACAGGTTCTTCAGTAGCAAGTATTTCTACAGCCATTACAACACAGGGTGCTCCTGAAAGAACAGATAGTCCATACGATTTACAGATTTCAGGAGATGCATTCTTTATTGTAAATAATCAGGGAAACACTTACTTTACAAGAGCCGGAAACTTTAAGCTGGATGAAGAAGGTGCGTTAGTTACAAGCGAAGGCGCCAATGTCATGGGCTGGCAGGTGGATGAAGATGGTGTTGTACAGAAAGACCTTGTTTCTGCATTACACGTTACAAGTTCAAACTTTACATATACAGCACCGGAGCGTACAACCGGCATTACAGCAAAGGGAAATGTAAAGGCTTCTGATACAGGCTTAAATTCATTTACATTTAACTTCTATGATTCATTGGGTAATTCCTACCAGGGAACAATTTCTTTACAGTACAGTGCAGATACCAGTGACGCCTCTATTGCGCGTTATACTGCAACAGGTGGAAGTATTTCTATCAACGGAAAGCCGACAACCCTTACAATGGCATTAGACCCGGCAGAATTCCAGTTTAATGCAACAACGGGTGCTGCAATTACCGATGCCATGCAGGCGATGACAATTACAATTACAGATAATGACGGTACAAACAATATTGCAAATATCGGTGTCAACAACGGTGGTAACTCATCTACACTGACATTAGACGCCTCCTCTCTTACAATGTATGCAGATGATACGGATATCAACTGCAGCCGTGGTCTTGGAACGAATAAGACAGGCGCCGGTAAAGCAGTCGGTACAATGTCTTCTGTTGGTATTGACCAGTACGGAAAGATTGTTGCAAGTTATACCAACGGTGATATAAAGACAATCGGTCAGATTGCCGTTACAACATTTTCTAACCCGGCAGGTCTTGAAAAGGTTGGTGATAACCTGTATGCAGCAACTATGAATTCTGGTTTGTTTAACGGAATCGGACAGGATGTTTCCGAAACAGACGGATCAATTACATCCGGTTATCTGGAAATGTCTAACGTAGATCTTTCACAGGAATTTACCAATATGATTACCACACAGAGAGGTTATCAGGCAAATTCAAGAATTATTACAGTTTCAGATACTTTACTCGAAGAGTTAATTAATTTAAAGAGATAATTAAAAGTTCATATGGAGGAGCGTGATAGAAGGAATTTTATCACGCCTCTCCAAAACATTGGAATCATATTTGAAATGAAAATTAGTTGCAGAAATTTACAAAAAAAGTGGAAAATTTCACTATTTTGTTGCAATCATGCCATAATAGTGTTTTAATATAAATAGTCTGAGTAACAGGGGAATTGTACTCTACTAAAAGAAAAAATGGAGGTATTAGGCTTGGGAGGTGGAAAAGTGTGATTGATGTAACGCGGATTAATAATACCCGGTTTGTTCTGAATTGTGACCTGATTCAGACCGTGGAAGAAACTCCGGATACAGTGATTACCTTGACAACAGGAGCGAAGTATGTTGTGAAAGAAAGCTGTGAAGAAATTAAAAAAAAGGTTTTGGAATATAAAAGAAGTATTATTAGTGTACTTAACGAAAATATGTAGAAATGGAAGGTGTTAACTGTGGATTTAGCGACACTTGTAGGACTTGTCCTTGGTTTTGTAATGATTATCTTCGGAATTGTTTCCAGTGCCAGTTTTGCGGCAATTACGGAGAGCTTTATTGATTTACCGTCAATTATTATTACTATTGGTGGTACAATTTCATGTTTGATTACGTCTTATACATTCAAAGACTTAATTACATATTTAAAGGGTGCTGGTATTGCATTTAAGGATCCGAAGCTGGATCATGGCGCAGTAATTTCGAAAATTATTGAATTATCTAATGTGGCCAGAAAAGAAGGTCTTCTTGCACTGGAAGAAGTAGCAAGTAATCTTGAAGATGAATTTATGAAAAAAGGTATTCTTCTGATTGTCGATGGTACGGAACCGGAGCTGGTAAGAGGCATTCTTGAAACAGAGCTTGCAAACATGGATGACCGTCACAGAAAAGTATCCGGATTTTTTGATTACATGGCTGCGATGGGTCCTGCATGGGGTATGATTGGTACACTGATTGGTCTTGTAAACATGCTTGCCAAGCTTGATGATATTTCAACAGTAGGACCAAACATGGCGGTAGCCTTAATTACTACTTTATACGGTTCTATTATTGCAAACTGGTTTGCAACTCCGGTTTCCAATAAATTAAAACTGATTAACAATAATGAATATCAGATGAAAGAAATCGTCATTGAAGGTCTGTTATCTATTCAGGCAGGTGAAAACCCTCGTGTTATCGAAGAAAAGTTAAAGTCATTCTTAGCACCGGGCTCAAGACAGCTTCAGGGTGAAGGCGAAGGTGGAAATGCTGGAGGTGAAGCTTAATGGCAAAAAAAAGAGCAGAGGACGCACCACCGTCCTTATTGTGGAAGGATACATTCAGTGATTTAATGAATCTTTTGCTTTGCTTTTTCGTATTGTTGTTCTCTATGTCGACTGTTGATGCGGATAAATTTCAGGAACTTGCGGCTTCTTTAGCTTCTGCATTCAGTGTGCTTCCATCAGGAGGTTCAACGATTAAATCCGACGGCATCTTAGTCGGAAGCGGTGCCAGCCAGTTAAATGAGCTGAGTGATTACTATAATAATATGGGTATGAACAGTGAAGGCGATGTTGAACTGGATAAGGAGAGTAATACAGTAGATGTAGCGTATGAAAAAGTACAGGAAGAAGGGCTTGAGCAGTCTGAAAAGATGGCAGATACCATACAGGCAGCATTGGATATGTCTAATGTAGATTCTTCCCAGGTTGAAATTACAACCACCAGTCAGTATGTTATGCTGAGCTTAAGCAGCGGAATTTTGTTTGATTCCGGTAAAGCGGACTTAAAAGCAGAAGCAATTTCGGTTGTAGATAAGGTTGCAGATGCTGTTAAGATTTATGATGACAATACCATTTCAATTGAAGGACATACCGATAATGTTCCGCAGAATACGGCACAGTACCCGGATAATATGGTGCTGTCAATGTACAGGGCATATTCTGTATATACATATTTTGTAGATACAAAGGGATTTAATGTCAACAGTATTTCATCAACAGGACGTGGTGAGGCTGTTCCGGTTGCTTCAAATGCGACAGCAGAAGGAAGGGCACAGAACAGACGCGTTGAGATTAAGATATATAATATGCTCAATAGTTAGTAGCAGCATAATATATAAATGATATTTAGGAGGAAGAGTAATGAAAAAGAGTATGCTGAATGTGATTACATTAGCGTTAGTACTTATTAATCTTATTTTGACAGTGTTGCTGACTTTTTCACTTGTTTCAACAAATAATAAGACCAATAATTTGATAACAAAAGTTGCTCAGATTATCGATTTGGATATTGGTGAAACAACCGTTAAAGATGACACCACTTCTGCGGGTGCAAATATCGCTGATATTGCATATGTAGATGTTAAGAATAATGACAGTACAGATATTACTGTATCATATACAGATGGCGGTAAAACGCATTATGCTGTATTAAATGTTACAGTAGGCTTTAATACAAAGGCAAAAGACTATGAAGAAAAAAAGTCCAGCCTTGAAAACAGCATGAAAGTAGTTGTCAGTCAGGTAAACACAGAAGCATTAAAGTATTCTTACAGTGAATTAAATGCAAATAAGGCAACAGTAGAAAGCAATCTGCTTAGTTATTTAAGAGATTTATTCCAGACAGATTCTATCACATCTGTCACATTGACTAAGATGGTTGTATCGTAATGATAGAAATAAGAAAATAAGACAAAGGAGGTGAGGAAGATGGGAGAGGTCTTATCCCAGGATGAGATTGATAACCTCTTGAAAGCTTTAAGCACAGGTGAGTTAGATGCTGATGAGATGAAAAACACGGATGAACGCCAGGTCAAAGATTATGATTTTGCACGTCCGGCAAAATTCTCAAAAGAACATTTAAGAACACTTGAGATTATATTTGAACATTTTGGAAGACTTTTAGCAACCAATCTTCCTGCATATCTTCGTAAATCTGTTAGTGTAGATGTGGTGAATTCGGAAGTTGTTATTTATTCAGAATTTTCCAATGCATTGTCCAATCCAGTTTTGCTTGGTGTAGTTGGAATGGATCCTTTAATGGGGAACGTTATTATGGAGATGGCATCCAATCTTGGGTTTGCAATTGTAGACAGACTCTTGGGCGGTGTTGGAAATTCTCTGGAAAAAGAAAGGGATTTTTCAGAAATTGAATTATCAATATTAGAGAGAGTATTTACAATCTGTGTGAATCTGCTTCATGAACCGTGGGAAAACGTAGTAGAGATTACACCGCGTCTGAACCGGATTGAAACGAATTCTCAGTTTGCACAGATTATATCGCCAAGTGAAACGATAGCGATTGTTACCATCAATTTAAAGATTGGTGATGTGGAAGGATTGATGAACATCTGTCTTCCATATACAACATTAGAACCGGTTATGGATAAGCTGAATACGAAGTACTGGTTCTCAACAATGAAAGAAAAAGACAGTAACTCCTATGAAGCTGCGATTGAAAATATTATTGACAATGCACTGATTCCAATGAAAGCAGTTCTTGGTACAAGTAAGATTAATGTACAAGACTTTGTAAATCTCCAGCTGGGAGATGTTATCAGACTGGATAGAAAGGTCGATGACGAATTGGAAGTTTACGTGGGCAATATTAAAAAATTCAAAGCTTTGCCGGGGTATTCAGATAATAAGTATGCAGTAAGAGTTACAGAAATTTTGAGAGAGGAGAGTGAGTAAGAATGGATGGCATGCTGTCACAAGAAGAAATTAATGCACTGCTCAATGGCATGGGCGGTGAAGATGCAGCACAGGATACAGCAGCAGATACAGCAGCAGATACAGCAGCACCACAGACGGAGGACTTTACACTTGCTGACTCAGATAAAGATGCAGTTGGTGAAATATCCAATATCAGTATGGGAACTGCAGCAACGACATTGAGTTCCTTGTTAAATCAGAAAGTAAATATTACAACACCGAAGGTTTCTGTTTCTTCATGGGATGATCTTGCAGAAAGATATGACAGACCATGTGTAATGATGCAGATTTCTTATAAAGAAGGTAATGGCTTTTACATTGTATTATGGATCTTTGCTGGTATTTATATTTTAAGTATTGCGTGTACGTTTTTAATTCGTGCATCAATTGATTTAGGACTTGTTGGTATTGTTTTACTTGAATTTATTGTTCCTTATGGAATGGCTGAGTTCATTGTTTATTTAAAGAAAAGAGGTCAAAATTATGAGTTACATGGAAATTAGAAATTTGAAGAAAGTTTATAATCCTTATGGTGTTCATCCAAAAGTAGCTTTAAATGGATTGGATTTTGAAGTAGAAAAGGGAGATTTTATTTGTATTATGGGGGCCTCTGGTTCAGGAAAGACAACACTGGTTAATATCTTGTCAACGATTGATG
>ENA-OPWR01002615-OPWR01002615.1-human-gut-metagenome-genome-assembly--contig:-NODE-2615-length-12091-cov-1.867896_pt1 | contig 12091 bp, 9 predicted proteins | sample MGYA00241507_ERZ502006 | MGnify/ENA primary metagenome ERZ502006 (study PRJEB25962, sample SAMEA2043041) | human gut metagenome | biome: human gut; feature: human-associated habitat; material: faeces... | reverse complement strand
TTACAGTTGACGATACGGCAGGCGTAGTTTCAGAATGGACGGGGATACCTGTAAAGAGTATTTCAAAGGATGAAGAAAGCAAATTATTAAATCTGGAAAGTAATCTGCGAAAAAGAGTTATCGGACAGGAAAAGGCGGTTTCTGCTATTGCCAAAGCAATAAGACGAAGCAGGACAGGTTTAAAAGAACCGAATAAGCCTATAGGTTCTTTTATTTTTATGGGTCCTACAGGGGTAGGTAAAACAGAACTTTCAAAAGCGGCGGCAGAATTTATTTTTGACAGTGAAAGAAATCTTATTAAAATTGATATGTCCGAATATATGGAAAAGCATTCTGTTTCAAAGCTTATAGGAGCGCCTCCGGGATATGCGGGATTTGATGAAAGCGGTACTCTTACCGATAAAATCAGACGTAAGCCTTACTGTGTTCTTTTATTTGATGAAATTGAAAAAGCGCATCCTGAAGTATTGAATATTCTTTTGCAGATTCTTGAAGACGGAGTTCTGACAGATTCTAAAGGCAGGAAAACTGATTTTAAAAATACACTTGTAATTCTTACTTCCAATATAGGTTCTGAATTAATGTCTGAAAGCGTCAGACTGGGATTCGGAGAAAATAATGATTCTGATGTCAACAGTAAGGTTAAATCTGAATTGAAAAGGCAGTTAAAGCCTGAATTAATTAACAGACTTGATGAAATAGTGATATTCAAACCTTTGGAGAAAGGCGATCTTAATGCAATTACCGTAAAGATGCTGAATGAATTAAAAGAAAGAGCTGAAAAAATAGGTATAAAGCTGAATTTTGACAGTAATGTTCCTGATGAACTTATTAATGAAAGTGAAGTAAAAAAATATGGTGCAAGGTATATTAAACGTTCTGTTTCAGAAAAAATTGAAAATCTTATTTCTCAGCAGCTTCTGGAGGGTCATATAAATAAAGGTGAAGAAATTGAAGTTATTTATGACGAGGGAGAATTTAAGCTTGCAAGTCCGCTTGTATATAATACTAACCCTTCGTGACTTAATTGGTATAAAATAACAAAACTCCTGCGAATATTGTATGAAATCGCTAACGGAGAATTTAATATTATGTACTGCCCACAGGCTTTGGTCTGTGGGTTTCTTTTTTTAACGGGTATTAAACCTGAAAAGTATAAAAATATAGGACATTTTTTCGAGCAGTAAAAAAAGACGGTTAATTCCGTCTCAATTATTTCTCTGAATAAAAAAACTTTACATAATTTTTTTCTGACTATTTTATTTATCTTTCCTGATAGTCATATAAGTTATAAATCTCATAAATATAATAAAAGATTTCGCAAAAGAACATAATTTGCGAAAATTTCTATAATACACTATCCTTTATTATAGCATTTAGTAATATAAAATGCAATAGCTTTTTGAAAAAAATTGGTATTGGAGGAGAATATGGACGGATATAATATTTATTTAAGACAAGATGGTCGTTGGGAAGGAAGAATTTCGCAGGGCAAAAAGGAGAACGGCAAACGAAAGTTCCTTTATATTTTTGGAAAAAGTAGGGAAGCAGTCAGAAACAAAATTGATGAACTGAGAAAAAATTCTAACCGCAGCACTTCAAAAACAGTCGATGAACTTTTTGGTGAGTGGTATAAAAGTATATGCTATAGGGTTAAGGAGTCAACCCTTGCAAATTATCGTACGAAGGCATTGAACCATATACTTCCCGAATTTGGGCATATTCCGGCATCGGATATCAATTCCGATAAGATGTATTCTTTTATAGAAAAGAAACGAAATGAGGGTTTATCAAACAGATATATAGGTGATATTATCGTACTAATGAAATCAGTTTTTAAATATGCTGTTAAGACCTACTGTATCTATAATCCTATGGAGGGAGTGTCACTGCCGAGAAAGAAAACCTCTGACATAAGGCTTTTAGATAAAAAAGAACAGCTTTGTCTTGAAGAATATGTCTCTAAAATCCACAATTCAACAACCTTAGGCATAACTCTAGCCATGACAACAGGTATCAGAATTGGTGAACTTTGTGCACTTCAATGGAAAGACATTGACCTTGAAAAACGTATTCTGACCGTCAGTAAAACTGTTCAGAGAATACAACTTCACGAAGCAGACAGAAAGACTAAGCTTATAATAACAGAACCGAAAAGTGAATCTTCGAAGCGTATTATACCGATACCCGAAGCTGTTGTTGCTTTTCTCAAAGAAATGAGAGAAAATGATGAAGATTTTGTTGTTTCGGGTACTTCAAGGGTAATTGAGCCGAGGACAATGCAGTATCGTTTTGCTAAAATACTCAAAAACGTTAATTTGCCGTCAGTTCACTTTCATGCTCTGAGGCATATGTTTGCATCAAATTGTATAAGACTTGGCTTTGATATCAAGGCACTTTCTGAAATACTCGGTCATTCAAGTGTTGAAATAACGCTTAACCGCTATGTTCATTCGTCATTTGAACAAAAAACTGAATATATGAACCGTATAACTATTTGTGTATAAACAAGTTTATCGTGAAATATGTTCTTTTGCGAATTTTAATAATTGGTTATGAATGTATTATATCCAATTATATAGCTGTTATGAGACAATACATGGCCAAAATCGGGGAAGCTGTGATTAAAAAGGTGTTATTTGGAGGAAATGAGTTTTTATGACTAGATTGAATTATAAAAAAGTACATATCCAATTTGATGAGATAAAAAGCTTTATAAGAAAAGTTGAATTTATTTTTGAAATTATGATTCTTTCATTTATTTTTTTTCTTATATGGAAATTCATGTATCATATACCGCTTTTGAGTGGCGGAGGTTATATTCTTATACTTATATATGCTTTTATTATGTTTATGCTTTTTTTGTATTCGGATGCTTTTAAATTCGGATATATGAAGTTTACAGATATAATTATATCACAGGGATTGTCAATAATTATTCTTAATTGTATTACATATTTTCAAATATGTCTTATAGCTAATAATATGATATCTTTTTTTCCTATAATACTTATGACTGTAATTGATATTGCAGTAGCGTTTTTATTATCGTTAAGTTTTACTGCAATATATCATAAATATTGTGTTCCTAAACATATGATAATGCTTTATGGAAGAGAAAATTCACTTCTTCTGAAGAAAAAAATGGATCAGAGAAAAGATAAGTATTGTATTGAACGTATGATATATTGTGATGATTATACTTTTGAAGAAATTATTACAGAATTTGAAAATTACGATGCTGTTATTTTAAATGACATTAAGGCAGAATTGCGCAATAAAATTCTTAAATACTGCTATGGTAACTCAATACGTGTATATTCCGTGCCAATTTTATCTGATGTTATATATTCAGGAAGTAAAGATATAACCTTGTTTGACACCCCTCTCAAGCTTATTCATGGATGTGGTTTGAGTTTGGTGCAGCGTTTTGTAAAGAGAACTATGGACTTGATTTTTTGTTTAACAGCCATGATACCGTCATCTTTTATAATGCTTATTGTTGCGGCGGCTATCAAACTTGAGGATGGTGGAACGGTATTTTACCGTCAAAAACGTGTAACACGAAACGGCAAAAAATTTGATATTTTAAAATTTCGTTCTATGATTGAAGATGCTGAATCTGACGGAAAACCACATCCTGCCATAGATAATGATAACAGAATCACAAAAGTTGGAAAGGTGATTCGAGCATTGCGTATAGATGAGCTTCCGCAACTGCTTAATATAATTAAAGGCGATATGTCAATCGTAGGACCGCGTCCCGAACGTGTCGAGCATTGTGAGATTTACAGAAAGGATATTCCTGAATTTGAATTTCGCAACAAAGTTAAGGGCGGTCTGACAGGATATGCACAGGTATATGGTAAATACAATACAACAGCTATAGATAAACTCAGACTTGATTTAATGTACATTGAAAATTATTCATTTGCACTTGATATAAAGATAATACTTATGACCTTACGTATACTGTTTAAAAAAGAAAGTACAGAAGGTTTTTATGAAGCTGATAGCAGGCTTAAGGAAATAAAAGAGAAAGAATTATTGAGGAAGTGAAAGGAATATGAATTACAGTGTTTTAATGTCTGTATATTATAAAGAAAATCCGCAATATCTAAAGCAAGCTATTGATAGTATGTTAAATCAGACATTGAAGCCGGAACAATTTGTAATTGTTGAAGACGGAAAATTAAATAATTTTTTACATAAAATGGTGATGTTATATAAGGAAAAGTACAGCGATTTATTTACCGTTATTGAACTGAAGGTAAATGTAGGGTTGGGTATGGCACTTGATATCGGACTCCAGCACTGTAGAAACGAACTCGTTGCAAGAATGGATTCTGACGATATTTCGTTACCTGAAAGATGCGAGAAGCAGGTTAAGCTTTTTGAATCAGATGAAAATCTTGTGATAGTCGGTTCAAATATTGATGAATTCTGGGATAATCCGACAGAGATAAAATGCTCACGTGTTGTACCATCAGAGCATGAACAAATTGTTAAAAAAATAGGTCGTATTCAGCCATTTAATCATCCGACAATAATGTATAAAAAATCTGAAGTTATCAGGTGCGGCGGATATGGAAAAATCAGAAGAAAACAGGATAGGGATTTATTTTCCCGTATGATTAATATGGGCTGTAAAGCAAGAAATATAAATGAATCTTTATTGCTGTTTCGTTCCAATGCCGATAACTATAAAAGAAGAAAAAGCTGGACTTATTGTAAAAGTACAATTGAAGTAACATATGCAATATGGAAACGTGGGCATTGTTCGATTACGGATTTAATTTATGTAACAATAGGTCAAATGATTTTATTTTTTGCTCCCATGCCTGTTATGAAATTAATTTCGGATAAAATATTGAGGAGAAAAATAATATGAACATTATGTTTATTATACCACGTATGGGCGGCGGGGGCGCGGAGAGAGTAACCGCACATATTGCAAATTATCTTTCAGAGAATGATTATGACGTTACCTTAACAACTTTTATTTCCGGTGAATCGTTTTATTCATTGAATAAAGAGATAAATTATATTGGTGCGTCCTGCAATGTAAGTAAAAAATCTGTATTGCGAAAGTTTAGTATGATAAAGGAATTGTTTAAGGCAGTAAAATATATATCAAAAATAATTGATGAAATAAAGCCGGATGTTGTGATTTCAATGCTTACTACTGCTGATATTATAACTTATATGGTAAAAAAGTATGGAAAATATCATAATTTCAAATGGATTTCTTCTGAACGTGCTGCCCCTTCTGAACGAAACATTATTTATCAGCGAATTCTGAATAAAATATATCAAAGTACGGATATGTTTGTTTGTCAAGGGAACGTCATGTTTGATTATTACAGCTTTGTTCAAAATAGATGTATTATAGCTAATCCGTTGTTTTCATTAAAATTACCTGAAATTATTGAAGAAAGAAAGCCTATGGAAATTGTTGCATCAGGAAGACTTGACCCACAAAAAAATTTTTCTTTGTTGATAGAAGCTTTTAGTATGGTACTCAAGGAAATAAATATTAGTGTAACCTTAAAGATATATGGAGAAGGACCTCAAAGAAATACTCTTCAAAGTCAAATAAACGAGTTGCAGTTAGGTGATAAAATAATTCTTGAGGGAAGCGTCAGTGATTTGCATGATCGTATAAATGGTGCAGCTTTATTTGTTCTTTCTTCAAATTATGAAGGATTTCCAAATGTTTTGTTAGAAGCTATGGCAATGGGACTTCCGGTTATTTCTACTGATTTTCAAAGCGGAATTGCCCGTGAATTAATTGGCAGTGAAAACGGAATTATAGTTCCAGTCGGCGATGTGAGAGCATTGAAAAGCGCCATAGTAAAAATCTTGAACAATAAAATATATCGTTTAAAAATGCGTAAAAACAATCCTTATGTGAGAGAACAATATAATATTGATACTATTATAAAAAAATGGCTTAAAATTATTGAAATGAGATGAAAAAAATGAAAGATAAACTAATAAAGATACTTAAAAACCCAGGATACATTTTTATTGCACTCAGTCGTCTTGGTTTTTTCAAGAAAATGAATGATGAAAAATATCTTTGCATTGTTTACAAAATTAGAACTGGAAAAACGTTAAACCTTGAAAAACCGAAAACTTTTAATGAAAAACTTCAATGGTTAAAGCTTTATGACAGAAAAATCGAATATACCACAATGGTTGATAAATACGCAGTAAAACAATATGTTGCCGATAAGATAGGTGAGAATCATATTATTCCAACACTTGGAGTATGGGACAAATTTGAAGATATTGATTTTGATAAGCTTCCGAATAATTTTGTTTTAAAATGTACACATGATTCGGGTGGACTTGTAATTTGCAGAGATAAATCGAAGCTTGATATGAATGCTGCAAAAAAGAAATTAAATAAAAGTCTCAAACGAAATTATTTTTATGCAGGAAGAGAATGGCCTTATAAAGACGTAAAGCCGAGGATTATTGCGGAAAAGTATCTTGAAGAAAAAGGGAAAACTGTTCCGGAAGATTATAAGGTATACTGTATAAATGGTAAACCAATATATATTGTTGTTTTTCATAATCGTTTTAATCATGGTGAAGAACTTAGTGAAACGGTTTACAACACTGCGTGGGAACCACAGCATATTTCACTTGATGAACATTTTAAGGTAAGTAATATTGTTGAGTCGGTTCCGGAGTGCCTTGATAAAATGCTGAAATATTCTGAAATATTATCAGAAAATATTTGTCAATCCAGAATTGATTTTTATATAGTAAATAATCATTTGTATTTTGGTGAAATAACGTTATATACAGCTTCGGGATTTCAAAGAATGATACCGGAAGAAATGGATTATAAACTTGGACAAATGATAAAATTACCGAATAGGAAGGAAATAGAGTTGGTATAGTGGGGGATTTTGAAAAGAATCATGTATATATATATTCTGATATTTGTTTTTATTGTATACTTTTTCATGATTGAGAGAATGATTGAAACACGTCATGCAATTACATATAATAGTTTATCTCACTCCAATTTAGAATGGAAAAGATTTTTTCAATTTTTATTTCTACTTATTATGTCTGGACTTTGGTTCATCTCAGCTTTTCGCGATGAACATATAGGGTCTGATCACGGAAATTATGTAGATGCATTTCATAATATAGAGAAGAATGGTGATGCATACTTTACTGAGAAAGGGTATGTGCTTTTAAACAAGATAGCCATAATAATAGGCGGTGGGACTGTTACTTTAACAATACTTGTAACCACTCTTATTTTATTGAATTTTATTATCTATATAAGAAAATATGTATCACCTGATTATTATATCTTTTCCATTTTAGTTTTTGTGTTCCAGCCTTATCTCTACATACAATGCTCTTTTAATATTATGCGTCAAGGGTGTGCCATTGCAATAGTTTTGCTGTCAATTCCTTTTTTACTTCAAGGAAAATGGGTGAAATACATATTTACTATTTTAATTGCTTCTACCTTTCATTCTTCAGTGTTAGTTATGCTTTTATTGATTTTATTCAGAAAAATTGATTTTACACCTACTTTAATACGGAGATTGGCAATAATTTGTTTGATTATGAATCTTCTCAATGTTGGAACGTTGGTTTTTAAGATTATTTCTCGTTACAGCTTATATGAAACATATGACGCATCTTTGCTGAATTTTAGACCGTATGTGTTTGCCATAACATTCATTGTTTTGTATTTTACGTCTATTTACTCTGAATTATATAAAAGTAAGGAAGAAAAAGTTCTTGTAGATTTATTTATTTTGAGCTTAGTATTTCTTATATTTGCTGTTCAAAATGATATGCTATACCGTGTGTATATTGTATTGGCTTTTATCTCTATTCCGGGAATAACAATTATTTGTAAAAACTTAAAAGGAAAAAGAAACTATATAGAATTATGTTTTGTCGGCTATTACTCTTTATTCTATATTTTCTATGTCTCTCTTTGGTATATCAACAATGATACTGCATATATGCCTTTTAAATTTATTTTTGAGTAAGAGGGAGAATTTATTATGAAAAAAGTAAACGACTTTATATATGACCCATTAAATTTTTCCTATAGTTACCCAGAAAATAAAATTGTGAGGCTGAAAATAATATGAGTGATTCAAGAATAAAAAATTCAAAAAGGAATTTAAAAAGTGCAATAATTCTACAGATTATAAATATTATTTTACCTTTTGTTGTACGTACGCTTATTTTATATAAACTTGGTGAAGAATATCAGGGACTTAATGGCTTGTTTACATCAATTCTTCAGGTACTTAACCTAACTGATCTAGGTTTTTCTTCAGCTGTCGTTTATATTCTATATAAACCTATAGCAATTGGAGATAATGATACAGTTTGTGCATTGATATCATATTTAAAAAGGGTTTACAGAATAATAGGAATTGTTATTCTCGCTATAGGATTGATATTGCTTCCTTTTTTAAAATTTCTTATTAAAGGTTCGTATCCTGATGAAGTAAATATTTATTTATTATATCTTATATATCTTTCTAATTCTGTTATCTCATACTGGTTATTTGCATATAAAACTGCATTGCTTCTTGCAATGCAGCGTGCGGATCTTACAGATAAAATATCGAGCATAATTAAAAGCAGTATGTTTATTGTACAGGCTGTAGTTTTATTTGTATTTGGTAATTATTATGTTTATGTTATTTTTCTTCCGATATTTTCGATAATCAATAATTTATTAGTACAATTTGTTTCAAAAAAATACTTTCCACAAATCACTCCGCATGGAAAAATATCTGAAAATATAAAAAAAGAAATTACAAAGCAAGTCAAAGGTGTCTTCTTTAATAAGTTGTCTAATGTTTGCAGAAATACGATAGATACAATTGTAATTTCGTCATTGGTTGGACTAACAAGTGTTGCGATATATAATAATTATTTTTATATTTTTACAGCAATATATGGAGTGTCGCTGACAGTTTCAAATTGTATGCAGGCAAGTGTCGGAAACAGTATCGCAACGGAAGGCGTAGAAAGAAATTATAAGAATTTAATAAAATTTACTTTTATTTTTTCATGGTTTACAAGTATGTGTACTATATGTTTATGTTGTCTTTATCAGCCTTTTGTAAAAATATGGATGAGTGGCAACAAAAATTTGATGCTTTCTGATTTTAATATGTTTTTGTTCTGTACATATTTTTATGTAATAACATCATGCAATATAAGAAATTTATACATAAGTGGTTCGGGTTTGTTTTGGGAGCTGAGACTATCATATTTTATGGAAGCAGCAGGAAATATAATTTTAAGCTTTGTGCTCGGTTATTATTTCGGAGTTACGGGAGTTTTACTTGCAACAATAATTACCATTGTGCTGTTTAATTTTCTGTCAAGGAATAGAGTGTTATTTAAATCATATTTCCAAAGAACAATAAAAGAGTATTATATCGACCATGTTTTATATTTATTTGTTACAATTGTAAATTGTATTTTAACATATACAATATGCTCGCTTATTCATATAGAAGGAATGGCAGGATTAATAATAAAGCTTCTAATTTGTCTGTCTATACCAAACGCTTTAAACTTACTTGTATATTTTAAAACCAAGCGTTTTAAAGAAGCTTTTAAATTTATTAAATCTGTATTTATAAGAAAAAATAAAATTTAGTTTCAGAGGTGCAAAATGCAAAATTTAGACAATCAAACAATTCTTATAACAGGTACGGCAGGGTTTATCGGCAGCAACCTTACAAAGGAAATTATACATACCGCAAGCAATGTGACTGTTATTGGGCTTGACAGTGTAAATGATTATTACGATGTTTCACTCAAGGAATACCGACTAAATGAAATTGAAAATCTTGCAAAAGAAAAGAGTGGCTGCAATTGGAAATTTATCAAGGGAAATCTTGCGGACAAGCTGCTTATAGATACAATTTTCAGCGAATATACTCCAAAGATAGTTGTAAATCTTGCTGCACAGGCGGGGGTACGCTATTCTATAACAAATCCCGACGCTTACATAGAGTCAAATATAATCGGTTTTTACAATATCCTTGAAGCTTGCAGAAATTATCCAGTTGAACATCTGGTTTATGCAAGTTCGTCAAGCGTTTATGGTGGAAATACAAAGGTTCCGTTCAGTACTGATGATAAGGTTGATAATCCTGTATCGCTTTATGCCGCAACAAAAAAATCAAATGAGCTTATGGCACATGCATACTCAAAGCTTTATAACATTCCATCAACTGGTCTTCGTTTTTTTACAGTTTACGGACCTGCGGGACGTCCTGATATGGCATATTTCAGCTTTACCGAAAAACTTGTTAAAAGAGAGAAAATCAAGATTTTTAATTACGGCGACTGTAAGAGGGATTTTACTTACATAGACGATATTGTCGAGGGAGTTAAACATGTAATGGTTAAGCCGCCCGAAAAGAAAAACGGAAATGACGGACTTCCGATACCACCGTACAAGGTATATAATATCGGAAACAGCAGTCCAGAAAATCTTCTTGACTTTGTTCAGATACTCAGTGAGGAGCTTGTAAAAGCTGAGGTGCTTCCACAAAATTATAATTTTGATATGTATAAGGAGCTTGTGCCAATGCAGGCAGGTGATGTACCTGTGACATATGCCGATACATCAGACCTTGAAAGAGATTTGGGTTTTAAGCCGAAAACAAGTCTTCGTGACGGTCTGAGAAGCTTTGCCCAGTGGTATAAGGAATTTAACAGCAAATAGGAGATGATAAAATGAAAATAGCTGTAGCAGGAACAGGATATGTCGGGTTGTCATTGGCTGTTTTGCTTGCACAAAATAATAGGGTTTATGCGGTTGATATTGTTCCGGAAAAGGTAGAAATGATAAATAACAGAAAATCCCCTATACAGGATGATTATATCGAAAGGTATCTTGTCGAAAAAGTGCTTGATCTTACAGCAACCCTTAACGCAAAGGAAGCTTACTCTGACGCTGATTTTGTTGTTATTGCGGTTCCGACAAATTATGACAGCAAGAAAAATTTCTTTGATACATCGGCAGTTGAAAATGTGATAAAGCTTGTAATGGAGTATAATCCTGAAGCGATAATGGTTATCAAATCGACCATTCCGGTAGGATACACAAAAAGCATACGTGAAAAAACAGGAAGCGGAAATATCATTTTCAGTCCTGAATTTTTACGTGAAAGTAAAGCGCTTTATGATAATCTTTATCCTTCAAGAATTATCGTGGGAACAGATATGGAAGATGAAAAACTTGTAAAAGCGGCACACATATTTGCAGATTTACTTTCTGAGGGTGCAATTAAGGAAAATATTGATATTCTGTATATGGGATTTACAGAAGCTGAGGCTGTAAAGCTTTTTGCAAATACTTATCTTGCGTTGAGAGTATCTTACTTTAATGAGCTTGATACATATGCAGAAATTAAAGGTCTTGATACACAGCAAATTATTGATGGTGTATGTCTTGATCCTCGTATAGGAACACATTACAATAATCCGTCATTCGGATATGGCGGATACTGTCTGCCAAAGGATACCAAGCAGCTGAGAGCCAATTACAGTGATGTCCCTAATGAACTTATGGGGGCAATTGTAGAATCCAACAGAACACGTAAAGACTTTATTGCAGAGCAGATACTTGAACTTAATCCTAAGATTGTCGGACTGTACAGACTTGCAATGAAGGCTAATTCGGATAATTTCAGACAGAGTGCAATCCTTGGAATAATGGAAAGAATAAAGGCTAAGGGTGTTGAGGTTGTAATATATGATCCGGCACTTAAGGATGACAGTTTCTGTAACTCCAGGGTAATTAAGGATTTTGATGAGTTCAAGAAGACTTCGGATGTTATTGTGGCAAACAGACTTGACGATATGCTTAAGGATGTTAAGGACAAGGTATATACGAGAGATATATACTTCAGAGATTAAAGAGGTTGTTGCATGTCAGAATTTATACGCACGCACAAAAGAATATTGTACATATTGGGGCTGGTTTTTCTTTCAGCCCTTTTTGTGGTATTAGGGAAGAAAAGTATTAAGACTGATAAGATAGAGAACAGGGTATATTCCA
>ENA-OPWR01002611-OPWR01002611.1-human-gut-metagenome-genome-assembly--contig:-NODE-2611-length-12104-cov-1.514234_pt1 | contig 12104 bp, 5 predicted proteins | sample MGYA00241507_ERZ502006 | MGnify/ENA primary metagenome ERZ502006 (study PRJEB25962, sample SAMEA2043041) | human gut metagenome | biome: human gut; feature: human-associated habitat; material: faeces... | reverse complement strand
GGCGTTGCTCTACAAACTGGAGAAGCATACCATCGACCTTGTGAAGTTAAGCCGGGAAATTGTGGAGCTTTCGAGGGAGATGCGGGCTGAATGGGAGCAACGGCAGGGATAGTTTTGCAATAGGTCGGAGATGTTCTGCAAATGTGCAACTCACCGTAAGAAGGCAAAGAGAACGCATGAGTATCGCCCGATACTACCAAAGGCGAGCTTTTCAGCGACTCGTTTGGCTTGTTTAGTGATGACACTTCATTTGGCAACACCGCCAATACGGAAGCCAATCAGAAAATGGCGGAGATATTGCGGAGGAAGAAAACCAAACGCAAATGGAGGATGTGGTTGTAAAAAGAATTAAATCATCTTTCAAATTCAAGAGCATTTCAAAGGGTAAACCTTGAAATTGCTCTTGAAAAAATAAGCTGAATTAATTGTTCCCAATAGTCCAAAAATTAGGCATTTGAACTTTAAATTCAGGGTCAATGTTATGACATTGTTCTTTAATAATACCCCTGCGATGAATAGCTGGTTGTAAACAATAGGTATCAAATTCTTCACGGTTTACATCCTCAATCGAAGTCCAATGAGGAAACAAAAGTTTCATTGAAGCTACCGTTATACGCTTCACTGCATTAAAGTCACGATTGTCTGCTTGCTTTTCATAGCCTACCAACTCATCAAAGAGTTGTCCGTAAATCGTCTGTGTACGCAATGTATGCAATGCCTCCGAAAAATATTCCACATTGACAGTCCATCCTTTGAATATCATTTCTTTGTTAATACGGGGTAAATACCAACCTTCTATGAAACAATGAAAGCGGTCGAGCAAAGCGGATTCTCTAAAACTTTCGGGTAATTTATCAAAATATTTTCTTGACATAGGACGACGGTTGTCATCTAAGTCGATATTCCCCATCAGCATCAGCCCACAATCAGCAATAAACTCAAAATTGTCAATTGTTGTTTTACCTTGTTCCAAGTAGGCTTTTAATGCAGCTTGTATTTCCGAACGTTCTTGGAAAACAATGGTTTGTATTTCATCAAAAGCTGTAAAATCGTGGTTCTTAATAATACCAGTTTGTTGCTTTTGTTTGTCGTAGAACAGTTTGGCTCGTGATACTTTTCCTCCACTAACTAACCATCCGTATTTAGACAAGTTACCAAATACGTATGATTTTCCTGTTCCTTTAGGGGCAAGTTCTATCACATTGAGTCTGGGTTCTACAAATATCAACAAACGAGTAAGGAATTCCACCTTTTCTTTCATTATCGAGAACCCATCAGCATTATATTCCATAGCAGATAATAGCACATCAATCCATTCGATTGTTGTGAATTGTTTTCGAGCGTCCCGATAATAACTCATATCAATGGATTTATAAGGTTTAAATGGTTTAAAGTCGAGCATTTCCACATGATTCCTTTTTCCGTCATCATCAGGCATCACGCACATTTTTATAATGCCCCACTTTTCTCCATCCACCAATTCCCCTTGATGCTTATTGTACACATAATCGGGAATGATACCTTCTTTCAATTTAATGCCCATATCAGGAATGGCGAAACGGCGTACTCCTTTTACTAAGTCTATATAGATTTCAAAGCGAGTGAGCAATGTCAATTCTTCTCCACAGCCTAAGCGGTCTTTCACTTCCGAAGTATGCCGTGGAATGACCTTGTCAAGAAAATTAGTCAATCCGCCTTTATCAACCTCACCATTTGAGTTAATGTATTTTTTTAGCAAAAAGTCCTTGACGAACGAAGGAAGAGTACGTCCATCAAACAGACTGCCAGATGTGGCAGAGTCTTTATAAATGGTTTGTGTTCCAAATGCTTGACGTATCTTGTTGCTTAATTCTTCTGTCATATATCAATATTTATTATAAGTCACCGAAAAGGTCTTCTTCTTCAGCACCCAAGTTAATCTTTATTTTAAACTTTTGTGAATAGCTGCCAATGCGTATTTCCACTTCATCAACCTCTTGTGTTAGCTCCAATCTGTCGCTCTCAAAACGGAAATTTCCTTGATTGTTCAGATTGTATCCTGTGTTATTATAAATCAACTTTGGTATTTCCAAGTTTGTAACACCTTTGATACGGAACATTAGAATCGGATTATTTCCGTTCACTGCATCATCAATAAGGCTTATTGAGTATTCAGAAGGTTGCCGCTGCGAAGATAGAATTATGATAGGAACCAACACTTCTTCTGGAGTACATCCACCATGGCATCCCTGTCCATCGGGTATTTTCCCTGCAAGTGAATTATGGCGAAGCGAGCAAATAGTTTGCCCATCATCTAATATGATGTATTTGTCATCTTGGGTATTAGTTCCTATTTTACGTATGGCACATCTCCCATAATGGTCTGATTTTATACCTCCTAAGTTATATCCAGTCCGTAATTGTGAGAGATAAGACAGACCGTGGTCCGAAATGATAGCAATCTTTTTGCCAGCATGTTCTGAAATAATCTCTCTCACAGCACTTTCCACAATTTTAATTTCTTCAATAATATATTGAGGGTAAAAAGTGCATTTATGGGCAAAGCCATCTAAATCGCCTTTTTTCGATAATTCACCGTTGGTTAGCTTTAACAAGTCGGTCTTGTTGTTTTCTGTTTTTGAAGGCAATAAAGAACGGGCTATCATTATCTCATTAAGAAAGATGCCCTCGCTTTTGTATTGCTCCACAAGTTGCATAATAAACGGAATCCAATCAATGCCTAAGCCGTCAATCCAATAAAAAACGTCAATATCCTTTCTTCCATTTAACAATGTACGAATAGTGCTGAATTGATTATACCACGAGTTGAACGTTACGGAGTTTGCGTTTCTCTCATCTATTGATGTGCTTATTAAGCCTGTATATCTATTAGACAATTTCGCTTGTTTGTAAGCATCCATGTAATCTAATACCCATTTCTGATGAATATCGGAAGTGCCGCAACTCTTCTCCATATAGTTATAAAGCTGTGGATATAGTTTAGCCAGTTTATTTATCGGAACACGGCCATTGGCAACCCACCGTATCATCAGTTCTTTTTCTCCGTCAGACAATCCTGTAACATATCGCATGGCGGTCTCATACCCATCTTCCAGTGCTATATTCTCCAACTTTCGACACAATTTCTCATTCGTATCGTCTGTTAGTCGTATCTTGTTTTTATGGGCATAATTTAGGATTTCCGTGCGCTCATTCAGGCACTCTTCCGGATTGTCCATGTCAAAAACGGATAGGGCGGCTGCCGACACAAACTCTTGGTTGTTGTACAATCTACAATTACGGAGCAACTGGCAAATATACCCTTTGTTACAGAATCGTTTGGAATAGTAGGTAGCCAGCAACCAGCGTTTGAAATGTTCTGTATTTTCGAACCAAGTCTTAACAAATACAGTGTAGTCTGCCAAATCGAATATGTCGAAATATTTATTGAAGAATTTCTCAAAAGAAAAATTCTTGTATTCTATTTCTCCTGCTAATTTCTCCCAATTACCGGCATCTTCCCTTTGATATTTTATCTCGCCAAAATCGAGATGCAATCCTTTTGTTAGGAATTCATACGCATTGCTACAAGTGGTATAACTCAAAGCATTGTCCGGCTGAGCATTGTCCGCCAATGCGTAAATTGATTTGGACGTACTGATAATTTCTGGTCTTGCATTCTCATCACGCCACACTTTGAGCCAATCTGTAACAGAGCGTACTATGGTAAATTCTCTCTCCAATCCGGCTACTTGGTAAGTGTTTTGAGCAAGCGTTAGGTGGTATCCGTTTTCTTGCTTGGAGCCTACCAAATGCCAAATGACAGACTGGGAATCTGAAAAGAATTTCGACATTTTGCCATATTGACCTATCATCGGGATATAGACGCGTTGTCGATTATTAAAGCCGGAAGTTGCAGACTGTATTCCCTTGATGTCGCTAACCAAAGTTTCAAATTCCTTCGCTGTATGATTGTCGTAGAATCGTGCCAATTCCGAGAATGGCACAATAATGCAATCGGAGTCGCTATTATCTTCAATATATTGTTTGATACAATTAGCCAAGCAACTATGCGTCAAGATTTGGTCAGGGTGTTCTTTATCCATCCAATCCACTATTTTCTGCATTTTTGCCACTCCTAATCCTATCAACTCGCTAACAAAATCTTTGGAGTCTGCAAAGTTATCAAATAACACAAAACGTACCGGATAGCGATTCAGTATTGAGGAATTGGCACCATCAGCAGCTTTGTCTTTTTTTACCTCCTCTATAAGACGGTCAATATGCTCGAAATCCTTATTCATACATCTAATTATCTAAAATTATGTCGAGTATGTCTTCATATCCCAAATCACAAAGCTGTTCCAATAAGCGTTGAGCGGTAGCAAGCGAAGGAATATTGCCAATATGCTCCAATGCTTGCTGGCGTTTTGTCGAAGAACAGGAGTTCAAGCCTTCCGATACTTGCCCAAACTTTGTTTGTGGTTCTTCATGCGCATTATATGATTGCCCCGATGTAAACGGCGTATATTTTGAGGGCTGTGTAGAGGGTAAGGATGTTGGCGCTGGCATTGGAGTAAGCGACAACTTCCAATCCTTCAATTTGTCGTTCACCTCTCTTTCCGTCCAAAGCCCTACTTCTCCTTGCAAGTGTTGCTTGATATATGTCTTCGCATCCGACAAGTGTTCATCATCCAAATTTACTATTTTATTGGATTTGAGGAAATTATGATAACCTTCCTCGAAAGCTCCACTGCGATTGAGCAGCATAGGGAACTCAAATTCATAACGTCCCAACAATTCAAGCGCATCATTCATCAATGACGGATTTTTGTTAATGTTTGGGTCAAGAGATATTGTCACAATCTTATCAATGAGAGATGACATTTCTTCGTTTGTTCCATGTACATACTTCAATGTCCATAGTGGATAACCTTTTTCCGCGGTATATTCATGAGAAATAGCCCAACGAGCATCTTTCAAGCTGCTGATATCCGAATAGGTCTTCAATGACTTCAACTTGAATACCTTTATCAACAATTTACTCAGCTGTCCTGCTTCTTTCGTCTCGAACGTAAAAGTGATTTTGTTACTTGGCTTTCCGTTCTCCCATGACTTGAACGTTTCTATTACATCATCCACCAAGTGCTGTGCCAATCGGGGCTTGCCATCTACCGAATAAATTTTGTTTATCCAAGGTCGCATGGCAAATGACAACATGGCGATACCCGCATACGAAGGGAACAAACCGTAAGGCGCGCGTGTCAATTCAATGAATTTCTCCGCTAAATTAAACTCTTTTGCCTTGTCTGCGTTCTTTATTTTTCGGCTGACGAATTCACTTACCAAATAAAGCGGATGGTTTTCTTTATCTACATTTTCTTTCCAGTGAAGATTATCATCCACTGCATCTTGGAATAAGAACTTTAGAGGTAGAGCCGGTCCTGTTGCTTTGCCTATTATTTCATCATAGGTATTGAACATCAATATGTTCTTTGCTGTTTCTTTGGCTTGCTGATTTTTCCAGAATGTCTTTGGCGCACGAGTACGTAGCAAATCAAGTGTTTCCGCTCCGCGACTAAACACTTTAGGGGCTATGCCCACATTGATTGCTGTTGCCAGCTTCATGGTGGAAAAGGTTTCGCCTTCTCCTTTCACATATACCGTAAAATTGCTACGACGAACTTCTTTCATCCAATCGGAAATCATGGCTTGTGCATTCTTGTCGTGTGCTGCACGTTGGTCTGCCAAGTTATGGCGACTTGCGCATTGGGCATTAGCCATGTACTCTATGAAACGCTCGTAATTGTCATCACCGAAAGTAGCATCAAACACCATAAAGACTACATTGATAAAACGCTCATCGTTTGAGGCATATGAAGCTATAGTTTTCAATTCATTCATCTCCTCATCGTTTCGCCCCAGCATCACAGCCATGAACAATTCATAGCTTTTCGCTTTTTCTATAGCGTTCTCTATCTGATGGAGCAAGGCTGCTTCATTCACATAGAGGGAAAAGAAATTGATACTGACAGGACGGCTGACATTAGAAGTAAGCGTATCGAATGCTTTGCGTACTTCCTGCCCATACGTAACCAGTTGTGAGGTATATTTGAATTGAGCTTTCATTTCCAATTTAATCTCCTCAATCTCTTTGGGAGGAAGTGCGGAGAATTGGATTGAGAACAGTCCGCCCGGAGCACGTTGAATGATACTATTATCATTCAACCAGTTCAGTATTTCGTCTATATGAGGTTCTATTTGCGTACCTATAAAAAGACTTTTTACATTTTCTTCGCTGGGGGTTACGGTTTCGTTTCCTGCTACATTATTTAGAGCATTGAGCAATAAGATACCCTTGAATACTGCATAGGTGCTTACTCCATGGTTTTGCACTTGTAGCCTGTAAGAATTGTAGCGTTCAGTCACAGCCCCGTAACGAATATGGTCTTCGTTGAACACTTCCATAACGTAATCCCAAAGATAATCAGCCGTAATGGTTTTATGCTCGGCGAACGCCGCTTCACTCTCCAAGAAGTCACGTATAGCTTGGTTTGCACCAATAAATTCGAAAACACTTCGTGAGGAAGAGCCTACCACTCGTGCATAATAGGTGGCAAGATTGGCTGTCGCAGGATGAATGGGATAGAGATTACGCAAGTCTTTTATCGTATCTTCTACATTGTTGCTTCCCACTGCATAACGAGCCAACATTCCGGCATGACTATTGAAAAATGAAGTAGTTAATGCTTCATACCCCTCAATATCAGCAATTCGGAACTTGCGTGACATGATTTTAAATGCCGACACCGTTTCCATATTATACTTCATATAATGATAGCGACCTGTAGTTTTTGTACGTTCTTGTGCATCAAGTTTATTCAGTGCCGAGGGATGGGAGATAAAGAAGAAATAGCTGTTGTTACAAGTTTCCATAGCTTGCTCAGTTATCTTTTGTAGCTCAACCAACAATGACGGCCCCATGTCCGATTTCATTAAGTCGGTAAATTCGTCCCAAATAATCAATAATCCGCAGTAGTCAGTATTTTCTGCCAACTTGTCTTGTACCTCAAAGAACCAATCGCAAATATTGGCACTATTCAGACGTATATCCATGCGCCGTTCTGCTAATGCCCTCTTTACCTGCGTGAGTATGGAAGTGTCAGCTGTACGCAACTTACTTGCCAAAGTCTTCACATCTGGAGCATAGGCTTCTAATTTGGGGCTTTGGCTGATGATGTCTTCCCAAAAGGCAGGTTCGCTTTCCACATGGTCAGCATAATCATCAAAGTCTGTTTTTACAAAGAAATTGGTCAATCCTGCTGCTTTTAATGCCCTTTTTATGGCACTTTGCAGACGGTGTGAAAAGTCTTCTTTGTGTGCTATGGATTCTGTACCATATAGATTGACAGGGAAAAGACGTTTACCGCTCCTTACATCATAGACAGACTGGCGTAATAAATCGTATTGTCGGGATGCATATTCGGTGTTTAAATATTCGCAAATGTCGTCCACTTCATCACAAAGCAAATGTTTGATTACTGCGGCTGCATGACTCTTGCCTGTACCATACGTGCCGTCAATCCAAAAAGACTTGTGTGCATCTTGGTCATTATTACGAACGGCACTTACCACCTTGCGTAATATGTCGTTGAATTGTTCATTGGGAATGAAGGATTCCCATTCTCCTTGTTCTTCCCTGCCTATATTATAAGCAGGTTTCGATTCACGTATCGTGATATAGTCTGAATATCTTGTTGCCATTGCATTAGTTGTTTCAGAGAAATAAAAATCCTACCTACATTATAATGATTTGAGTATGCTTATTTCACTCCATTCATCATGAAGCGTAATATTATCTAACCCCATATTTAATTCTGCTGTCAGGATTCTTGGAATAGAAGTATCAAGAGTTCTTAGAATCTTCTCAAAATCAGCCTTATTAAGCCCAAATTCAAAAAAGATTCCTGTTCCATCATTACTATTATACAAATCGTCAATTCTGAATGATTTTATATAATGTGTTTTACCATACTTATAAAGAGAATAAGCAACGGCAATGTCACTTATGTCATCATGGGATTTCCTAATATCGTCAGTCTTGGAAATCTCTTCTTTTTGATGGAAACTATTACCAATAGGAGAAGAGAGTAATATGTTATATAGTGCATCCAAAGAATATTTAAATGTAGTATATCCTTCGCTATATTGCTCTTCATAAATACTTTGCAAAATCTTCTTTGAATAGACTGTCCCTACTTTTATGTTATTAACAAACCATTTTATTAGAGGTGAATTATAGGTCAAATTAATCCATATAACCTCCCATACAATGTCCGGCATATCTTGATACATTAGGGCAAGCACTTCGCCTAATGGAGTAATTTTGTTCTTGGCATCAATGATTTCAGAATCTTTCAACCAGCTTTTAAAAGAAGGAACTTGCTTCTTCCCAAGAGAATTGTTATTCCAAAAATCTTCAAGATTTATAAAGAACTCGTTCAACCATTCATCACGAAGACCGAATGTACCGTAAGCACTGATGCCATTCAATTTTTCATTATCATTTTGTGTCATACTTAATGAGTCTGCTACGATGCAACCTTTGTTGTGAAAATTCAAACATTTATAGCAATGGATACACTTTTGTTCATCTACATTTACAGTTGGATATATACTTAATGCTCCTGAAGGACATTCAACTTCACACGCTTCACACTGAATGCAATAAGTCGTTTTATACATTGCCCTTTTCAGTAAACCACTAAAGGTTATATCTGTCACATTGTAAAAATGAACTGTATAATTTGATTTTGAAGAATCAAGGTAAGAAATATCAAACTTGTAAATATTATCTTTATATTTCAATTCTCCTACGATAGTGTTCTTCTCTTTTATTGTGTTTATCTTTCCAATGGTACTTATCCAAACGAAAAAATCTTGTCTTGCACTTTCAATTGTTGCAATTAAATCATTTTTTAGTTGTTTAAACGTTACAGAAGACATTGATTTTACGTGTTTCCCACTTGCTCTCAGTTTCCATTTATGTCCTTTTATATATTCGTTTTTATTGGGGATGTTCCTCGAAACAGCCCAGTTTTCCAAGCGAGTTAAAAATGGGGAAAGTTCTTTTGGAAACATCTTATTTACAATCATATCGTCCCATTCTGAAGAAAATGGACATATCAAGCATCCTACGCGCGGTTTCCCAGCACGATATGCAATATTTATGGGAAGATTATGCTTGAATATGTATAAGAAAATTTCAGTCGTATTCCATTCTAAAATAGGGCGTGCATTAATGACAACATCATGCTTAACTCCTTTCCCTATTCGGGCATATTTTGAACGGCGTACACTTTCTTCTGAACGTGTACCTTCATATGCCAATACTTTTGCTTGCTTATTAGTCCCCTCAATTTTCAACATGCGATAGAGAGGGGCGGTCTTCATCACCGAGCAACACCAACGATGTGTGTCACTGGGAGTGCCTATCTGATCCCAATAGTTTAGAACGGATTCGTGATTACGAGCTACGGAAAATTTCAAGTCGGGATATAATGATGTATAATGCTGTCTCACTTGTTCATAAAGGGCAAGTGAAGTAGGAAGCTCATAGCCGGTATCACTATAAATCACTTCAAAGTCTGTAGAAGGAATGGCACGAGTGCAAAGGTCAAGTACCACTTGGCTATCTTTTCCGCCAGAGAAAGAAGCGAGAAAACGGTCAATTTTGGTGGAATGGAAAATACGTTTGCCACTCTCTTTGGCTGTGTCGAGTGGTACAATATCAAAACTATCGCAATCTTCCTTTACAATAGCCATTTTCTTTTTATAACGCTTTTCTGCTTTTTCAAGTAATTGATTATAATCAAGTTGATTAGAAGCCACCTGCGCAGTACTTCGATTAGCAGACGTGTATTGCAAATATGTATCTCGGATAAATTCAATAGCTTCGCTTTCCAATAGAAAAAGGAAATCTTTGTTACGTTGTAGCATTTCTGCCACATCTATACATTGTAAGGTTGCCTTTTCTTTCCCTTTTTGGAACAGAACGGTTGGAGAATCGTAAATATTCGCTCCTTTTACCTCAAACATCAATTCTCCACGATAAAAATATTGTTTGTTGCAGGCCCACATCAAAGGCTCTTCTGTATGAGGATATTCCCAACCTAATTCGTGCAATTTTAACAAATCAAGTTCTTCCCAGAATACAGGACGTGGCGTTATCCCCAAAGTGTTTGAAGTAACGTGCGAGTGAAGCAATACCCCACCAGTCTCATAGTCCCAGGAAATCTTGTACATGGATTAATTCTGCCTTCTAAAATTACTTGTATGGCAGAGTTCCCGATACCATGATTATACAAAGTACATTTGAACTAAACAAAAAAGCGTGGGAATCTTGCCTGTTGCCCATCCCACGAATCGAGGCCTTCGCATTGCCCAACAGTCAGAACGGACAACGCAGAAAGCCCACGCATGGTATATCTTAATCCCATGCGTGAACGAATCGAAATATATAATGTGTATATTTACGACAATCCACGGCAAGGCATAATATACCTACCGTGAACATCTACTGTTGTCTTGTCCTTTGACTGTTGTTGTAAGTTGCGAAGTTACGATTCGTCAAAGACAAGCGTCAAGTAAACGCTCTTTATGTAAAGTTACACCCACCCGCTATCCCTCTTCGGGCTTCTGCAAGTGTAATGCGGTTACAAAGTTAGCTATTTTTTTTGGATTTCCTCTCAAATGCCGATTTTTTATGAGTTGATGAAAAATAAATCTAATATATGAGATTGCTTATCAGAGATTTTTTTGTACTTTTGCAAATAAACGAAGCGTTCTTTTGATTTAATGCAAAACAAGACAGAATATAGAAATTCGCTTGTTTCTAAATCGTTACCTATTAAGAAACAAATCTTTGTAAGTTGTTTATCCTCAATGGAAAAGAATTTAGGTAATGTCTTAAGCAATGGAATGTGATGTGTTTTTTTATACCGGCTACCTTTAACCACTCTTTTAATGGTTCTTGTATCATGCTTCTATTCATACCCTTGAAGATGTATCCAGTATTTTTGTCTCCGCATAATATTGTTCTTCCAGCAATCTGTCTATTTCTTCGTTCTTTGTCTGTCTGTTTATTTTATTTTGGGAACGAAGACGTATGGCTAATCCACCATCAGAAAGCTGTTCTATATCTTCCCATTTTAATTTAAGGATATCGCTGATACGCAAACCTGTGAAACATGAAAAGAGTGATGCTGCTTTTAATACAGGAAATTTGCATGGGGTATTGTTCAGCCTTTTCACTTCTTCCAATGTCAGATATTCCTTGCGGATGTCTTCTGTCTCGATTCTTTCTAGAAAGTCGTTTACATTTTCTCGTATCATTTTGTCTCGATAAGCAATTTTGAGAAGACCGCGAAAGGTTGAAAAATAGCCAGCTGCAGAATTTTTCCCGAGTTTACGCTGATATTTTTGATGCTTTAGCTTCTTGGCAGACAACAGATACTCACCAAAGTTCCGGCAGAGATCAACCGTCACTTCTTCAAAAGTACATTTGTAGTCAACAAATATACAAAAATGGGTATATACGAATTTCCATTTCTCATTCTTTTTATGAAGCATATTTCGGAAATAAGCAAGAAAATCGCCTTTCATCTTTTCTTTATCTAAAAAGTCGTATCTTTCATTTACAATTGATTCAAATCTTCTGCAACGTATTGCTTCAGCTTTTTTCATCATGGACTCATTAAAATCTTTTTGTGTCTTATTGATAGGCTTTTCATAAATGAAAATACTTAATGATTCGTGGCGACGAACTTTCATTGTTTCTTTGTCACGAACGCCAGGATAATAATCTAAATAAAGAGAAAGCATTCCATTCTTTATTGCTCTTGTGCGCAATGTTACGGTTTTACATATTGTCATACTCTATAATATTTATGGTTACTAATTAATATTCTGTTTGCAAAAATCATAGATTAAAATCTACCGAACGAGTGTAATTTGATGATAATCCAAAAATAATTCATGGTTATTAATCATTTTTTCTTTTTCCTATAGTCTAGTTAAATTAGGCTTTGATTATTTATATAAGTTTTCTATCTTGTCTTTTACTT
>ENA-OPWR01002606-OPWR01002606.1-human-gut-metagenome-genome-assembly--contig:-NODE-2606-length-12112-cov-4.243510_pt1 | contig 12112 bp, 10 predicted proteins | sample MGYA00241507_ERZ502006 | MGnify/ENA primary metagenome ERZ502006 (study PRJEB25962, sample SAMEA2043041) | human gut metagenome | biome: human gut; feature: human-associated habitat; material: faeces... | reverse complement strand
ACGCTCAGAAAACGCCTTACCTGAAATAGAAACTGGCATTCCCATACTGATAGAAATAGATCCTTCTGCTGATATTGATTTCCTGCGAGGACTAGGATTTGAAATCGTCTGTGAAATTGAGGAAGGATTTATTATAGTTGCTACAGAAGATGTTGACCTTTCGGTTTTAAATGAGAAAGCAGATGCTTTTATTGCAAATATAACCGCAAGGTGCAATTCGCCAGCAAAAGTCTATGCACTCTGCGAAGATAGTGATAGGCTTAAACGGGTTTTGTCAAAAGAACTCTATGCAAAATGGGCAACTATTTCACCGGATGAAGTCTATATAATTGATATTGGTGTAAGCTGCTGTGGAAACGTCGCGTTGCCAAAACGACCTAAGCGAAAAGACGATGAAACCGATGAACACTATTATGTTCGTGAGCAACGGTGGATGGAAAAGTTTAATGCTGCTTATATGACTTGGGATGAAATCAAGATAAAACGAGAGGAAGCAATAGAAAGTTTTGTTTCTGATTATAGTGGTGAAGTTATGCAACTCGCCGATGGTACACCGGTAATGACTGATTTACCTGATAGCTTCTCGGCACGTTTAAAAATATCTGGTAAATGTTTGCTGGACTTAGTGTTGAATTTTGCATATATATTTGAAGTATCTGAAGCTGAAACAATAGTTATGGGAGATGCTCCCGAAAATAGCGATAGTCTTACAGAAAACGTACAAATTGAGGCTCCTACCCAATCTGCGCCCATTGTGTGTGTAATGGACAGTGGAGTTCAAGAAGAGCATAAGTATTTAGCATCAGCAATTATTAGTGGTGAATCTATTAGTTTGCTCCCCAATAATACGGGCATAAGTGACGAGGTTGTCGGAGGAGGACATGGAACACGAGTGACTGGTGCAATCTTGTACCCAAAGACAGTTCCTACAGGTGGAGTTTATCAACTTCCTTGTTGGATTCGAAATATGCGAATTCTTGATGAAAACAATTGCCTGCCAGAAGATGTGTATCCGCCCAAGACAATAGCTATTGCAGTTCAAAAATATAATGTTGAGAGTTCACCACCGACTAGAATATTTAATCATTCTATTGGGAGCCGCAGATCTTGTGAAATGAAGCACATGACTTCCTGGGCGGCTGAAATCGATAGTCAGTCTTACAACAATGACGTCTTGTTTATACAGGCGGCTGGGAATATTTCCACAGATGTAATATCAGCCTATTGGCAGGCTGGATATCCATATCCAGAATATCTTGACAGAGAGTTGTGTAGAATTTCAAATCCAGCGCAGAGTCTACAAGCAATCACCGTGGGATCTGTGTCAGCGACTGAGTTAGAGACTGATGATTTTATTGCCTTGGGAAAGCAAATGGAGGTTTCTTCATTCTCGCGCTCAGGGCCGGGTATATGGGATGTCTTAAAGCCAGAAGTTGTCGAATATGGGGGAACACACGTATATAATAAAGGGAGTGTTCCGCCTCAACTTACAACACCTCCCGAAGTATGTCCGGAACTGATTCGTAAATCTCCGGAAGGTCCTGCTTTTGCACGTGATGATGTGGGTACGTCTTTTTCAGCGCCAAAAGTCACCTACATTGCATCACAGATTGAAAAGGTTTTGCCGGAATCACCTGCGCTGCTATATAGAGCATTAATAGCCCAATCTGCCCGGTGGCCCAAGAATATTAATGATGTCAGTAAAGAAGAGTGCGTTTCTACACTACGCCATATAGGATATGGTGTTCCAGATGTCGAACGTGCTACTCACAATGACGAGTATCGAATAACATTGGTAACACCGTCGCATAGGGAACTTGGAGATGATGAAGCTCATATTTTTCAAGTTCCTATCCCGGAAGAATTATCTAATGTTGGTGAGGATTATGATATTTTGGTCGAAGTTACCCTGTCTTATGCAGCGAATCCTCGCCGGACTCGGCGCTATGTAAAAGGGTATTTGTCAACATGGTTAGACTGGTGCTGTAGTCGGATTGGAGAGAATGCGGAAACATTTGCTCGTCGTATCTTTGAAACGGGCTCTATTATTGACGATGATGGTGATTTTAACTGGGTGCTCGGAGAGGCAACCAATCGAGGTGCAGCGGAGGGATATTCACGAAAAAATGGTACCCTTCAAAAGGATTGGTGTATAATCAAATCCAATCAATTGAGTGATGCCTTTTGCATTGCGGTTCGTGGTCATAAAGGTTGGGGAGGTCTGTTTAAAGCAAAGTATTCGTTAGCCGTTAGTTTCGAGGCTATCAATCAGGACATACCAATTTATGAACCGATACGTACTGAAATTGAATTGGTTGTTAAAAGTGGTGAAATTGAGATCGAAATGACAGAGAATAAATAGTAAATTTCTATTTGACAACGAGTCAACCAGAGATCTTCTTTTTTATAAGAAGATCTCTGGACAAACTAAGGAATCAGTAAAGCCATAGTGAGGAGTTTCTAAAGACTTTGTATTTTCATTAGAATATAGAAGAAAGGTGTTTTTGGGACTAAGATGGGGTAAATACTACAGTTTTTAAAAGGGAAAACAACTTAATAATCTATGAGAAGAGGAACTCAATAGAATAGCAGGTGCTTTAAGCGTAACCTATGAGTAATATTTAGCAAATGGCGAACAAGTCAAATAGAGAGGAAATAAAATGACTGAACATAAGATAATTTTTGGCGATAGCAGATCACTAAATGAAATAAAGGATAAATCTGTTCAACTGATCATCACTTCTCCTCCTTACTGGCAACTTAAGGATTATGGTATAAAAGATCAAATTGGTTTCAATGACAGCTATGAAGAATATATAAACAACTTAAATTTAGTCTGGCAAGAATGCTATCGTGTGCTGACCGATGGATGCAGGATGTGTATTAACATCGGAGATCAATTCGCACGTTCTGTCTACTATGGTCGATATAAAGTGATTCCAATTCGTACTGAAATTATCCGTTTCTGTGAATCTCTTGGTATGGATTATATGGGGGCAATTATTTGGCAGAAAATGACTACGATGAATACGTCTGGTGGTGGTGCTGTTATGGGAAGTTTTCCATATCCACGAAACGGTATACTGAAAATAGACTATGAATTTATTTTACTCTTTAAGAAGCTTGGTAATGCGCCAAAGCCAACAAAGGAGCAAAAAGAGCGTTCGGTAATTACAAAAGAAGAATGGAGACAGTATTTCTCTTCCCATTGGAATTTCAATGGTGTGAAGCAATATGAACATATTGCCATGTTTCCTGAAGAGTTACCCCGGCGCCTGATTAAAATGTTTTCTTTTGTTGAAGAGACTGTTTTTGATCCGTTTATCGGAAGTGGAACAACATCCTTAGCAGCAAAGAGTTTAGGTCGAAATTCTATTGGTTATGAAATCAATAAATCATTTGCTCCTATTATTAAAAGGAAACTATGTGAAGAACAGCTTCTCTTTAATGAGGATGAAGCGCAGATAATCTTTAGTGAAGATAGGAAGGGGAGCACAGCTGCATTTGATAGATTACCATATCTTTTTAGAGATCCACATAAAATGGATAAGAAAATTGATGTAAAAAAACTTCAATTCGGTTCATCTATAGACGGGTGCATTACAAAGAGAGAAGATCTACATACTGTAAAACGAATTTTTTCTCCGGAAAAGATAGAGCTGAACAATGGCCTTATTGTAAAACTTTTAGGAATTAAAGAGAATAAACGCTATTCACGAAAGGCCATAGACTTTTTGAAATGTAAGTTTCAAAAACGCAAGGTGTTCTTGCGTTATGACTCTGTCAAGTATGATGCTGATAACAATTTATTGTGTTACATTTATTTAGATAATAAGACTTTTATCAACAATCATTTGGTTCGCACCGGTTTTGTGGATGTTGATATATCTTTTGACTATTCTTGCAAAGCTAAATTTTTAAACTCTGCACCAGTATAAAATGCATAGTTACCATTTGGCAACCATGCATAGATTAATCTTCCACTTCAATTTTTAAGCCTGTTTTTGTTTTAGTATAATAGATCATTTTTATATTGATGGTTTCTGATAATCGTCTCATCGTTTTGTATGTATCAGGTTTTACTGAATAAGGAACATCACCTACATAGCCATCAATTCCTATAGATTCTTCTGCAGGTGTTGCCAGCCTAAATGTGACGCCTCTCTTCTTTGATAGCGAGGCCAAAATGGCCTTCTGAACGTACATGCCGTTAAATGTCTTGTTGATCACAAGGTCTTCAACCCAATGCATGACCATTTTTCTGTCAATCAACGGTATAGCATTCCGGAGGTTTTGAACTTGGGTAAAAATCTTATCAGTTGCTTTATCAAAAGAATTGGGGTACTTCTTGGTATACCATTTATGCCAGTTTTCAATAGTAACTTCTTCTCCAGAGGTAACGAATTCTGGGAATAATTCTGACATTTGGCCGACTACTACCGGTCTCGTTCCTTGAGCATTCTGATTTGCCCAGTTAATCAGCTGCGAAGTATACTTGGGGAATTCGTATTTATTACTTTCATTATAGGCTGCAATACTTTCATTCTTAAGGGTGTAATTCATTTTTTCCATTCCTTATAGTTTTTGATGGCTCTTTTTCTCGTTTCTTCCATTCCATCAATTCGGTTTTGAATGTTGGATTTGTATTCGGTAATTTCGTCATCGGTTTCAGCAATAAAGTAACCTTTATTACATGAGATCAAGGGGAGGCCAAAGTGCTTTGCTGTTTTCCAAATGGCTTTTCTGCTTACAGATTGGGTGTCTTCCATAGGAAACCCCATTTTTTGGCTAATTTCCTTAGAAGTTATGGCATTAGCCTTTCCTTTATGCTGTAACAGTATTTCTTTAAGTTTATCAATGTTGGACATCGTCTTTCTCCTCTATTAATAGTTTGTAAGGCTCAATCATAAGCGCATCTGCAATACGTTGTATATTTTCAAGAGCGATGCTTCGTTGATAACACTCAATAGCGCTAATAAGTTCGGTATAATCCACATTTTTCGGCAAATGTTTTTTGGGAAAGCCCTAAAGTAGTTCGATATTTTTTTAGATTACTACCGAAGACTCTAATAGTATCGATGTTTGTATTTCCTATATTATATAATAATGATAATGCAGACACAAAGTCTACAAACAATAAGTATAGAAAGAAACAAATGTTTGAAATAATCAATCATTTGTGAAGTGGTTTGATTTTCAGAACAGCCGGGATTTCAGCTTCATGGCAGTCCATTTGGCGAGGGCGTTTTTCGCTTCCTGCGGTGCGGTATCCACAAGGCGCACCCGCGCTTTCAGCCGATCCTCCATGGTGACGCTTTTGTCGATGTAGGGTTCAAAAGTTTTATACAGATTCATTTTTGTGATTTCTTCATTGATGTCCATAGGGCCTCCTTATTTCTTGTCATTGGAAAGATGAAGTCTGTCGAAGATCAGGAATGAGAGGGAGAGGATCATGGCAACGATGGTGGCAAGTCCCATGCCTTTCAGCTGGACAGGTCCCAGGGTAACGGTCGCGCCCGATAGTCCGGAAATCATGGTGACGGCGGTAAGAATCAGGTTTCTTGATTTCGTGTAGTCCACTTTCTTTTCGATGAGCATGCGGATCCCTGAAGATGCGATGAAACCGAAGAGGAGAATGCACACGCCGCCCATGACGGGGGTGGGGATGGCATGGATGACAGCGGCCACTTTGCCGATGAAGGAAAAGATGATGGCGAAGACTGCCGCGCCGCCGATGACCCAGGTGCTGTATACGCCTGTCATGGCCATGACGCCCATATTTTCACCGTAAGTGGTATTTGGCGTGGAACCGGCAAAACCGGAAATCATATTTGACAAACCGTCGGCAAAGAGGGAGCGGTGGAGCCCCGGATCTTTGATGAGGTCGCGGCCGACGATGTCGCTGGTGACGAAGAGGTGGCCCAGATGTTCGGCGAAGACCACGAAAAGGGCGGGCATGATCATCATGACGGCGCTGAAATTAAAGCGGGGCGAATAAAAGGTCGGGACGGCAAACCATTCTTTCGCGGCCACATTGGAGAAATCGACAACGCCCATGATGATGGAAAGGATATATCCCGCGATGACGCCGATAAGAATCGGAATAATGGAAATAAATCCGCGGCCCAGTACGGTGGCGAGAATGGTGACGATGAGGGTAAACATGGAAATCATGACAGCCATGGCATTTGTCATACCCTGTGCTTCTCCGGAGAAGCCCGACATGCTCATAGCAAGCGGGGCAAGCTCCAGGCCGATAATGGCGACGATGGAGCCCATGGCAGCGGGAGGGAACAGCACATCAATCCATGACGTCCCTATCTTCTTTACAAGGAGCGCGAGAATCATGAAAGACAGGCCGAAGCAGATGAATCCGCTTTGCGCGTCGGCATAGGTCATACCCTCTGTGGCGGTAACCGCAAGAACCGGAGAGATGAAAGCGAAACTGGAACCGAGATAGGCGGGCAGTTTCCATTTGCAGATGAACAGGTAGAGCAGCGTGCCCACGCCGTTCATGAAAAGACAGGTTGCCGGATCCACATGCAGGAGGAACGGCACGAGCACCGTCGATCCGAACATGGCGAACAGGTGCTGCAGGCTGAGCGGTATAGTCGGCAGCAAAGGCAGTCTTTCTTCCACTTCGATAATTCTTTTTTCCATAAAACCCTCCATAAAAACCTTCACCCGCGAAAAAAGGAAGACCGCGTCCCAAACAGCGATCCTCCCTTCTTTAAAGACAATAAACTTATCTCAAATATTTTATACTTTCATACCTGTAAAAGCAAGAGTAAAGCAATATTTTCTGTAATTCCGTATAAAAACTATTTATAAAGAATGCATCCAAAAAAGTTATGCCCCGCTTTCATAACTTCGGATTTTTCGGCCTGAAAAACGCAAAATTTTCCTTTTAAATTCCAAAAAAGAATTTTAAAAATAATAAAAACAAAGAATAAGAAGAAAAGAGAATAATATAGATAACTCTTAATTATTTTATTCCAAACAATTTTTCATGCTATGATTTTTTGGAAAATTAAATTTTACGAAAACAATATGGAGATGAAAACGTATTACCAAACAGGCATGATTCAGAACAGGAGGGCACAATGGCATTGATTTCACTTGGCTCGCTGGCAGCGGCTATTTTCCTTGGGTTTTTCAGAAAAATGAATACGGGGCTTGTCTGTATCGGCTTTGCGCTACTTCTGGGAAAGCTGGCCGGCATTCCGGACAAGGAAATCATCGGCGGATTCAACTATTCCCTTTTCCTCATGCTTCTCGGCGTTACTTACCTGTTCGGACTGGCGGAATGGAACGGGACACTGAAACTTCTTACAAAGAAGATCACCGTTCTGGCAGGGAAACGGACATATCTCATTCCTGTCGTCATGTACCTCTTCGCCACAGTACTGTCCGCGCTGGGGCCGGGTACGATTCCCACCACCGCGATTATGATGGTTTTCGGAATGACACTGGCCGTGGAAATGAAGATCAATCCTGCCATGCTGGCGGCAATCATATTCCTCGGTGCGGCCGGCGGAGGTATGTCGCCTCTTGCAGCGACGGGGATCATCGGACTCAACCTGTGCGAAGAATTCGGACTGACCGGTATCGAAGCGCCTCTGCTGGTGAACGGCGTATTTTCATCCACCGTGTATGCCGCTGTCGTTTACATCGCTTTCGGCGGGTATAAACTGAAATCGGAGAAAGCGCTGAAGTTTTCCGACACCGCTTCCTTTAACAGAGCACAGATCATCACGCTCCTCGGCATCTGCGCAATGGTAGGTATGGTAATGATTTTCAAAGTGAATGTGGGACTGGCCAGTTTTACCGCGGCAATGGCACTTTCCTTCTTCCGCGTGTCCGATGAAGGAGAGGCGCTGAAACGGATTCCCTGGGGGACGCTCCTCCTGATCTGCGGCGTAGGGGTACTGATGAATGTGATTATCGTCCTCGGCGGTATCCATCTTCTTTCCGCTTCCCTTGCGTCCATCATGAATGCTGCCACGGCTACTGCCATCCTCGGTGTCACCGCAGGCGTCATGTCATGGTTCTCTTCCACGTCGGGCGTAGTGATGCCCACACTTATTCCCACAGTGCCCCATATTATTCACCAGATGAGCATATCCGTGAATCCGGTGGAATGGGTCACCGCGATTTCCATGGTGTCCAATACGGCAGGGATCAGCCCCCTCTCTACCGGCGGCGCGCTGGCCCTTGCAGCATATTCCTCAGAAGCAGGCGCTGCGGCAGGAGAAATGGATCGTCTCTTTGTGAAAATGTTCGGTATTTCCGCAATCGGTGTCGTTACCCTTTCCACGCTGGCATACTTCGGTTTCTACCGCTGGCTTCTGTAAGAAAATATATTTCCTGCGCTGCTTTTCAAGGCGGCGTTTTTTATTGGGATGAACTGTCTTCTGCGGTTTTCGTTATTCAGCGGAAAGGGAAAGCGGCACAGGATGAAAGATCTTTTTTCATACAAAAAGACCCTGCCGAAACAGGGCCTTTCCCTTTTACATCAGAAGCGGAGCTGCATTCCCACTTCGTAATTTCTTCCCGGAGCGGAATACCATGTGCCGTTCGGGTCATAACTGGTGCCTACATCCGTGTAAAACTGGTCGAATATATTATTCAGGCGGCCATAAATAGAGATGGTATCATTCACGCGGTAATTCGCTGCGAGATCCCATACCCAGAAATTCGCATAATCTTTCATAATCGGTTTGGATTTGGAACCGTATCTGTCCATAATGCCTCTGCCGGTGAGGGAAGCGTCCAGTTTTTCGGAATCATAGTTCACGTGGATATCAATCGTACCCTTTGGCAGGCTTCCGTTGTTGTTGGTGTTTTCTGTTGCACTCAGCGCGTTGATGTGGAGGTATGTATACCCGATGCCCGCGCTCCAGTACTTATTAAGTTTTTTATCCAGAGTGACACTGAAGCCCATGGAATTCATATTTCCCGTGTTGGCATATTTGGAAGCGGCAAAATCATAAATAATTCTGTTTTTTGCGTGCTGGCGGAAAATATTGAATGTACCCGATAGGGTATCGTCAAATTCATGGTTCACGCCGAATTCAAAGGTGTACCCTTCTTCCGGATCGAGATTCTTGTTTCCGTAATAAGCCGCGTTCAGCTGGTACAGATTCGGCGCAACAAAGAATTCCTTGTAGTTGAAATAGAAATTTGTTTTCTCGTTCTTCTTGAAACCGAGAGAAAGGCTGGGAGACAGATGGCCGCCGAAATTGGAATGGTGGTCATAGCGGAGCCCCGGTGTAATATTCCAATTTTCTGTCAGGTCGATTTTATCCTGCAGATAGAATGCCGTATTGGAAGCGTGGGCGCCTTCGGAAGCGTCATTTTTATACTTTGTGATTTTATCTTTGTACCAGTCAAAGCCTCCGATAATGGTCTGATTATCCAAGGTATAGGTGAGCTGATCGGAAATGCCGAATGTCCGCATGCCCATATCCCAGTTGAAAGGCCAGCCGGCGCCATTCAGGTTGTAGTTGTCGTTAAAATTGGTACGATGGCGGTATACATTAAATTGATTGGAGAGTCTGCTGCTGATTTTCGCGGTATATTGAAGGCTGATGGCATCATTATCTTTTGTGCCGTAGTCGTCGTGGGCATCATTGGAGCCGTTGTCGGGACGGATATAATCGGATTTATATTTTGAGTAATTGAAAACGACATCAGATTCTTCTCCCAAGTCATAGCCCAGTTTTACATCTATATGTTTCGCGTTCAGGTGGCTGATGACTTTCCGGCCCCAGCCGTCTTTATAGGCGCCCTGAAGATGTTTGCCGGCGTCAATGGTCCAGAATATATTTCCCGCCTTGCCTTCGTTATATATGGTGTATTTTTCCGTAGAGTTGTTGCCGAAACCTGCGCCGATGGTGGTATGGACTTCATCGGTTTTCGGTTTCTTCGTGATGATATTGATAACTCCGCCCTGCGCGTCGGAACCGTAAAGCGTGGAGGCGGAACCTTTCAAAACTTCGATACGCTCAATGGACGCCATATCGGTAAGTGTGCCGAGATTGACAGCCGAACCGGAAACGCCGTTTGTATTTCTCCTCATACCGTCTACGAGGATAACCACATTGGAAGAACCGTTGATAAAAACTTTGTTGGAAGAATAATTCTGTCCGCTGGCGGAATAATTGCCGAGAACTACGCCGGGAACTGCACGAAGCGCTTCCGATACATCATTGAAATGTTTCTGCGCAATCTGCTTGCTTGTGACGACAGAGACAGACGCATTTGTGTCAATCTGTTTTTCTTCCGTCCTGGCTGCGGTAACGACCACCTGATCAAGTGTGTACACAGGCATATCGGCAGCGTTTACAGAAAGAATGCCGCCGAAGGCAGCTGCTGACAGAGAAGCTAAAAGCAATCTTTTTTTCATAGAATCCTCCTTTGATTCCTGTTCCGGGATAAATGGATGTCATAAGCGGATATTATGGCAGCCCCTGATAAAGGCAGTCCGTTCCGCTTTTCTCGCAGGCAGAAAAGTGTGTTTAGAGCCTTTACCGTAAAAACTCATAATTATTATAGTAAAGCAAGTATAAATTATCAATTTCTAAGGGTGAAATCTATGTATTTTAAGTGAATTAAGTAGAAGAAGAAAGTTTATGTAATCAATCATGCTGCAAACGCATTTACATACTTCAAAATGACTTAAACGCATTCATGGATATCCGTTTAGAAAACAGCTGTACAAAAGGAAAAAGGGAGACTATAATGAAGAAAATCGATAAAAATGAATTTACTTGTATATAGAAAGCGTGATTATTTTGGAACTTATGGGGCTTCCTGTATTTATAAAAATGGGTCTCTTCATGGCAGCCGTCTTCATCTCGAATATCGTACAGGCACTCACAGGATTTGCCGGTGTCATGCTCTCTATTCCGCCGACAATCCTGCTCTACGGGCCGGACATGGCCAAAGCGGTCATCAATGTGATCTGCTGGCTGGTCTGCGTATACCTTATGGTTAAAAACAGAGAGTACATCAATAAAAAAGAACTGGGACGCATCATTCTCTTCATGCTTATCGGCATGGCGGCCGGTATTTATCTCTACAATATTGTGGACGCCCGCATTCTTGTGCCTGTGTACGGACTTCTCATTGTCGGCGTGGCGCTCAAAAATCTTCTCCTAAAACCGTCCGGTGCATCCCTTCCTGTCTGGGTTGCCATTCCTGTCCTTCTCGGCGCGGGCATCATCCACGGCATGTTTGCTTCCGGCGGCGCGCTCCTGGTCGTTTACCTGGCATCGGCCTTCCGGGATAAAAATTCCTTCCGTGCCAATGTGGCTTCCGTCTGGACCGTGCTGAACCTTGTCCTCATGTTCACAGACTATGAAAAAGGGGTTGTACAATACGGAATTTTTTGAACTTCTGGGCATCGGCGTGATTCCTCTCGTCATTGCAATCTATCTGGGAAATAAAATCCACAGCATGATCAACCAGCAGATGTTCAACCGCCTGACTTACGGGCTTCTCCTGGCGGCAGGTTCCATGATCCTTGTGTAAAAGCGGTATTGATGGTGGAACGTCATTCGGAGTAACAGATTCTTCACTCTGTGCCACTATCCCGTTTTCTGTTTTTCTCAAACAGCATTCTTGCGTCCATGCAGAATGACGATTGGAGGAAAGTGTCACTATGACGGGAAACGTTAATCGTCATCCTAAGCGGATGTGAAAGATCTGCACCCATGGTAGGGAAGACCATAAGACGTCATTCTGCGCGCAGCGAAGGATCTATTGCCGTGATGGGGAAGCCGGTAAGGAGTCATCGGAGTAACAGATTCTTCACTCCGTGTCACTACCCCGTTTTCTTGTCTTTCTCTCCGCCATTCTTACCATCGTTCAGAATGACGATTTTGGGAAAGTACGTCACTAACAATGGGGAACGGAAAGCATCATAATGACAGGGAATGAAAGGCGTTATCCGAAGAGAACGTGAAGGATCTGCCCCCATGGCAGGGAATCAGTAAGGCGTCATTCAAAGCGACAACAAAGGATTTGTTACAGTGTTAAGGAAAGGGATTCTAACGGGAAGAATAGGGATTGGGTAAGCCTCCTTGTTTATAAGGAGGTGGCCGGCGAA